>ERZ808240.641-NODE-641-length-44636-cov-4.698257_pt1 | contig 44636 bp, 43 predicted proteins | sample MGYA00521084_ERZ808240 | MGnify/ENA primary metagenome ERZ808240 (study PRJEB31516, sample SAMN03275571) | gut metagenome | biome: mammalia-associated habitat; material: feces | host: Papio cynocephalus | place: Kenya | collected 2012-08-06 ...
GTGAGGGCGGTCGTACCGTCGGCTCCGGTGTTGTTATCGGCATCAACGAGTAATTCGTTACTTCGCAAACAAAAATGGCTGGCAGCTTTGCTGTCAGCCATTTTGTACATCTTGAAGGTTCAGCGCAGCGCCGTCATAAACCCCGTGAATGACGTGGAATGCACATCGCCGCCGACCAGCGCTGATCGGTATACGTAGAGCGAGGCGTCCGCCTCTTCCGCGTCGGGATGGTTCGTGATCCGGTATGTGTAGAGCGTCAGCTTTTTCCCGGCGTATTCCTCCAGATCAAACCCCTGCTGTCGCTGTAATTCGTTGTACTGCGTTAAAACGTCCGGAAATTCCTTCGGCAGCGTGATCTCCTGTTCGAGGATCGGCGTTTGTTCGACCTCCCAGCCGAGAGACTGCAAATAGGCGATCCGTTCCTCATTTGTCCCGGCGTGGATCGCACTGTCGGCGCTCCGACGTCCAAGAGCTCCGGCAAGGAGTATCACCGCCGCGGCGAGCACGCCGAGAAGTATTACTTTCACGGCACCTTTCCGGCGTGCCGACGTACTTCTTCGCATGTAAATCACCCCCCGATCCAATGTATGGAAGAAAGGAAAGCAATATGCCGCTCGTCCGTCTTGATAAAATTCTTACCGATACCGGACTCTGCTCGCGCAGCCAGGCGCGGGAGATCATCCGCCGCGGACGCGCCGCTGTAAATGGTACGCCATGCGCTGATCCGGCGGCGAAGTTCGACCCGGAAGCAGTTTCGCTTACCGTAGACGGAGAGCCCATCGACGGACCGGGCCATATCTATATCATGCTCAATAAACCGGCCGGCGTTCTGACGGCCACGCGCGATCCGCGCAAGCCGACGGTCGTGGACGCCATGCCGGAAGAATGGAAGCGGCGCGGCCTTTTCCCGGTCGGACGGTTGGATAAGGATACGACCGGGCTTCTCCTGCTCACCGATGACGGGACGTTCGCCCATAAGGTTATCTCACCGAAAAGCCATGTGAGCAAGCTCTATGAGGCCGTGGTGGACGGAACGCCGTGCGAGGCAGATTTTGCCGCCTTCCGGGAGGGGATCGTGCTGCGTGACGGCACGCGGTGCCTTCCCGCGGAGCTCATCGATCTCGGCGGCGGACGTGTTCAGGTCGAAGTTTTTGAAGGAAAGTATCATCAGGTAAAGCGTATGCTCGGCTCGCGGCAGATGCCTGTCACGGCCCTCAAACGCCTTCGTATCGGCGGACTGTGGCTGGACGGCTCGCTCGCGGAAGGAGAGTACCGCCGCCTGACTCCAGAGGAAATCGAGAAGATACGGCCATACATTCTGTCGAAATGACGAACGCGTTTTTTTCGGGTTTTGTGCGAAAATGTCGTTATATCATACAAAACCTTCCGGCGGATTTTTATGAATATGCTTTGATTTGATTAAGTGTAAAAAAAATTTACAAGTTGTAAAGAATTAGCTATTGAATTTTGCACAGAAATGCTTTATTATGAAAAATACCTAAAAATGCGGTTAGTTTTTTGATGCGCATTTTCGTATAGAAAGATGGGGGAGGCAGACGTTATGTCCAGCAGGATTTTCCAGAGCATCATCATCCAGATGAAGGATGCCACCGACCGGTGCATCGGCGTTGTGGACGATCAGGGGGTCGTTGTCGCGTGCAGCGAGCTTTCCATGATCGGCACAAAGCTCGATGATTTTCACGGCGGCTTCGGCGAATATCCGGATCAGATCTTCACTTCCAATTTCCGCACGTACAAGCCCGTCGGCGGGCTCAGTACGCGGCTGGACTACGCCGTCTTTGTTGACGGCCACGACGCCACGGCGCGCTGCGTGTGCATCCTTGCCTCGGTTGCTTTTCAGGAGGCAAAGGTCAACTACGAGGAAAAGCACAACAAGACGATCTTCGTCAAGAACATTATTTCCGACAATATTCTGCCGGGTGATATCTATGTCCGCGCCAAGGAGCTTCACTTTGCCACGGATGTGCCTCGCGCCGTTCTTTTGATCCGGCAGACGGAGCGCACCGACATGGCGGCGCTCGAAGCCATTTCCAACATGTTCCCTGACCGGCAGAAGGATTTTGTCCTCAGCATCAACGAGTCTGATCTCGTTCTTATCAAGGAGCTGACCGGCCCGTCGGACAGCAACAAGGAAGTTTACGAGATCGCCGAGGCCATTGAAAAGAAACTGCACGACGATCTGAATCTCAAGTGCGTGATCGGCATCGGCACGACGGCGAAGCATCTGCGCGTTCTTGCGGACAAGTACAAGGAAGCGCAGGTCGCCATCGAGGTCGGCAAGGTGTTCGATACGGAGAAATCCGTCATCCACTACGACAATCTCGGCATCGGCCGTCTGATCTATCAGCTTCCCACAACGCTCTGTGAAATGTTCTTGAGCGAAGTGTTCAAGAAAAACCCGATCGAGGCGCTCGATCAGGAAACGCTCTACACGATCAACAAGTTCTTTGAGAACAATCTGAACGTGTCCGAAACCTCCCGTAAGCTGTTTGTCCACCGCAACACGCTGGTGTACCGTCTCGAGAAGATCAAGAAGCTGACGGGACTTGATTTGCGTGAGTTCGACCATGCCATCATCTTCAAGGTGGCGCTCATGGTCAAAAAATACCTGAACTCTCAGAACGGGGAATATTGATCCCCGGCTCTGACGCGGAGAATGATTTATGGTACTTCTCAAGGATGTCAAAATGAAATACCCCGGCAGCCGTGCGGAAACGCTGCGGGACATTGATCTCACCATCCAGGACGGCGAGTTCGTGTTCCTTGTCGGTCCGTCCGGTTCGGGGAAAACCACGATCATCAAGCTGCTGACCGGCGAGATCCGCGCCACCGGCGGGCAGATCGAGGTCAACGGCTTCGATCTGCGCATGATGAAGCGGCGGAATCTGCCCAAGCTGCGCCGCTCGCTCGGCGTTATCTTCCAGGACTACCGGCTCATCAAGGACATGACGGTCTATGAAAACGTCGCGTTCGCGATGCGCGTGATCGGCGCTTCCAACCGAGAGATCCGCAAGCGCGTGCCGTATGTGCTTGACCTTGTCGATCTTTCGGGCCGCGAGGACCGGTATCCTCGGGAGCTGTCGGGCGGCGAGCAGCAGCGCGTGGCGATCGCCCGCGCACTCGTAAACTCTCCGGACATGATCATTGCCGACGAGCCGACCGGCAATCTCGACCCCGCCAGAAGTCTGGAGATCATGCTCCTTTTCCAGAAGATCAACGAGCTGGGAACGACGGTGCTGATCGTCACACACGAAAAAGAGCTTGTCAACGCCTTTTCTAAGCGCGTTGTGTCGCTGGGCGACGGCTGCCTCATCAGCGACGGAATGGATGGGTACTACGGCTATGAGTCTTAACAGAATTACATATCTCTTCCGGGAAGGTCTGCGAGGCGTATTTTCGCACGGCTTCCGCTCATTCGCTTCCGTCACGGTCATCGCCGCCTGCCTCATCATTATGGGCGGCTTCGGTCTCGTGGCGGTGAATGTCGATAACCTCATCGGCGATATGGAGGAGGACAGCCAGGTCCTCGCCTTTGTGGACGAGTCCCTTTCCGACAGCGACGCCCGCTCCATCGAAGGTGCGATCCGCAGCATCCCCAACATCCGGGACGTGCAGTTTATCTCCCGTGAAGAAGCCATGGAAAATTACAAAAATACTTATGGCGACAGCACGGTGTTTGAAAATCTGGACGCGACCGTGTTCCGCAACCGCTATGTGATCCGGCTGGATGATATCACGCTCATGCGGGATACCGCAGCGGCCGTTGACGCGGTCAACGGTGTGGCGGAAGTCAACGCTCCGGTCACGATTGCGGAGGGCTTTATCGCGGTGCGAAACGTTGTGAGCATCATTACGGCGATTTTGATCGTCATTCTGCTCGTGGTGTCCGTTTTCATGATGTCCAACACCATTAAGCTCGCCACATTCACGCGGCGAGATGAGATCGCTGTAATGAAAATGGTCGGTGCGAGCAACGGCTTTATCCGTACGCCGTTCGTCGTTGAGGGTTTGATCCTCGGACTTCTCGGCGCGGGCATCGCTTTTCTGCTGCAGTGGGCGGTGTACAATTTCATTGCGCAGAAGATCTCGGTCTCCATCGCGGCGAGCCTGATCCAGGTCATGCCGTTCTCGCTGGTAATGACGCCGCTGCTGATCGTGTTTCTTGCCGTCGGTATTCTGGTCGGCGCGTTCGGCGGCGCCATGGCGATCCGCAACTATCTGAAGGTTTGATCCTTCCCGGACATTACGTACTATTATGAAAAACTTGAAAAAAACTCTTCGTTCCGTTTTCTGTGCGCTTCTCGCGGCTGCGGCGCTTACGGCGTCTTTGCCGGCGTACGCTGTCTCCCAGTCAGAGATCGACGATCTCCAGAAAAAGCTGGATGCACTCGAACAGCAGGCGCAGGAACAGCAGGACGTTATCAACGATCTCACGAGCCAGAAGGCCCGCTTTGTTACCCGCAAGATAGCGCTCGACGGAAAGATCGAGATCAACCGCCAGATGATCGAGCTCATCGGCGAGCAGGTCAAGATCTATGATGAGATCATCGCCGAAAAGCAGGCGGAGCTGGACAAGGCGCTTGAAAAGGAAACGGCGCAAACGGAGCTTCTCCGCTCCCGCATCCGCGCCATGGAGGAGAACAGCAGCTATTCCTATGCGAGCTTTATCTTTGATTCCTCCAGCGTGACTGAGCTTCTCTCCCGCATCGGCGACGTAAACGACATCATGCACTACGACAAGACTCTGGAAGAAGAGTACATGGCGGCGCGCGAGGATGTCGAGTCCATCAAGAAAAGTTACGAGGAGGCCCGCCACGAGCAGGAACTCCTCCAGAAAGAGCTGGACACCAAACAGGCGGAACTGGACGCGCAGGTCGAAGCGGCGTACACTATGATCGCCGACATCGATACCTTGTCCGATGACGCGCAGGCGGAATACGATGCCATTGCCGAGGCGGAAGCCGAGGCGGAGGAGACGCTGCAAGAAGCGATCCGCAAGCGTGCGGCGGAGGAAGCGGCAAAGAATGCTGCCAACAACGCAAACAGCGGCGGAAATTCTGGCGGCTCCTCGGGTGGCACATCCGGAGGAGGATCTTCCGGCAGCGGTACATCCGGCGGCTCGGCAACGAGTCTCTCCAATCTTCAGTGGCCGGTGCCGAGCTGCACGCTCATCACCTCCCGCTTCGGCTACCGCGTAGCGCCGACGACCGGTGCGAGCACATACCACGGCGGTCTGGATATCGGCGCAAGCATGGGCGCTTCCATCGTCTCCGCCGGTGCGGGCGATGTCATTTACGCCGGCGCGAACGGCGGCTACGGCAACTGCGTCATGGTCGACCACGGCAACGGTATCGTTACGGTGTATGCGCATATGAGCTCCATCGGCGTGAGCTATGGGCAGTACGTCACTGCCGGGCAGTATGTCGGCGCGGTCGGCTCGACCGGCGTATCCACCGGCCCGCACTGCCACTTTGAGATCCGCATCAACGGCGCGCAGACCGATCCGGCGGCGTATTTCTCCGGCCTTACGTATTGGAACTGCTGATTTTCCCTTACGGGACATAAGGAGCCTATGAAACGCAACAAATTGCAAAAAAACGTTTTTTCCGTGATCTGCGTTGTGCTGGCGGTCATTATGGTGCTCTCGCTCGTTATCACCGTCCTTCCGGCAAACGCCGTGGATGAGACCGATCTCGAGCGTTTGGCAGAAAAGCGTGCGCAGCTCGAAGAGCAGCTCACGGAGCAGGAACAGGTCATACAGGGCCTTTCCGACAACCAGACGCTGATCATATACCGCAAGGCGGCGCTCGATAAGCAGATATCCCTCAATCGAGAGATGATCGCGCTCATCGAAGAGCAGATCGCCGTCTATCAGGAGCTGATCGACCGAAAGGAAGAGGAGCTTGCCGCGGCGACCGCCGCGGAAACCGAGCAGACGGCGCTTCTGCGTGAGCGCATCCGCTCTATGGAGGAAAACGGCAGCCAGTCGTATCTCGCTTTCATTTTTGAAGCGGACAGTGTTCCGGAGATGCTCGCCCGCGCTGCGGACGTGAACGACATCATGCATTATGACCGTGAGCTCGAAAAGTCTCTGCAGAAGAGCCGCGAGAATGTTGAAACGATCAAGCGCGAATATGAAACCGCCAAGGCGGAGCAGGATGCTGTAAACGAAGAGCTTACGGCACGCCGCGAGCAGCTGAACGCGCAGGTCACCGCGGCATGCGGCCTTATCGCCAATCTTGACGAGCTTTCGCATAATGCCCAGGCGGAATATGATGCCATCGCGCAAGCCGAGGACGAGGCAATGCAGGAGCTTTTGAAAGCCATGCAGGAATATGCCGCGCAGCAGGCCGCCCAGCAGTATTGGTCTTCCGGCTCGGCCGGCGGCGGAAATAAAACTTCCTCCGGCACGACTTCCTCTGGAACATCCACCTCTGGCGCGGTTTCGTCCGGCACCGACGGAACCTATGGAAATAATTCCAACGCGTCCGGAGCGTTCAACGGCAGCTTTATCTGGCCGGTGGACAGCACGTATGTCACATCGCGTTACGGCGAGCGTTCCGCTCCCACAGCGGGCGCCTCCACGAATCATAAAGCGCTCGATATCGGCGCCAAGTCCGGCGATCCGATCTATGCCGCCGCCGACGGGCAGGTCGCCAACGCAACATACAACGACGGTCTCGGCTACTATGTCAGCATCGAGCACGACGGGGAGACGGCCACGCGCTACTCCCACATGACCAACTTCATCGTACAGCCGGGTGAGTATGTCAAACAGGGCCAGATCATCGGCTATGTCGGTGAGAGCGGCATCGCCACCGGCAGCCATCTGGACTATGCCGTCATCAAAAACGGGCAGCAAGTCGATCCCATGCAGTATTACGACGAAAGCGCCGTTACGTATGATCCGACGGCCTGACTGCGACGCCGAAAGAAAAAACATCCGAGGTATCAGCTTATGAAACACGTACCGAAAATCGTCTGGTCACTGCTCGCGTGCGTGATCTGCATCGTTGTTACCGCCGCAGCGTGCCTGATCCTTGCGGATAGGGGCGCGTCCTCTGATAAATATATGGAGGTTATCCGCGTCATCGAGACGACATTCTACCAGCCGAAGGACACGTCCTCGCTGGAGGACGCCTCCGCGAGCGCCATGGTCGCTTCGCTGAACGACCCGGCGAGCTATTATCTTCCCGCTTCCGAGTATGAGGAATATAAGCTCACGCTGACGAACCAGTATGTCGGCATCGGCGTCACCACGCAGTACAACGAAAATTACGGTTATCTGACCGTCCTTTCCGTAACGCCCGGCTCTCCGGCGGATCAGGCGCATGTGAAGGTTGGCAACATGATCGCAAGCGTGGATAATATCGATGTATCCACCTATACACCTGAGCAGCTGGACGACCTTCTTCGCAGCTACGATGCCAAAGAGACCGAAGCGGAAAAGTATTTCACCCTCCACCTTCTCAACACGCAGGGCGGCAAGGCGGACGCGAAAATGAAGTGCGAGCTCATCTATGCCGAGCCGGTCGTATACTACATTCTGGACAGTGCGGCCAACAAAGCAAACAGCAGTTCCACGATCGGTTATCTCCGCATCCGCAACTTTGACGACAGCGCCGCTGCCAGCGTAAAGTCGGCAGTCGCCGCGCTGCAGGATTCCGGCGCGACGAGCCTTATCATCGACGTGCGCGATAATACGAGCGGTAAACCCGCGGAAATGGCGGATACGCTGGACTATTTTCTGCCCAAGGGCGATCTCTTCCTTCTCCGCGACCGCGACGGGAAAGAAACGACCTATTCCTCCGGCAGCTCGTATCTCAATATGCCGATGATCGTTCTTGTCAACGAGAATACCACCTGCGCCGCAGAAGTGTTCGCCTGCATCATGCAGCAGGCGGGCGTGACCATCGTGGGACGCCGGACGCCCGGCAACGCACAGAGTCAGGTGATCGTGGAGCTCTCCGACGGCAGCGCGGTCCGGCTTTCCAAGTTTGAATATCTGACGCCGGATAAAAAGAGCATGACTGATCTCGGCGGCGTCACGCCGGACATCGCGTCCTACCAGATCGAGGACAGCGACATGGACGTACAGCTCGAAGCGGCAAAGGACGCCGTGCATTAACGCCCCGATCCGCGGAAATCGGCCGAAATCTACAAAAAAGGAATCCAAAAACCGTCTTGACACGGCGCGCCGGATTCCGTATAATAGCAGGACAAATTCCCGCACGGAGTTACTCTGTGCGGGATTTGCGAGCATGTAAGTATCGAAAGGAAGTTTAAACTATGTCCGTTGAAAGCCGTTTCAGAATGAGCCAGGAGCGCCTGGAGGAACTGAAAAAGGAGCTGGAATACCTTCAGACCGTTCGGGAGAAAGAGGTTTCTGAGCAGATCAAGGAGGCCCGCTCTTTCGGCGATTTGTCGGAGAACAGCGAATACGATGAGGCGAAAACCGAGCAGGGCAAGCTCTACTCCAAGATCGCTGAGATCAAGAACCTGATCGAAAATGCCGTCATTCTCGAAAACGTGCCGGCCGGCACCACCATTTCCATGGGCAGCCGCGTGACGGTCCGCGAAGTAGGCGAGGAGGACGAGGAAACATATGAGATCGTCGGCAGCCAGGAAGCCAACCCCATCCTTGGCCGTATTTCCGACGAGTCCCCCCTCGGCCGCAGCCTGATGGGGATGAAAAAGGGCGACCGGATCGAGTTTGAAGCCCCCGGCGGCGTTATCCATTACGAGATTATCGATTTTGAAAACTGAACGTAAATTACAGATATAGGAGATTACTATGGCAGAGGAAACAAGGACCGGAAACCCGGAGCTCTCTCTCAATGAACTGCTCCGCATCCGCCGCGAAAAGCTGACGAATCTGCAGAACGCAGGACGGGATCCCTTTGCGATCACCCGCTACGATGTTACCCACCACAGCGCGGAGATTCTTGCCGCCGGTGATGAGCTGGTCGGCAGAGAGGTGTCTGTTGCCGGGCGCATGATGGTCAAACGCATCATGGGCAAGGCGTCCTTCTGCAAAATTCAGGATAAGCAGGGCGTCATTCAGTGCTATGTTGCCCGCGACGATCTTGGGGAAGAAGCGTATGCCGAGTTCAAGAAAATGGATATCGGCGATATCATCGGCATCAAGGGCTTTGTGTTCCGCACGAAGACCGGCGAGATCACTGTCCACACGAAGGAGCTTACGCTGCTCACCAAGTCTCTCAAGCCTCTGCCGGAGAAGTTCCACGGCCTGCAGGATACCGACGTGCGCTACCGCCAGCGGTATCTTGATCTGATCGTCAATCCCGAAGTGCGCGATACGTTCGTCATGCGCTCGCAGATCCTGCGCGAGATCCGCCGCTTCCTTGACGACCGCGGGTTCATGGAGGTCGAGACCCCCATGCTTGTGCCGAATGCCGGCGGTGCGGCGGCGCGCCCGTTTGAGACGCACTATAACGCCCTCGACGAGGACGTCAAACTCCGCATTTCGCTCGAACTCTATCTCAAGCGCCTGATCGTCGGCGGTCTGGAGAGAGTCTATGAGATCGGCCGTGTGTTCCGCAACGAAGGCGTAGATACGCGCCACAATCCGGAATTCACGCTCATGGAGCTTTACCAGGCGTATACCGACTATAACGGCATGATGGATCTGACAGAGGATATGTTCCGCCATCTCGCCAAGGTCGTCTGCGGCAGCACGACGATCACCTATCAGGGTACCGAGATCGACCTCGGCAAGCCGTTTGAGCGTCTGACGATGATCGACGCCATCAAGAAATATTCCGGCGTCGATTTCGACACCGTCAAGACCGAGGAAGAGGCGAAGGCGCTTGCCAAGGCGCACAACATCGCCTTTGAAGATCGCCACGCCCGCGGCGACATCATCAACCTCTTCTTTGAAACATACTGCGAGGAAAACCTCATCCAGCCGGTGTTCATCATGGATCACCCGGTGGAGATCAGCCCGCTCACGAAGAAGAAGCCCTCCGACCCGACGAAGGTCGAACGCTTCGAGCTCTTCATCTATGGCCGCGAAATGTGCAACGCCTATTCCGAGCTGAATGACCCCATCGATCAGCGCGCGCGCTTCGCCGCGCAGGACGCTCTGGTCGCCGCCGGCGACGCCGAGGCTAACCACACCGATGAGGACTTCCTCAACGCTCTCGAGATCGGCATGCCGCCCACGGGCGGTATCGGCTACGGCATTGACCGCCTCGTCATGCTGCTTACCGACTCCGCTGCCATCCGCGATGTGCTGCTCTTCCCCACGATGAAGAGTCTGGACGGCGGAAAGAAGCAGGAGAAGTCTGCCGCCGAAGCACCTGCGGAGACGGCTGCCGAAGCGCCGGAGAAGAAGGTCATCGATTTCTCCAACGTGAAGATCGAGCCGCTCTTCACCGAGTATGTGGATTTTGATACGTTCTCGAAGTCCGACTTCCGTGCCGTGAAGGTGAAGGACTGCTGCGCCGTGAAGAAGAGCAAGAAACTTTTGCAGTTCACGCTCGACGACGGCACCGGCGTTGACCGTACGATCCTCTCCGGCATTCATATGTACTATGAGCCGGAAGAGCTCATTGGCAAAACGTGCATCGCCATCACGAACCTGCCGCCGCGCCCGATGATGGGCATTGACTCCTGCGGCATGCTCATTTCCGCCGTGCACGAAGAGAACGGGGAAGAGAAGCTCCACCTTCTGATGGTGGACGACGCCATCCCCGCCGGAGCAAAGCTCTATTAAAAACGTATATGGCTCCTGTCGAATCCTTCGGCAGGAGCTGTTTGCGTCCCGGCAGGGAAGGCGGCGGGATTTTACCGGAAAAGGTGCGGAAAAATCCCGCGGAGCCATTGAAAAGGGAAACGTTTCATGCTACAGTATGGACGAATAAGGAAAGCTGCCTCGGGGCAGCTTTTCCAATGGATATTAGTTAGCATACACTAACTAATTTATGCGTGGAGTTGAAACCATGGAACATACGGTTTTCAATTACAAACGCTACCGGCGTGACTGCTGGCTCGGCGCGCTCGGCGCGCCGCTCATGCTCGCCGGCGACCTGTGCCTTAGTGTTATCCCAGCATATGCCGGAGACGGCGGGGGCTTTGCGCGGGAAGCATATCTGACCGACGGCTTTCAGCCGTGGCGCCTGCCGTTGCTTGCCACGAATGTTTTTTGTGTTGTACCAGGACTCCGGCAACGCGGCGCTGTTCCTCTGGATGGCGGAAAATGCTGTCGCCGGATGAAGAAAACGGAGGACAAGTGAAATGAACGAAAACATAAAACTCTCCGGTGTGCCGGAGACCATGCTGCAAACGGTTTATGCGCGCGCGAAGGAAAGCCGCACGCGCGGCGCGATCCGCGATACCAAAGCGGAGGAGACCATCGGCCGCATTGACTACGATTTTTCCCTTGCCGATAAGGATGCCGCCATGCACAGCGGCGTCATCGCCCGCACGATCGTGCTCGACCGGCTGGTGAAAGACTGGCTTGCAAAGAATCCGGGAGCGGTCGTTTTGAATATCGCCTGCGGTCTCGATACGCGGTGCTACCGCATGGAGGGCTATAGTCACTGGTATAATCTCGATCTGCCGGAGACGATCGGCGTGCGGGAAAAGCTCCTGCCGGAGGACGGTGCGGTGTCGCAGATCGCCATGTCCGCCATGGATGACTGGGGCGGCGAGATCAGGGAGACGGATACCCCGGCGCTGGTCATTATGGAAGGCTTGACCATGTACCTCCGCGAAGCGGACGTGCAGCAGATTTTTGCCCGCATCGCCGCGCGCTTCCCGAAGGCAACGGTGTTCGTCGAGACGATGAACCCTATGGTCGTTCGGCGATTTAAGGAGAAGTCCATCGAGGGCAGCAATGCGAAATTCACCTGGGGCGTAAAAAACGGCGCGGAGCTCGCCGCGCTTCTGTCGGATTTCCGATTCGTGGAGGAGCACGGCCTTACAGAGGGAATGGCGGAATTTGTCCCGGTCTATAAGCTGCTGGATAAGCTGTCCGCCGTGCGGAACATCTCGAATCGGGACGTTGTTTTGGAAAAGAAATAAGGAGGAAGAGTATGTCTTTTTTTGACAACACCCGCAAGCCGTCCGGTTTCGGCGGGAAGCTCATGGTATCCATGATGAATCTCGGCCACCGTTCGCTCGCCGGATGGGGACTTCGGTTTCCGTATATCCCTGCAGATGCCAATGTGCTCGATTGCGGCTGCGGCGGCGGGGCGAACATCCGAAAGCTCCTGAAAAAATGCCCGCAGGGTGAGGTGAAGGGGATCGACTATTCGCCCGTCAGCGTGGAAAAGAGCCGGAAAGTAAACGAAAACGCCATCCGGGAAGGCCGCTGCGCGGTCCTTCAGGGCAGTGTGGCGGATATGCTGTTCGCGTCCGAGTGGTTCGACCTCGTCACGGCGTTTGAAACGGTCTACTTCTGGCCGGACCTTGTGCAGTGCTTTCGGGAGGTCTGGCGCGTTCTGAAGCCGGGCGGTACGTTCCTCATCTGCAACGAATGCAGCGGCGATACCGCCAAGGATGATAAATGGACCGAGAAGATCGACGGCATGACGATCTACAAGGACGTGGAGCTGCGCGATTATCTTGAGCAGACCGGATTCTGTGCTGTGCAGATCCACAAAGACAAACGGGGCTGGCTCTGCGTTACGGCGGAGAAGCCGGTAAAGAAAAGAGACGGGGAATAAGAAAATGATAATGCACGATTATAACGCGGCTGCTTCCAAAGCAGCGATTTTGATCCACCCGATGCTCTCCTCGGCGGAGGGCGCCCGCGAGTGCCTGCCGGAGCTTTGGAGCGAAGATGCCCGCTGGCTCCTTCCGGATCTTTCCGCCCATGGTGACGCCGTGGCGGGAACCTATCGCAGCGCCTCCGACGAGGCCAAAGCAATCCATGATTATCTTATAGAGCATGGCGCACACATTTACAGCTGGGCTTCGGCGCATCCCTGGCGGTGTTGTGCTGTTCGAGCTTCTGAAATTTGAAGATCTCACTTTTGAACATATATTTTTTGAGGGCGTCAGCTTTTATGAGCATGCGCCTTTGATCTACTTTGGGCTTTCCCGCGTATTCCTCTCCAAACACCGCAAAGCCGTGAAGGATCCAGAGCTTTCCCGCCGGAAGATGAGCGATATCTACGGCGAAGCTGCCGGTCCGGCCATGGCCGAACGTTTTATTGCCATGAACGAAGAGAGCATCCGGAATATCATCCACGACTGCGGCTTTGGACAGCTCCCGGCGCTCTCTGAGGAGATGCAGAAGCGGTGCGTATTTGCTTACGGCGAAAAGGACTCCGATCTCAAGCATGGAAAGAAGATACAGCCGGTGAAATATCCAGCCGCCATGCTTCAAGAACTTTTGAGATAACCGGGTTCACGGGTATCTTTTATGCGGTCATGGGCCATCCCGGACCGAGAAGAAAGAAATTCCTCGCCAGGATCTCTGGGCGGACTCTGGAGGAAGCTGAACGGATCCTTTACGGCAAGGCGACGTGGGAAAGCTGGAAAAATCAGGACTATTACCTCATCGGAAAGAAAACGGACTATACGCTCTTTGAGAGAACGGATATGTTCCTCTGGTATGGCATCAAGGGACAGGTCGATAAAAAGTTGTCGGCAAACCTGAGCGTGCTGGAACAGAAAGGATATCCATTCACGGCCAAAATCTTCGCGGATCTGGGACATGGCGGACTGACGGGCGAGCACCCGGACATTTTTGCACAGGAAGTACAGTCCGCGCACGCTCACGCATCCAGCAAGTTTACATAACTAATATTTCCGCTGCGGCGATGACTGCTGCGATTTCAGTTTAAAGCTCGCGGGCAAATAAAGGAGGAGCGGCAATGTTCTGGGACAATGTAGCGTGGATCTACGACATTTTTGCCAACGTCATCAACCGGAGAGCAAACCGGGCGCTGTGCGCCGCGGTAGCGGAGCATATTCTCCCGGAGGACGAAGTGCTCGAGTGCGCGTGCGGCACGGGACTTCTTACCGGCGAGATCGCGGAGCGCTGCCGCCATATCACGGCGACGGATTTCTCCGCAAAAATGCTCCGGCGCGCCGAAAGAAAGCTCCGGCGCTTTCGCAACATCACCTTCGAGCCGGGCAACATTCTCACGCTCGGCTATCCGGACGCGAGCTTTGACGCTGTCGCCGCGGCCAACGTCATTCATCTTCTGGATGAGCCATATAAGGCGCTGGGTGAGCTGGAACGCGTCTGCCGCCCGTGTGGGCAGATCATTATCCCCACTTACATGAACCGCACGGAGAAGGGGATGACGAACAGCGTGACGGGCGTCATCGGCAAGGCGGGCGCGGACTTCAAGCGGGAGTTCACGTTGGAGAGCTATAAGAAGTTTTTTGCCGACGCCGGATATACAGACGCGGATTATATCTTCTGCGAGGGCAGAGTCCCATGCGCGGTGGCCGTTCTGCGCAAAACGGCGGGCACCGGCGCGGCAAACGGGCAATAATCGGAAAGAATGATACATATGCAGAATTTCAATGATATCGGCATTTCCCGTCAGCTTGACTGGCCGCGGATCCGAAAACTGTTTTCCATCGGACTTTTCGGCGCACTGCTGACGCTTGTCGGGGATATGATCCACGGCTGGGGTGTGGAGGATGAAACGCTCACGGGGATCTCACGGATGCTTTCGGCTTACACGGGTACTTCTGACGGCGGTATATTTGCCGCGGCGCTGCTGGGGCTTTTCGGCATCACGCTCGAGGGCCTGTGCTATTTCGGCGTTTACCGCCTGATGGCGGAGCGCGCGCCGGAGTATGCTCACCGCTACCGCTCCGGGATCCTCGGCTATGTGATATTCGGCGGGTGCGGCTTCCATGTGCCGGTCTGCGCGATGACGTTCCTTGCAAAGCACGGTCTTGCGCCGGAGCTTCTGGGGAAATACATGATCTACTTCGTCCTTCCTGCGTTTGTCCTTTTCTGGGTATTCTTCCTTGTTCTGGTCATTACGCAGATCCGTGCTTTCACAAAGGGCCTGACGCCGTACCCCAAGTGGTGCTGGGTGTTTTGCCTGCCGGTTGGGATGGCGGCGGCGATGCTGCTGAATGTGTTCGGGGATCATCCGTTTGTCAACGCGATCTCCTGCGCGTGGATCAGCGTGGGGAATCTCTGGATGTTCGGCGGGCTTCTCGCCATGATGAAGAAAGTAAGAGCGTGAAAGGAAGAGAAATATGACCAAGCTGTATTCGGAAAAACTGAAAGAATTTACCGCGGCACATCCGAGCGAGATACTGACTGTGGACGGCGCGGAGTACCGCTATGTGCTGAGCGGGAAGAAAGACGGCGAAACGCTCGTACTGCTCAACGGCGGCATGAATACGCTGGAAATGTGGATGAACTATGTTGACCCGCTTTCCAGAGACTTCCGAGTGCTGCTCTTTGATTATCCGCAGGAGCTGCGCACGAATCAGGAATTGGTGACGGGGATGCATGCCTTTTTTGCCAAACTCGGCGTGGAGCGCCCGGTATTCGTCGGTGCGAGCGACGGGCGGTATGGTGGCACAGATCTATGTGCAGAAATACCCCGGCGAGACTGGCGGCCTTGTTCTGATCTCTACCGGCGGTATGGAGGCCGCGACGCTTAAATCACTCCAAAAGAAGTACTTCTTCGCGCCGCTCATGCTGTGGTATATGAAGCACTGCAACTATGAAAAGCTCAAGCCGACGCTCATCAAGGCCGGCATGAGCCATATCCGGCAACGAGAGTGCGGAGGAGATTGCCTACGCGAAGGACATGTTTGAGACGATCTTCAAGGATTTCAAGCAGGAAAAAGGACGTGCACATCTCCGACCTGCTCGCTGATCTTATGAACCAGAAGCCGGTGACAGCGGACGATTTCGCCGGTCTGAAAGGACGTATTCTTCTCATTCTGCCGGATCAGGACTTCTTCTCCGGGAAAATGCAGCAGGATCTTATAGCGCTGATGCATGAGCCGGAGATCGCTTATGTATCTGGCGGCCACCTTTCCACAGTGCTGAAGGCGGAGGACTATATCCGCACGATCCGCGCCTTCCTGCTTTCGGCGGAGCGGTAAAGCTGCCCTACAAAGCGGAGAAAATTACGAAAACACAGTCGGCGGCAGCGTACGATGCAGGTTTGACAAATTTTTGTACATCTGTTAAAATAAGTAAACACTACATTAGTTTATTCCGATAATCCTGGCGAACCAATCTTCAGAAAGGTGGAAGTACCCGATTGGAAGATAAACGTATCACCAAGACGAAACGCAATATCAAAGCAACGCTGACAGACATTTTGCAGGAAATGCCGTTTGAGAAAATCTCCGTTGCAGAGATCTGCCGCCGCGGGGATATCAGCCGGATCACGTTTTACGCGCATTACGAGGATAAGTATGCTCTCGCCGAGGAGATCTTTTTCGACCACGTACAGGAAGCCTATGACAAATACCACGCGCTACAGGCGGAGAATAATCCGAAAAACAATGGCTTTATCAGCTATCAAAACCTTCTTGAGGCCATTTTAAGCCTCTATTACGACAACTACACTTTCTTTTCGCATACAACCTCAAGGGAAAACCCGTATCTTTTTTCTGCATACTTCAACCGGATGTACATCAGCGTGGACGACTATCTCCGCCGCCATACCTATCTGAAACCGCGTTTCCCGTTCCACCAGACGGCGGCGCTCATATGCAACGGCTTGTTCGGTGTTATCAACAGCTGTGTGGCGGATCACCTCTCCGAAGCAGAAACACGCGCTGTGGCCCGCGACATATACGCCGTGCTGCTCAGCTCCGACATGTTTGAGAAATAAACGGAGAAAGGGATGCTTTCATGGCGCTGTTAACGCAAAAGGCGATCCTCTCGACATTTGGAGAGATGCTGGAGGAAATGCCGTTTGATAAGATCACCGTGTCGGCGCTTGTCCGGCGGTGCGGCGTGAGCTCCAACACGTTTTACTACCATTATCAAGATATCTACGATCTTTTGGGCGTATGGATGAATACGCGCTTCAGCATGCTGACGAAATCCGTCCGTGAAAGCATGGGCTGGAAGGAAGAGATGCGCGTTTTTCTCAAGTACTGCCAGAGCCATCCAAGACTTGTCACGAATCTTCTCTCCTCCGCCTCCCGCAGTCATCTGGAACATTACATTTTCATAGAGACGGACGATTCCTTTTACGATTATGTTCGGGAACGGACCGCCGGCACGCACCTTTCGGAGGAATCGATCCGCTACATCGCGCAGTTTTACCGGTATTCCTTCATCGGCTTCTTCCTGAAATTCACCTGGGAGAAAATGCAGGCCGATGTGAACGAAAGTGTGGACCGTCTCGAGAAAGTTTTCAACGCCTTTATTGACAGCGCCGCGGCGCAAATGGTAAGAGACCCGCTGTAAAAAACAGCCGGTCTCTTTTACGCGCTTATGCGAAAAAGTTTTTGCGCATAAAGGCGAAAATGTCACAAACGGGGCACTTTTCCCACTCTGTTAAAAATTACGACAACGGCGTCGGTTTGTCCATGGAAAAGCCGGTACAGTTCGATATAATAAAAACGCTAAGAAAAATCCTATAAAGGAGCGTGTTTTTAATGAGCGTATCGACGACCGTGAAGAAATACGGCATCGAACAGGCGATCAAATTCATGTACAAGGACCCGGAGAACAACCTGCCCAAGCTGATGGATTGGGCGGACACGTTCTGCAAGGGACGCTTCCCGGCGCAGCGCGCCGCGATCCGCCGCGCGATCGAGGACCCGACGTATCCGTACTACGATTTTGTCCGCCACATGATGAACGAGGTCGATCACGATGTTCTCACGACGATCGTGGTGAATTTCTTCATCAATGTCAACATGATCGGCTGCGAAAAGCAGGAAAAGCTCCGCAAGGAGCATAACTGCAACATCCCCTGGGCGATCCTTCTTGACCCAACCAGCGCCTGCAATCTCCACTGCACCGGCTGCTGGGCTGCGGAGTACGGCAACAAGCTCAATCTCACCTTTGACGAGATCGACGATATCATCCGCCAGGGCAAGGATATGGGCGTTTACATGTATATCTATACCGGCGGTGAACCCCTTGTGCGCAAGGCCGATCTCATCAAGCTCTGCGAGAAGCACGATGACTGCATCTTCCTTGCCTTTACGAACGGTACGCTCATCGACGAAAAGTTTGCCGACGATATGCTGCGCGTGAAGAACTTTGTCCCGGCCATCTCTCTCGAAGGCTTTGAGGAAGCGACCGACTCCCGCCGCGGCGACGGCGTTTACGGCAAGGCGACGCACGCGATGAACCTTCTGCGCGAGCGCAAGCTGCTCTACGGTATTTCCTCGTGCTATACGAGAGCGAACTTTGAGTCGATCACCTCGGAAGAGTACTACGACAGCCTCATCCAGATGGGCGCGTACTTCATCTGGTACTTCCACTATATGCCCGTCGGCAACGATGCCTCGCCCGAGCTTCTTCCGACGCCGGAGCAGCGCACCGAGATGTACCGCCGCATTCGCCGCTACCGTCAGACGAAGCCGCTCTTCGCCATGGACTTCCAGAACGACGCCGAGTTCGTCGGCGGCTGCATTGCGGGCGGACGCACATATCTGCACATCAACGCCAACGGCGACGTGGATCCCTGCGTGTTCATCCACTATTCCGACTCGAACATCCGCGAAAAGACGCTGCTGGAGACGATGAAGTCCCCGCTCTTCATGGCGTACCACGACGGGCAGCCGTTCAACGACAATATGCTCCGTCCGTGCCCGATGCTTGAAAACCCGGAAAAGCTGCGTGCGATGGTGAAATCCTCCGGCGCGCATTCCACGGATATGCAGTCTCCGGAGTCCGTCGATCACCTCTGCGCCAAGTGCGACCGGTATGCTGCCGATTGGAAACCGGCGGCGGATAAGCTCTGGGCGGAAAACCGCGCAGAGCATGATGCAAAGTAAATCGGAAACCCTGTATACGGATGCGGTAAACTGCTGCATCCGTGTACGTATATTTAAAAGAAAGGTGAATGGTCATGGAAAAGAAATCTCTGAAAACCTATAAAACATGGGCGATCGTTCTCGCTGTTGTTACCATGGTCCTCGGACTTGTTATGATCTTCTGGCCGGGCATTTCCGCGGTTGCGATCTGCTATCTGATGGGCGTTGTCTGCATCGCCGCCGGTATTTATGAGATCATCCGGTATTTTGATCTCGGTCTCATCGGCGTGCTGTTCCGGTACGACCTGTTTCTCGGCATTATGAGCGTCCTTGCCGGTGTGCTGCTGCTTCTGCACCCGAACGGAGCGCTCGTCATCCTGCCGGTCATCCTCGGCTTTTATATCATTCTTGCGAGCGTGTTTTCCATCCAGATCTCGACGGAAGCGCGTCATTTCGGTTTCTCCGGCTGGTGGGGCGCGCTGCTGCTCGGCATCGCGGGCGCGGTGCTCGGCGTGCTGATGATCTTTGATCCCTTCAAAGGAGCAAAGGCGCTGATGGTGTTTACCGGCATTTCCCTGCTCGTGACCGGCATCGAGAGCATTTACGCTATCGTTTGTATTTCCAGAGTGTTCCGCTCCTCCGGACACCAGCAGATCATCGATGCCACATGGCATGAGATCTGAGTCTAATAAAACGATAACAGGAAAAGACTCCGGCTGAAAAAACAGTCGGAGTCTTTTCCTGTAGGAATATTTTATTCAAGCGTGAGGAACAGTGCCATTTTGAAGCGCTTGTCCGCGCGGACATAGTGTTTGCCGCCGCGGGCAAAACGGAAATTCTCACCGGCGTGGATGACGTGTTCTTTACCTTCGTAGCCGATGACGCCCTCGCCGTCAAGAGCGAAGATCAGCGCGTCGCCGGGAGCGGCGTGCTCGCTGAGACCCGTACCGGCGTCAAACGCCATGAGCGCGAATTTCATCGTTTTGCTGCTGGTAACGTCCATGTTGACGATCTTTCCGTCCTGATAGGGGACAAGCTCGCCGAGACGGAAAACCTCTCCGATTTTGACTGCCTGATTCATTGATTGATTCCTCCTGATATTGATTTCAAGATAAACGGCGGATGTGTCCGTGCGCATTCCGACCGGGACATCTGCGGGCGTGACAATAGCGTCCAGCGCGTGAAGCGTCCGCGTCTGACTGCCGGGCAGACCGACATCGAGCGTCCCTTCGGCGACAATGAGCAGCTTGGGGGAAAAGTAGATCTCCGCGCTGATATCGGTACCCGCGGCGAGCGAATAGCATACGGCGTCCGTTTTGCCGCTGCAGATCGCTTCCGATACGGTGCAGCCGGGGATCGGCGTGTTTTTCTCCGCAAGAGAGAATACACAGCCGGGTGAATACTTCATGGCGGTCTCCTTTCACTTATTTTATATATAGTATATCACAATGCTCGGCGTCTTTCCATCTTTTCAACGGCTGCGCCGAAATCCGGGAAAAAGGTTGAAAAGTGACCTTTTCGGGGGTAAGATAAAGCCATTACAGGAATCTATGGGAGGAATAGCTTGAAATTCTTTCATTTGTCCGATATGCATCTTGGAAGGCGCATGTATGAGTTTTCCCTGATCGATGACCAGAAATTCATACTTGAAGAGATCCTCTGCCTGGCGGCGGAGGAGCATCCCGACGCCGTTGTGATCGCAGGTGATATATACGACCGCGCTGTGCCGAGCGCCGAGGCGGTCGAGCTTTTCGACCGCTTTCTCTGCGCATTGGCAAAGCGGCGCATCCCGGTGCTTGCCATCTCCGGAAACCATGATTCGCCCGAGCGTATCGCGTTCGGCGCGGATCTCATGACGCCGAGCGGCGTTTTCCTCTCGCCGGTCTATAATGGCTATGTGGAGCCGGTATCGCTTTCCGACGCTTTCGGCGCGGTAAATTTTTATCTTCTTCCGTTTATCAAACCGGCGAACGTCCGCCGTTTCTACCCGGAGGAAGCGATCGAGAGCTATACGGACGCGCTCCGCTGCGCCGTGGAGCATATGAACGTTGATCCGTCGGCGCGCAATGTGCTCGTGACGCATCAGTTTGTGACCGGCGGCGTCCGCTCGGACTCGGAGGACGTTACGGTCGGCGGCACCGACAACGTGGACGCCGCCGTGTTCGACGGCTTTGACTATGTCGCTCTCGGCCATCTGCACTGTGCGCAGAAGATCGGCCGTGAAACGCTTCGCTATTCCGGGACGCCGCTCAAATACTCCTTCGCGGAAAAGGACCAGATCAAGTCCGTCACAGTTGTGGAGTTGGGCGCGAAAGGGGACGTGTCTGTTTCCGCACTGCCGCTCACGCCGCGGCGCGATATGCGCGAGATACGCGGCACGTATATCGAGCTGACGCTTCGTGATTCCTACGCCGGAACGGACACTGAAGACTATATCCACGCTGTCCTCACGGACGAAAACGATATTCCGAACGCTCTTGCACGGCTGCGCAGCATATATCCTAACCTGATGAAGCTCGATTACGATAATCTGCGCACGCGCTCCTCCGCCGTTATTGCCGCGGAGGAACGCCACCGGACGATGACCGGCGCGGAGCTTTTTGCCGAGCTGTATGAAAAGCAGAACGGGCAGAAGATGAGCGCCGAGCAGAACGCTTATGCCGAGAGCGTTTTTGCCGCGCTTCGGGAGGAGGGGACGCTGTGAGACCGCTGCATTTGACGCTCAGCGCATTCGGCGCGTATGCGGGCAAAACGGAGCTCGATCTCCGGCGGCTCGGGGAGCGGGGGTTATACCTCATCACGGGCGATACCGGCGCGGGTAAGACAACGATTTTTGACGCCATTGCCTTTGCGCTTTTCGGTACGCCGAGCGGCGACGGACGCGAAAGCTCCATGCTTCGTTCCAAATTCGCCGCGCCGGAAACGCCGACGGAGGTAGAGCTTACCTTCTCCAACGCCGGAAAGACCTATATCGTCCGGCGCAACCCGGAGTATGAGCGCCCCAAGTCCCGCGGCGCCGGAACAACGAAAGAGCTTGCGCGTGCGGAGCTCACAATGCCGGACGGCCGCGTCATCACGCGCCGCACGGAGGTGGACGCAGCGATCCGCGATATACTCGGCGTGGACCGCTCACAGTTCTGCCAGATCGCCATGATCGCGCAGGGCGAGTTCCGAAAGCTCCTGCTGGCGGACACAAAAGACCGCCGGGAGATCTTCCGCAATATATTCAGGACCGGTCTGTATACGCGCTTTCAGGAGCGCGTAAAGGACGATTTTCTCGCGCTCAGTCGCAAACGGGAGGAAGCGCGAAAGGCGTTCGATCAATACGCTTCAAGTATCCGTTTTCCGGAATGCCGGGAGCTTCCTCCAGAGGATGAGCTGTCGGCCTTTCTTGCGGAAATTCTCGCGGAGGATCGCGCGGCTGATGGCGCGCTTCGGGATGCGCTTGAAAAAACCGAGAAGGAGATCGATGCTTTGACCACCGCCGCGGCAAAGGCGGAAGAGGACAGAAAGAATCGATGCGCGCTTAACGAGGCGGGAGCATCGCGTGCTGTGGCGGAAGAATCGGTGAAAAAATCGCGCCTTGCGCTGGAGACGGAGAACGGGCGGCAGCCGGAGCTTGAAGCGCTGGATAAAACGCTCTCGGAGTTGGAAGAAGAACTCAAAAGGCACGCCGATCTCTGCGCGAAGGAAACAGAGACCGCTGCGGCGAAAAAAGCGGCGGACGACGCAGCGGAGCGCCTTTCCGCGCTTGAAGCAGCGCGCAGGGAACTGCAGGAACAACTTTCCCGGGAGCGGGAGGAATACCATGCGCTTACCTCATCGGCGGAAAGGCTTGTGACCCTCCGGCAGGAGAAAGCCGGTCTGGATCAATTTCTGGAAGAGATCGGAAGATACGAGACCGCGCTTCAGACCCTTTCGGAGAAGGAAGCAGCGGTGGACGATGCGCTGGCGGCCTATACGGAAGCACGCTGTGTCGAGGAACGGCTTTCCGGAAAGGCGCAGGAGCTGCGCAGGAGATTCAACGACGAGCAGGCGGGCGTGTTGGCGTCCTCGCTTCATGATGGCGAGCCGTGTCCCGTCTGCGGCGCGCTGACGCACCCGCACCCCGCGCAGTGCGCGCCCGACGCACCGGACGAGAAAGCAGTAAAAGATGCGGAAAAAAAGGCCAGAGCCGCGCAGAAGAACGTAAACGAAGCGAGCGCCGCCTCCGGCAGCGCGAAAACCGCCTGCGAAACGGCCCGGACAGAAGCGGAGAAGCAGAAGGAAAAACTGTTCGGCGCCAACAAAGGCTTCATTGATCTTGTATCCGAAAAGACGATTGCCGCGCGCCGGTGCTCGGATAAGGACAGCGAGATCGCGCGGGAAAAGAAAAATGCTGCACGCTATGAAGCGCTCGCCGAACAGATCCCGGCAGAGGAAAAAAAGCTCTCTGCCATGGATGCTCCGCTTTCCGGGGCACAGAAGGAAAACGCGGCGGCACAGAGCGCACTCTCGGCGCTTCGGGCGGCAGTGGGCGAGCTCCGCGCCGGCATAAAGTATGAAAGCGCGGCGGATGCCGAAAAGGAGAAAACACGCGCGCTCGCACGGCAGACGGAGATCCTTGCAGCGCGGGAAAACGCAGAGAAAGCGCTCCGTATTGCCGAACAGCAGCTGTCTGTGGAAAAGGGGCGGGTGGAGCAGCTGGAAAAGCTCCTGGCCAATGCACCCTCAGCCGATCCGGCTGAACTTGCGGAAGGAAAAGAGCGGCTCACAGCGCAGAAAAAAGAGATACTGCAAAAGCGGCTTGCACTCAACAGCCGCATCACGGCAAACGAGGGCGCGAAAGCCGGTATAGACGAAAAGACTGCCGAGATCAGCGAGCTCAATGCACGCTGGATATGGATGAAGCCGCTGGCCGACACTGCGAACGGTGCGCTTTCCGGGAAAGAACGCGTTTCGCTGGAAACGTATGCGCAGATGACGTACTTTGACCGCATCCTTGCGCGCGCCAACGCGCACCTAATGCGGATGTCCGGCGGGAAATACGATCTCAAGCGCCGAGAGAGCGCGGCAAAGCTCAACACACAGAGCGGATTGGAGCTTGACGTGATCGACCATTATAACGGAAGCGAGCGCAGCGTGAAAACGCTCTCCGGCGGCGAAACCTTTCTTGCCTCCCTCTCGCTCGCACTCGGACTGTCGGAGGAGATCCAGTCGAACGCCGGCGGCGTGCAGATGGATACGCTCTTTGTGGACGAGGGCTTCGGCTCGCTTGACGAGGAAACGCTCCGGCAGGCCATGCGTGCGCTGCGCAAGCTCTCCGAGGGCGAACGGCTCATCGGCATCATTTCCCATGTATCCGAGCTGCGCCGGGAGATCGACCGGCAGATCGTTGTTACGCGCTCGCCGGACGGTGCGAGCTGTGCAAAAATCGTTACGGAATAAAAATAAAGGAGAAAAGGATCCATGAAAGTTCTTATCATCAACGGCAGTCCCCGTGCGAACGGCAACACGGACATTGCGCTGCGCGAAATGGAAAAAGTCTTTGTCGAAGAGGGCGTGGAGACGAAGCGGCTGAACATCGGGACACAGATGATCCACGGCTGTGTCGCCTGCAATGTCTGCCTCCGCACAGGCAAATGCGGCTTCGACGATGTGGTGAACCGCGCTGCCGATATCCTCCGCGACTGCGACGGGCTTGTCGTAGGTACGCCGGTGTACTATGCCTCCGCAAACGGCACGGTCGTGTCGTTCCTTGACCGGCTTTTCTACTCCGTGCCGTACGATCTCACAATGAAAGTGGGCGCTTCGGTTGCCGTGGCGCGCCGCGGCGGGACGAGCGCGACGTTTGACGAACTCAACAAGTACTTCACCATCAGCGGCATGCCGGTCGTATCCAGCCAGTACTGGAACAGTGTTCACGGCTGTCAGCCGGGTGAGGCAGGGCAGGACGCCGAAGGTCTCCAGACGATGCGCACGCTCGCGCGGAATATGACGTTCCTGATGAAGAGCATCGCTCTTGGGCGGCAGAAATACGGCCTTCCGGAAAAGGAAGAGCGCGTCGCAACAAACTTTATTCGCTGAGTATCTGGAAATATATAAAATAATGTATTGATTTTTTCCCTGCGTGACGATATGATAAAACGAAAACCGGATGATCCGGTCAGCGATGAGGAAAGGACAGGCGTCCCGCCTTTTTCTATGGAAACGATCACATCCCGGAAAAATTCCCGCGTACAGGCGCTGCGCGCGCTGGGCAAGGACAAGGCATACCGCCGCAAGCGGGGACTGTTCCTCTGTGACGGGGAAAAGCTGCTCTCCGAAGCGCTCGCAAACGGAGCAGACATCGCGGAAGTATATCTGCGCGGCGCAAAGCCGGCCGGCTCTCTGCCGGAAGTCCCGGTCTATGCGCTCTCCGAGGATGTGTTTGACTATGCCTCTCCGCTTGAGCACAGTCCCGGTCCGCTTTTCACCGTTCGGACAAAGCCCATTCCGGAAAGCGCCCGGCCTGACCGAGTCATAGTTTTGGAAAACGTGCAAGACCCCGGCAACGTCGGCACGGTGCTGCGCACGGCGGCGGCTCTCGACACGGAGCTCGTGGTGCTTCTTGGCGAGTGCGCCGACCCATATAACCCGAAAACCGTCCGTGCCGCCATGGGCGCTCTCTTCCGTCAGCGGATATGGGAGACCGATCTCGCCGCGCTCTGCGCGAAGCTCCGCGAATGGGAACTTCCGCTCTGCGGTGCGGCGCTCCGGGCAGAGAGCGTCGATGTAAATAGCGTTTCGCTCCGCCGCGCGGCCATCGCCGTTGGCAATGAGGGACGGGGTCTTACCGACGCGCTTCTGGAAAAGTGCGATACAAAGATCATTCTCCCCATGACGCCCGGCAGCGAGTCGCTCAACGCGGCGGTCGCGGCCTCCATACTTATGTGGGAGATGTGGAAGCAGCGCGGATAAACGAAGAGGGGAGAAAGGGAATGTCGCAGCTTCGGTACTGGGTATGGCTTGCCTCCGTGGACGGAGTGCGCACGATCTCGCTCTGCCGTGTTCTGGAGCACTTCGGCGGGGCGATGGAAGCCTATTTTGCGCCCGAAGAGCGGCTTTTGGAGATAGAGGATCTTTCGCCGCAGGAGCGGCGCGCCCTCGCTGACCGAAGCCTTGAGCGCACCGAACAGATCCTTGCGCTCTGTCAGGAGAAGAATATCCGTATTCTCACGCTGCACGATGCCGCTTACCCCGACCGCCTGCGGCAGATCGCCGATCCGCCGCTCGTGTTATATGTCCGCGGGAATCTTCCGTTTCTCGACGAGCTTCCGACGGTTGCGATCGTCGGCACGCGAAAGGCGAGCGCTTACGGGATCAAGGTGGCGACCCGCCTTGGGCAGGAGATCACTTCTTACGGCGCCTGCGTCATTACCGGCATGGCGCTCGGCGTGGACGGCGCCGCCGCCCGCGGCGCACTGCTCGCGGGCAAACCGTGCGTCGGCGTGCTGGGTACGGCGATCGACGTCAACTACCCTGCGGCCAATTCGCTGCTCATTGACGATGTAGCTTCTGCCGGGGCCGTTATCAGCGAATTTCCACCGCTCTATCCAACGAAACCGGAGAACTTTCCCCGCCGCAACCGCATTATCAGCGGCCTTTCCTGCGGCGCGTGCATCGTGGAAGCGCCGGCGCGCAGCGGAGCGCTCATCACCGCCGGGTTCGCGCTCGAGCAGGGGCGCGATGTGTTCGCCGTTCCGGGCAATATTGACAGCCCGAACAGCGCCGGGACCAACGCGCTCATCCGCGACGGCGCCAAGGCGATCACCGGCTCACGGGATATCCTTTCGGAGTATGAAGGGCTCTATCCCGGCCGTATTCAATATGATACGAAGCTGTATTCTCCACCGAAAAGAGCGGAAAACCCACCGATTTCGGCAAAAACAGAGATTGACAAGCCGCAGACGATACCGTATAGTGACCTCGAAAGCCGTCTGACGGAGTATACGGAGGATCACAGGACTCTTCTGCGCTGCATTTCGCGGGGCGAGACCCATGTGGATGAAATGGCGGCTTCGACCGGCTTTTCCGCGGCAAAGGTGCTCGCTTGCATGACGGTGCTCACCATCCGCGGCGCGGTAAAGCCCCTGCCGGGAAAACGGTATTCATTGAACCTGAAGTAAGGACGATAGTATATTATGGCGCAAGCAAAAAAGGATCTTGTCATTGTGGAGTCTCCCGCCAAGGCACGGACGATCGAAAAGTACCTCGGCGGCGACTATAAAGTTATTGCATCCATGGGCCACCTCCGCGACCTGCCCAAGAGCAAGCTCGGTGTGGACATTGAACACGGCTTTACGCCGGAGTATATCCCGGTCGCCGCGCGGTCGGACGTTATCAACGAACTGAAAAAGCGTTCCAAAGAGGCTGGAACGGTCTATCTTGCTACCGACCCGGACCGCGAGGGCGAGGCGATCAGCTGGCATCTCAAGGAGCTTTTGAAGATCCCCGACGAGAAGGCCCGCCGTGTTACCTTTAACGAGATCACCAAAAAGGTCGTGCAGGAGAGCATCGCCAATCCGCGCGACATCGATCAGGATCTGGTGGACGCGCAGCAGGCGCGCCGCATTCTGGACCGCATCGTCGGCTATAAGCTCAGCCCGCTTCTCTGGCGCAAGGTGCGCCGTGGCCTCTCTGCGGGCCGCGTGCAGTCCGTCGCCATCCGCATGGTCGTGGACCGCGAAAACGAGATCCGCGCTTTCCAGCCGGAGGAATACTGGTATCTGGACGCCCATCTGGATCGCGCCGGGAAGAAGGGCGGCTTTGTTGCCCGGTATTATGGCACGGCGGACAAGAAAAAGGAGCTCCACAGCGAAAAGGAAGTGGAGGACGTCATCGCTGCCGTGGAAAAGGCGGCGTGGGAGATCGGCTCCGTCAAGCGCGGCGAGCGCCAGCGCAGCCCGTCGCCCCCGTTCATCACCTCCACGCTGCAGCAGGAGGCGAGCCGCCGTCTGGGACTCACGCCGCGGCGCACGATGAGCATTGCGCAGCAGCTTTACGAAGGCGTGGATATCACCGGCGAGGGGACGGTCGGTCTCATCACGTATATGCGTACCGACTCGTTGCGCCTTTCCGAGGAAGCCATGGCCGCCGCAGGCAGCTTTATCCGCAGCTTCTACGGCGAGGAGTACTATTACGGCAAGCCCCGCCGCTTTAAAACCAAGGCAGGCGCGCAGGACGCGCACGAAGCCATCCGCCCGAGCAACGTAAATCTCACGCCCGAGCGCGTAAAAAAGGATCTCACGCCGGAGCAGTACCGTCTGTACCGGCTGATCTGGGGGCGCTTTACGGCGAGCCAGATGGCAAACGCCATCTATGATAACGTGGTGATCGACGCGCTCAGCGCCGGACACTGTTTCAAGGCGAACCATTCTTCTCTTCGTTTTCCGGGATATACCGCGGTGTACGAAGACCCGAACGAGGACGAGGAGACCGGTGGGAAGAAGCCGCTGCCCGATCTTGCCGAGGGCGAGAGCGTAACGCTCAAAAAGCTCGACAAGGAGCAGCGCTTCACCGAGCCTCCGGCGCGCTACACGGAGGCGACGCTCATCCGCGCCATGGAGGAAAAGGGCATTGGTCGTCCGAGCACCTATGCCCCGACCATCAGCACCATCACCGGGCGCGAGTATGTCGCCAAGGAAGGGAAGTACCTCAAGCCGACGTCCCTCGGCGAAGTCGTTACGGGACTCATGGAAGAGCGCTTTCCCGATATCGTCGATCTCAAGTTCACCGCGCATATGGAAGACCGGCTTGATGAGATCGAAAACGGCAAGATCGACTGGAAAGACGTTCTGGAGGATTTCTACGGCGATTTTGATAAAGAACTGACCGACGCGGAAAAAGCGCTCGAGGGCGTGCATATCAAAGTCCCCGACGAGGTCTCCGACGAGGTGTGCGACAAGTGCGGCCGTCATCTTGTGGTAAAGAGCGGACGTTTCGGCCGTTTCCTTGCCTGCCCCGGCTTCCCGGAATGCAACTTTACAAAACCGATCGTCATTGAAATGCCCGGCCGGTGCCCGAAGTGCGGTGGACGCATCTTCAAGCGCACGTCCAAGAAGGGCTATACGTACTACGCCTGCGAGCGCGGCGCGGAGTGCGGCTTTATGACGTGGGACGTTCCGGTCAAGGACGTTTGCCCGTCCTGCGGCAAAACGCTCTTCAAGCTCTCCGGCAAAGGCGCGAGAAAGCCCTTCTGCGTCAATCCTGAGTGCGACATGTTCGTACCGGAGGAAAAGCGCGGCTATCGCCGCAAGGCTGCCGCAGATAAAACGGTCGAAAAGCCGCAGGAATCGGCTGCGGAGAGCACAGAAAAGAAAGATACACCGAAAGAGGATAAATGAACGCTGTAACGGTTGTTGGCGCCGGTCTTGCCGGTTCCGAAGCGGCTTATCAGCTCGCCGTCCGGGGCATCCCCGTGCGGCTGATCGAAATGAAGCCGAAAAAAATGACTCCGGCGCACGTCTCTCCGTATTTCGCGGAACTCGTGTGCTCAAATTCGCTGCGTAGCGACGAGCTTACTAACGCTGTGGGGCTTCTCAAAGAAGAGCTGCGGCGGCTCGGCAGCGTCGTGATGCGCTGCGCGGATGAGCACCGTGTGGCCGCCGGCGGCGCGCTGGCGGTGGACCGCGAAGGCTTTGCCCGCGCCGTGACCGAGGCCGTCCGCGCCCTTCCCAATGTGGAGATCGTTGAGGAAGAGGCGGTGGATATTCCCGACGGGGAAGTCATCATCGCAAGCGGCCCTCTTACCTCCGATGCGCTCGCGGAGAACATCCTCCGGCGCACCGGCAGCGAAGGGCTGCACTTCTATGACGCCGTCGCGCCGATCGTATCGCTGGATTCCGTCGATATGGAAAGCGCCTTCCGCGCCTCCCGGTACGATAAAGGAACGGCGGATTATGTAAACTGCCCGATGACCGAGGAAGAATACACCGCATTCTGGAAGGAGCTGACGACTGCCCGCGAAGCGGCGGTCCACGGCTTTGACGACGGCGGCGTATTTGAAGGCTGCATGCCGGTCGAGGTCATGGCGCGACGCGGTTTTGATACGCTGCGGTACGGGCCGATGAAACCGGTCGGACTGCGCGATCCGCACACAGGGCGCGAACCCTATGCCGTGGTGCAGCTCCGGCAGGACAATGCCGACGGTACGCTCTACAACCTTGTCGGCTTTCAGACGCATCTGGCATTTCCGGAGCAGCGGCGGGTGTTTTCGATGATCCCTGCGCTGCGCGAAGCGGAGTTCGTCCGCTACGGCGTGATGCATCGGAATACCTATTTGCAGTCTCCCGGAAAGCTTGACCGGTATTACCGGCTGATCGCCGAGCCGCGCATTGCCTTCGCCGGACAGATCACGGGCGTGGAGGGATATGTGGAATCCTGCGCCTCCGGTATGCTCGCCTCGCTCGAAATGGCGGCGCGGCTGCAGGATCTGCCGCCGGTCGATTTTTCGCAGGAAACGGCCATCGGCGCGCTGGGACTTTATATCTCCCATGGCAGCATCGGCGATTTCCAGCCGATGAACATCAATTTTGGCATCATCTCCCCGCTGACCTACCGGGTCAAAGGGAAAAGAAATAAAAACGCGGAGATCTCGGCCCGTTCGCTGGCACAGATCGACGAGCTGGTGAAAGGAGACCTTTGGAATGCGTATTCTCATTGACGCCATGGGCGGCGATAACGCCCCCGGAGAGATCGTCCGCGGCGCGGTGGAAGCCTCGCGTGAGTTTCATGTGGATGTGGCGCTTGTAGGCCGAGAGACGGAGATCCTCGTTTGTCTGAACGAGATCGATGTTACGCCTGGAGAACATATTCAGGTCGTGAACGCGCCGGACGTTATCTCAATGGAAGATGACCCGAGCACTGCTACGCGCAAAAAGCCGGAATCTTCCATGGCCGTTGCGCTTCAGATGCTCCACCGCGGCGAGGGCGACGCCGTCATTTCCGCCGGAAGCACCGGCGCGCTTCTGAGCGGCGCCACGCTCACGGTGCGGCGTATCCGCGGCATCCGCCGCGCCTGCTTCGGCCCGGTGATCCCGAACGGCGGCAAAGGCACGCTTCTGATCGACTGCGGCGCGAACGTGGAATGCACGGCGGAATATCTGCTGCAGTTTGCCTATATGGGCAAGTTCTACACGCACGATCTTCTCGGGTGCGAAGATCCCCGCATCGGTCTTCTGAATATCGGCGCGGAGGAGACGAAGGGGACGGAGCTTCAGAAACAGACCTATGCTCTCCTGAAGGAAGCTCACGAAGCCGGACGGCTCAACTTCGTCGGCAATGTGGAAGCGCGCGATGTGTTCTCCGGAAATGTTGACGTGCTCGTTTGCGACGGCTTCTCCGGAAACGTGCTGCTCAAGTGCATTGAGGGCACGGCCATGATGCTTATGAAGCGGCTCAAGGGCATTTTCTATAAAAACACCGCCAACAAGCTCGCGGCGGCCGTCCTCAAAAAGGATGTGTACGCGCTCAAGTCGCTCTTTGATCCGAGCGAGGTCGGCGGCACGGCGCTGCTCGGCATTTCCAAGCCCGTCATTAAAGCGCACGGCTCTTCGGATGCACGCGCTATCCGCAGCGCCGTCCGGCAGGCAATTACATTCATCGATTCTGACGTGATCGGCAGCATCGAGAAGAATGTTGCATATATGCGTATTTCACCGAACGAAGGAGAATAAAAAGACATGGTACTCGAACAAATCATCAAAATGGTCGCCGAGCAGTTTATGATCGACGAAAACGAAATCACCGCGGATACGTCCTTTGTGGACGATCTGGGCGCGGACTCTCTCGACGTCGTGGAGCTTACGATGGCGCTGGAAGAGACCTTCTCTCTGCCTGACACCCCGGAAGACGAGCTGACCAACATCCAGACTGTCGGCGATCTTGCCGACTACGTGTCTCGCGCGACGCAGGAATAAGCGCATGACCGTTCTGGAAGAGAGACTGGGCCATTCGTTTCGGAATCGGGCGCTGCTTGAAACGGCGGTAACGCACAGCTCCTACGCCAACGAGAACCGTGCTTCCGGCATCGTCTGCAACGAAAGGCTGGAATTTCTGGGCGATTCTGTTCTTGGCGTTACGGTCGCGGACTTCCTTTACCGGAACTTTCCCGATATGCCGGAAGGCCGCATGACGCGGCTCCGTGCGGAGCTCGTCTGCGAGCAGTCGCTTCACCGCGTGGCGTTGGAGCTGCATCTGGGCGACTATCTTCGTCTCGGCAAGGGCGAGGAGCATAACGGCGGGCGGGAGCGCGCGTCGATCCTTTCCGACGCTGTGGAGGCGGTCATTGCCGCCATGTATCTCGACGCCGGGATGGAAACGGCGGCGGGATTCATCCACCGCTGCCTGTTGGACGATGTCCACGCCATCGAAACGCCGTCCTTTACCGACTATAAAACTGCCCTGCAGGAGCTCGTGCAGCGTCAAAGCGGGCAGGTGCTCTCCTATGAGCTTGTCGGCGAGGAGGGGCCGGATCATGCGAAGACGTTCCGTATGCAGGTCTGCCTGAACGGTGAGCCGGTCGGACTTGGAACTGGACGCACCAAAAAAGAAGCGGAGCAGACCGCCGCTGCCAACGCGCTGGAGGCGCTGCGGAAGTGACGCCGCGCCGCCGTATCCTTCCCATATTTGTCCCGCATGCAGGCTGCCCGAACGACTGCGTTTTCTGTAACCAGAAACGCATCTCCGGCAGCCTGCTTCCGGCTTCTGCGGAAACGGTGCGCGCTGCCGTTTCTACGCTTGTGCCGGGCAGCGGGTATGAGCTGGCGTTTTATGGCGGCAGCTTTACCGCCATACCCGAAACCGAGCAGGAAGCGCTCCTTGCCGCGGCGGTCCCGGCGCGGGAATCCGGCGCCGTATCGGCGCTTCGCGTATCGACAAGGCCGGACGCCGTAACAGAAGAGAAGCTGGCGCGTCTGCGCTTTTACGGCGTGGAGACCGTGGAGCTCGGGGCGCAGTCCATGCGGGATGACGTGCTCCGGCGCAGTGGGCGCGGTCACACGAGCGAGGATACTGTGAAGGCGGCGAAGCTCGTGAAGGATGCCGGTTTTACGCTCATTTTGCAGATGATGACCGGACTTCCCGGCAGCGACGATGCACGCGATATCCAGACGGCGCGCTCTATTGCCGCGCTTCACCCGGACGGCGTGCGCATTTATCCGACGGTAATTCTCCGCGACACGCCGCTCTATGACCTGTGGCAGGCGGGAAAGTACCGGGAGCATACCGTGGAGGACGCCGTGCGCGTCTGCGCGCGTATCCTGCCCATATTTGCGGATGCGGAGATCCCTGTCATCCGTTTGGGGCTGAACCCCTCGGACGAGCTCTCCGGCGGCTCTGCCGCCGGTGGGGCGTATCACCCCGCGCTCGGCGAGCTGGTGCGTGCAAGACTTTGGCGCGATAAGGCGGAGACGCTTCTCTCCGGCATTGAGCCGGGATCGGATGTTATTCTTGCCGTCGCGCCGAACCGGGTATCCGTGATGACGGGGCAGCACCGCGCCAATCTTTCGTATCTTCGGGAGCGGTTTGCGCTCCGATCGGTGCGTGTTTGCGCAGCCAATGTTCCGGACGGGGAGATCGTCCGGATATAAGTTGCAAAAAAAGACAATTTAGTATATAATAAATTGTTTTAATGCATCTTTAATTGTTGAGGAGAAAAAACCGTGTATTTAAAAGCGCTGGAACTCCAGGGCTTCAAGTCGTTTCCCGAAAAGACGCGGCTGAGCTTTGAAAAAGATATAACCGTGATCGTAGGACCTAACGGCAGCGGCAAATCCAACCTGTCGGACGCGCTGCTGTGGGTCATGGGCGAGCAGAAAACGCGGATGCTGCGCGGCGGGAAAATGGAAGACGTTATCTTCGGCGGCACGGAAAAGCGCGGGGCGATGGGCTTTGCGCAGGTGACGCTCGTGCTGGATAATACGACGCGCATCTTGCCGCTCGATACCGACGAGGTCAGCATCGCCCGGCGCTATTATCGCAGCGGCGAGAGCGAATATTACATCAACCGCGAGCAGGTGCGTCTGCGCGACGTAACGGAATTGCTTATGGACACCGGCCTCGGCTGCGACGGCTATTCGATCATCGGTCAGGGCCGTATCAGCGAGATCGTCTCCGCCAAGTCCACCGACCGGCGCGAAATATTTGAAGAGGCCGCGGGCATCGCTCGCTTTCGCCACCGCAAGGACGAGTCTGAGCGAAAGCTCGCCCGCACGGAGGACAACCTCCTGCGCATAGGCGATAAGATCTCGGAGCTCGAAATGCAGGTCGAGCCGCTGCGCAAGCAGTCGGAAACGGCGCAGAAGTACCTCATTCTGCGCGATCAGCTCCGTGAGCAAGAGGTCTCGCTCTGGATGGCGAACCTCGACCGGCTGCACGAGCAGTCGGAACTGCTTCGGGCAGATTATGAGCGCTCTGTTGTGGAATGCACGGCGGCGCGCTCCGAGCAGGACAGGCTCTATGCCGAAAGCGAGCGTCTTGCCGCGCGGATGCGCGATCTGGACGTGCGTTCCGAAGAACTGCGCGAAACGCTCCGCGTAACGGAGAATACCGCTGCGGAAACGGAAAGCGCCGCCGCCGTCGTAAAAACGCAGCTTGCCAACAACGAGGAAACGCTGCAGCGCCTGCAGCGCGAGATCGGCGAGCAGAGCGAACGTGCCGGGAGTCTCTCCCGTCAGATCGGCGAGCATCGTGCCCGCATCGAGAGCATTGCTGCCGAGCGCCGTGCCTTGTCGGAACGGCTGGAAGAGCTGCGGAAAGGCGAATCGGAAAATACCGCAGCAATGGACGAGCGGAGCCGCCGCATTTCCGCCATGCTCTCGCGCGAAAATGAACTCACCGGCTCTCTGGCGGAGAGCCGCACCGCCATATCGCTTCTCGCCGAAAACCGCGAGGCAATGGAAAGCCGCGCGGCACAGGCAAAGGAAGAGCTTGCCGCCGCGGAGCAGAAGGATGAGGAAGCCTCGGCCCGTCTGATCGAAGAGAAGAAGCGCCTGAACGAAGTAAAGGAAAAAGAACATAGCCTCGCCAACGTGATCTCCGGCCACTCCATGCTCATGGCAGGACGCGAGCAGAAGGCGGCGGAAGCCGCCGAACGGCAGACGAAGCTCACGGTGGAGCTGCGCTCCTGCGATTCGCGCATCCATCTTCTTTCCGAACTGGAAAAGGAGCTGGAGGGCTTCAGCAAGGCCGCGAAGATCGTCATGCAGGAGTCGGAACGCGGCACGCTGCGCGGCGTCCACGGGCCGGTCGGCAAAATGATCCGCACCGAGGACCGATACGCGCTCGCCGTGGAGACGGCGCTCGGCGCGCACGTCGGCGATATTATTGTTGATACACAGGATAACGGCAAAGACATATTTGCGCTTTTGAAACGGCGCGACGGCGGGCGCGTAACGCTTCAGCCAATGGACGTCATCCGTCCGGCGCGGCTGAACGGCGAGCCGAGAGGCGAAGCGGGCTACGTCGGCGTGTGCTCTGATCTCGTAAACTGTGATAAGCGTTACAGCGCCGTCATTGCGAGTCTTCTCGGGCGAACGGCCGTTGCGGAAACGCTTACCGACGCCATCGCTATTGCGCGGCGGCACAATAACAGCTTCCGCATCGTGACGCTGGACGGTCAGATTCTGAACGCCGGCGGCTCGATGACCGGCGGAAGCGCCGGGAAAAATACCGGCATCCTTTCACGTGCCAACGAGCTCAAGCGCCTCCGCGAAAAGCGCGGCGATCTGGAAGCGCAGCTTTCGCAGACGGAATCACTGCGGCGGGAAGCCGAACGCGAGCTGCAAAGCGCACGCTACGATCTGGAAACCGCGCGTGAAGAACACGCCGCGGCGCGGCAGGAAACGGCGCGGCAGGAGGGCCTCGTCGCGCAGGCACAGCTTCTGCGTACCGCAGCGGCGGAAGCGCTCGATGCGCTGGATGAAGAGATCCGCGGCGCTTCGGCACGGCGCAAAGAAAACGAGAACCGCACGGCGGCGCTGCAGAAAGCGTGCGCCGTGGCGGAAAAAGAGCTGGCATCGCTCCGCGCGGATATGAAAAACGAATCCGCCGGTATGGAGAGCTTCGAGGCGCGTCGGCGTGAACTGGAAGAGAGCTTCAGCGCCATTCGCGCGCAGCAGGCGTCGCTCGACGCCGAGAAAACGACCGTTCTTCTCGCCATTGAGCAGCTGGAGCGGCTGCGTGCTGAGCTGGAAAACGATTCCGGCGAGCGGCGCAGTGCCATAAGCGCCGTGACGCAGCAGAAATCGGAGCTGGAAGAGCAGCTCAAAACGCTTGCCGGACGTACGGAAACGCTTCGCGCGCAGGCGCAGCAGGAAAAAGAGGCGCTCTCCCAGCTTACCGCAAACAAAATGGAGCTGGAAGGCCGGCGCAGTGCCGCAGACAAGGCAGCGCAGGAGAAAAACCGTGCGCTGCTCGATCTTGAGCGCAGCAGCGCTCAACTCGAACAGAAAAAAATGGCGGCCGACATGGAAGAGCACCAGATCGTGGAAAAGCTCTGGGACAGCTATGAGCTCAGCCGCACGGAGGCGGAAAAGGTCCGCCAGCCGGTGGAAAGCCTTGCCAAAACAGGACGGCAGGTAAGCGAGCTGCGGCGCAGCATCTCTTCGCTCGGTACGCCGAACCTCGGCGCGATCGAAGAATATAAGCGCGTGAGCGAACGGTACACCTTCCTTTCCGAACAGCGCGATGACGTGCAAAAATCCAAGGACGAAATCTTGAAGATCATCGCCGATATCACCGCGCAGATGGAAGAGATCTTTGTCCGCAAGATCCAGGAGATCGACGAGGCGTTCCGCCAGATCTTTGTGGAGCTTTTCGGCGGCGGCAAGGCGTCACTTACGCTCGAGGATATGAACGATGTGCTCAACTGCGGCATCGATATCCGCATCCAGCCGCCCGGAAAGGCCGTATCCAACATCAGTCTGCTCTCCGGCGGCGAAAAGGCGTTTGTTGCCATTGCGCTGTATTTTGCCATCATGCGCGTCCGTCCGACGCCGTTCTGCGTCATGGACGAGATCGAATCGGCGCTCGACGAGGAAAATGTTGCCCGGTACGCGGCGTACATGCGTCGCATGTGCGGAAAAACGCAGTTTATTGCCATCACGCACCGGCGCGGCACGATGGATGAGGCGGATCAGCTTTACGGCGTCACCATGCAGGAAAAAGGCGTCAGCACCGTGCTGGCGATGGATATGGAAGAAGCGCTCCAAACCATTCGCTGAAAGGAGAAAACAGCCATGGGATTCTTTGATAAAATGAAAGCCGCGTTTAATAACGCGATGGCAGATTTCACCGGGGAAAACGAGGAAGCCTACGAAACGCTCGAGGAAATGCTCATTCTGTCCGACGCCGGTATGGATACGACGGAGGACATTATGGAAAAGCTGCGCCGCCGCGTCCGCGAAGAGGGCTGCCGCGGCGAGGAACAGCTCCGAAAGATGCTCGCTTCCATTCTGACCGAAACGATGGATGCCGGGGATAACGCACTGCATCTCGACACGAAGCCGTCCGTTATTCTTGTCGTCGGCGTTAACGGCGTCGGCAAAACGACGACCATCGGCAAGCTCGCCTCCCGCTTGACGGCGGAAGGCAGATCCGTTCTTCTCTGCGCGGGCGACACGTTCCGTGCCGCCGCCGCCGAACAGCTCACCGTGTGGGCAAATCGCGCGGGATGCGATATCGTGCGCCATGAAGAGGGGAGCGATCCCGCTGCCGTTGTGTTCGATGCGATCGCCGCGGCAAAGGCACGCGGCCGCGACGTGATCATCGTGGATACCGCCGGACGGCTGCACAATAAGGCCAATCTTATGAACGAGCTTTCCAAGATCCGCCGTGTCATTGACCGCGAGCTTCCGGACGCGAGCGTGGAATGCCTGATGGTGCTTGACGCCACGACCGGCCAGAACGGTCTTATCCAGGCGAAAGTCTTTGGCGAATCCGCGGGACTCACCGGCATCGTCCTCACGAAGCTCGACGGCACCGCCAAAGGCGGTATTGTGTTCGCCATCAAGCGCGAGCTTGGCCTGCCGGTGAAGTACATCGGCGTGGGCGAGGGAGTAAACGATCTCAAGCCTTTTGTGCCGGAAGAATTTGCGGAGGCGCTGCTCGAATGAAACTCGTTTTAGCATCCGACAATAAGAACAAGCTGCGGGAGTTCCGCACGCTTTTTGAAAACTTCGGCGCGGAGCTTTTGAGCAAAGCCGAGTCCGGCTTTACGGACGAGGTCGAGGAGACCGGCGAAACATTCGCGGAAAACGCCCGCATCAAGGCCGAAGCTGTCATGCATGCTACGGGGCTTCCCGCCATCGCGGACGATTCCGGCCTCTGCGTGGACGCGCTAGGCGGCGCGCCGGGCGTGCATTCCGCGCGCTATACCGGAAACCATGCAGATTCCGACACCGACCGCTATGAGCTCCTGCTTCGGAATCTCGGCGGGAGAGAGGACCGCACGGCGCGGTTCGTTTGCTCGCTCTGCTGTGCTTTCCCGAACGGCAACGTACTTACTGCCGAGGGAACGTGCGAGGGTACGATTCTTTTCTCGCCACGCGGCGAGAACGGGTTCGGCTATGATCCGGTCTTTCGGCCGGATGGGTTTGACCGATCCATGGCGGAGCTGACGATGGAAGAAAAGAATGCGATTTCCCACCGGGGAAATGCGCTGGCGCAATTCATACAAAAATGGGAGAAATACTATGATCACCAGTAAACAGAGAGCGCAGCTGCGCGGCATGGCAGCGGCGCTGAATACCGAGCTGCAGATCGGTAAGAGCGGCATCACCGAAAACGTTGTCCGCCAGACGGAGGAAGCGCTCGCCGCCCGCGAGCTTATCAAGGGCCGCGTTCTGGATAACTCCCTGCTGTCGGCTCGGGAGGCGTGCGACGCGCTGTGCGAGGCGTGCAGCGCTGACGGCGTGCAGGTCATCGGCAGCAAATTTGTTCTTTTTAAACAGAACGAAAAGGACCCTAAGATCGTCCTAATAAAAGACCGCAAAGGAAAGAAGTAAAAGCCCATGCGTCTTTTGATCTATGGCGGGACGTTCAATCCGCCGCATCTCGGCCATGCTGACGCGCTCTCCTGCGCTGCGGAAGCGCTTGGCGCAGATCGCATGCTCGTTGTTCCGGCGGGCATTCCGCCGCACAAAGCGCTCGCGGAGGGAAGCCCGGGCGCGGAGGAACGGCTTCGGCTGTGCGAGCTGGCGTTTCCGGAAGCGAACGTCACGCCTATGGAGTTGCAGCGCGAAGGGAAAAGCTATACCGTGGACACACTGCGGGAGATATCACGCGAGAACCCGGGAGCAGCGCTATATTTTCTTGTCGGAACGGATATGCTTCTCTATATGGAACAGTGGCATGAGTTCCGGGAGATCTTTTCGCTCTGCACGCTCGCGGCTCTTCCGCGTGCCGACGGCGATTTGGCGGAGATCGAACGGTATGCGGCGTATTTGCGCAGTACGTACCGCGCCCGTATCGAGATCATTTCCAAAACGCCCCTGCCGATGGATTCCACGGCGCTCCGCGCGGCGCTGCCGCACCGCGGCGGCGCGGACCGGCTCTTCGACGCGGTGTACTCCGAGATCATCCGCTGCCGGCTGTACAATGCGAAGCCGGATCTTGCGTGGCTGCGGGAAAAGGCGGACGCTTATCTCAAGCCTACGCGCATACCGCATGTGCGCGGCTGCGAGGAAACGGCGGTGCGGCTGGCGCTGCGCTGGGGCGAGAACCCGGAGGACGCGGCGGAAGCGGGAATCCTGCATGACATCACAAAAAAGCTATCGACGGATGAACAGTTGCGTCTTGTAGAAAAATATGGTATTGTGCTGGATGCGTATGAGCGTGCTGCTCCGCTGATCCTTCATGCACGTACCGGCGCGTGCTTCGCACGTGAGCATTTTGGTGTGCCGGACAACATTTTTTCCGCGATCGAATGGCATACGACCGGCTGCCCCGGTATGACGACGCTCGATAAAATCGTTTATCTTGCAGATTTCATTGAGCCGACACGCGCCTTTCCCGGTGTGGAGCGCGTTCGCTCACTCGCCTTTGCCGATTTGGATGGCGCGATGATCGAGGCGCTCCAAATGAGCATGGACGATGTTCGCCGCCGCGGTTTTCAGCCACACCCGAGGTCAGCGGAAACGCTCTGCTGGCTGCAAACACAGAATTGAGAAGAGGTCTATGAGTATTTTTTCCCGCAAGGGCGGCGCTCACGAAAACGCCGCAAGAAAGAAAGACACTGAAACAGAGAGCTTTGCCCACCGAATGGAAACTCTCTCCGGGGAAACGGACGGACGGAAAAAGAAACCGTCCGAAAAGAAAAAAGCTCGCGCGTTCACAGTTACGCTGATCGTGATCGCCAGTATTCTTGCGCTGCTTCTTCTGGTGCTCCTTGCTTACAGCATCTGGTCAACTGCGCCGGAAACCGATAATTCCGGACTGAAAACCCAGGAAACGGCGACACCAGAAGCGACAGCCGCGCCATCCATGCCCGCCGGAGCAACGGCGCAGCCGAGTGCAACGCCGACAGCCTCTCCGTCGCCAACGCCAGAGGAAGAGAGCGCGCAGCGCAAGGAGAATGTTTATACGCTGCTCATTGTCGGCCGCGACCGCGTCGGACTCAATACGGACACCATTATGGTAGCCCGCTTTGACTGCAATAACCACACAGCGAACATTGTGAGCATACCCCGCGACACGCTCGTCAATGTTCCGTGGGCAGTGAAAAAGATCAACTCCGTATACGGCAGCGCAGGCATTGACGGTCTTGTTGCGGAGATCGAGGACCTTGTCGGCTTCGGGATCGACAGCTATGCGGTTGTGAACACATATGTGTTCCAACAGATCATTGACTGCATTGGCGGTGTGTATTTCGATGTCCCGATCTATATGTACTACGACGATCCCGAACAGGATCTCTATATCTCGCTTTCCCCCGGCTATCAGCTTCTGAACGGTGATCAGTGCGAGCAGGTCGTGCGCTTCCGCCAGAACAACGACGGCACCGGCTACCCAAACGGCGATATCGGTCGGATCGAAACGCAGCACGCTTTCCTTAACGCGCTTGTCAAGCAGGTGCTGCAGCTTGGCAACATCTCCAATCTGCCACAGATCATCAGCCTCGTTATCGACAATACCGATACGAACCTTTCGAGCGGCAACATCGCGTTCTATGCGCAGGAATTTCTCAAAATGCGCTCGGAGGACATCAACTTCTATACGCTCCCTTATGATTCCGTGTATATCCGCGGCGGATCGTATGTCAGCATTCAGCTCGAGCCATGGCTGGATATGATCAACACGTATCTCAACCCGTTTACCGTGGATGTTACCGCGGCCAATCTGGACGTGCTCAGCTTTGACGGGACGAACTTTACCTCCACGACCGGCAGTATTCCGGATATTTACACCTTTTACGACTATTTTGCCGGCTGACGCCCGGCGCATACAAAAGAGAAAGGATGCGGCATATGCTCACTTCCAAGGAAATCGCTCATCTCGCAGTAAAAGCGCTGGACGACAAGCTCGCCCGCGATATTCAGATCTTAAAGACCGACAAAGTAACGGTTCTGGCCGATTACTTCATTCTCTGCACCGCCGGCAACTCCACGCACGGGAAGACGCTGGCCGATGAGGTGGACAAGGTCCTCTCGCAGGCAGGCGAACCGCCGCTGCGCCGCGAGGGGTACCGTTCCGGCGGCTGGACGCTGCTCGACTTCGGCTGCGTCGTCGTTCACATTTTCTCCGAGGAAATGCGCTCGTTTTACTCGCTCGACCGCCTGTGGTCTGACGCGGAAAAGATCGACTATAAAGACTTCCTTTAAATACAAGAGAGGGCAGGGGGGACATACCGTTATGGAGTACAATTACGCAGAAATCGAAAAGAAATGGCAGAAATACTGGGTCGAGCATAAGAGCGGCCGCGCCGTTACCGGCTCGGACAAGCCGAAGTTTTACGGCTTGATCGAGTTCCCGTATCCGTCCGGACAGGGCCTGCACGTCGGTCATACGCGCCCGTTTACGGCGATGGACGTCATCTGCCGCCGCAAGCGGATGCAGGGCTACAACGTTCTTTTCCCCATCGGCTATGACGCCTTTGGTCTGCCCACGGAGAACTATGCCATCAAAAACCATGTGCATCCGTCCATCGTGACGAAGCAGAATATTGCCAACTTTGAAAAGCAGCTGCATATGCTCGGCTACTCGTTCGACTGGGACCGCGTTGTGGATACGACCGATCCTGAGTATTACAAGTGGACGCAGTGGATCTTTCTGCGGATGTACAAAAAGGGGCTTGCGTACAAAGCCTCCATGCCGGTCAACTGGTGCACAAGCTGCAAGTGCGTGCTTGCAAACGAAGAGGTCGTGGACGGCGTGTGTGAACGCTGCGGAAGCCCGGTCGTCCGCCGCGAGAAGAGCCAGTGGATGCTCGCCATCACGAAGTACGCCGACCGCCTGATCGACGATCTGGACGATGTGGACTTCATCCCCCGCGTGAAGATCCAGCAGCGCAACTGGATCGGCCGCAGCGAGGGCGCGGAGCTCACCTTCGGCACGACGCTCGGCGACTCTCTCACCGTTTACACCACCCGCTGCGATACGCTCTTCGGCGTGACGTATATGGTCCTCTCTCCGGAGCACCCGATCCTCGATACATGGAAGGATAAGCTCACGAATTGGGAAGCCGTGGCAACCTACCGTGAGGACGCCGCGCACAAGTCCGATTTTGAGCGCAGCGAGCTCAACAAGGATAAGACCGGCGTGCGGCTGGAAGGCGTCCGCGCTGTCAACCCCGCGACAAAGGAAGAGATCCCCATCTTTGTCTCAGACTACGTTCTTATGAGCTACGGCACCGGCGCCGTCATGGGAGTTCCGGGCCACGACCAGCGCGACTGGGAGTTTGCCACAAAGTTCGGCCTGCCGATCATCGAGGTCGTGCAGGGCGGCGATATTACCAAAGAGGCCTTTACGCTCAAGGACGACACCGGCATTATGGTGAATTCCGGCTTCCTCAACGGCATGACCGTGAAGGATGCCATTCCCGCCATGAAGAAGTGGGTGACGGACGAGGGAATCGGCCATCCCAAGACGAACTTCAAGCTGCGCGACTGGGTGTTCTCCCGCCAGCGCTACTGGGGCGAGCCCATCCCGATGGTGAAGTGTCCGACGTGCGGCTGGGTTCCGCTGCCGGAGGATCAGCTTCCGCTCCTTCTCCCGCAGGTCGAAAGCTATGAGCCGACAGACGACGGTGAATCGCCCATCTCCAAAATCACCGATTGGGTCAACACGACCTGCCCGAAGTGCGGTGGCGCGGCCCAGCGCGAGACCGACACCATGCCGCAGTGGGCGGGTTCCTCGTGGTACTTCCTGCGCTACATGGATCCCCACAACAAAGAGGCGTTTGCCAGTCCCGAAGCTCTCAAATACTGGTCGCCCGTGGACTGGTACAACGGCGGCATGGAGCACACGACGCTCCATCTGCTCTATTCCCGTTTCTGGCACAAGTTCCTCTATGATGAGGGCCTTGTCCCGACGAAGGAGCCGTATGCCAAGCGCACGAGCCACGGCATGATCCTCGGCGAGGGCGGCGAAAAGATGTCCAAGTCCCGCGGCAACGTCGTAAACCCGAACGACATCGTCGAGCAGTACGGCGCGGATACGCTGCGTGTGTACATCATGTTCATCGGCGATTTCACGAAGGCTGCCGCATGGTCGAGCAACGCCGTGGCGGGCTGCCGCCGGTTCCTTGACCGTGTGTGGAATCTCGCAAGCGAGCCGCTCACCGGCGACGAGATCTCCAAGGATAACGAGAAGGAGATCCACCGCGCTATCCAGAAGGTGAGTTCCGATATCGACGAGATGAAGTTCAACACCGCCATCGCGCAGCTCATGTCGCTCGTCAATCAGTTCTACTCCAAGAAGCCGACCCGCGGCGATATCCGCGTGCTGCTGCAGCTTCTCTCTCCCTTCGCGCCGCACATCTGCGAGGAGCTTTGGCAGATCCAGGGCTTTGAAGGTCTTGCGAGCGAGGCCGAATGGCCGGAGCACGACGAGGCAAAGATGGTCGATACCGAAAAGACCATCGCCGTGCAGATCAACGGCAAACTCCGCAGCACGGTAGTTGTCCCGGCGGACAGCACCGTGGAGGTCGTTTCCGCTGCCGCTCTCGCGGACAAGAAGATCGCGGGCTATGTGGAGGGCATGGAGATCGTCAAGACGATCAATGTTCCCAATAAGCTCATCAACTTCATCCTCAAGTCGAAGAAATAAATTTCAGCAATGCGCCCGAAGTTTTTTCGGGCGCATTGCGTTTTGTAATAAATCCGAAATAATACGGCATACTAACGGCAGATTTCTTGTTTAGGAGGATTTCGCATGAAAAAGTGGATCGTATATATTCTTGCGCTCGCGGCGCTGGCGGTTTCGCTCTGTGCGTGCGGCGCGGCGGATAAGCCGGCGGCGACGAATGCGCCGATGCCTTCGGGCAGCCCGATGACTGCGACGCCGGACATGAACGACGGGATCGTAAACGATGATGACGGTATCATCACCGACGACGATACCGGCGTTGTCCCCACGCAGACGCCGATGGCGGACACGTCGGCTAAACCGTTCGCTTCCGCCAAGGCGACGGACGATACAGTGAAAAAGTGAAAAACACCCCGCCGAACACGAACGGATCGGCGGGG
>ERZ808240.643-NODE-643-length-44588-cov-6.481194_pt1 | contig 44588 bp, 27 predicted proteins | sample MGYA00521084_ERZ808240 | MGnify/ENA primary metagenome ERZ808240 (study PRJEB31516, sample SAMN03275571) | gut metagenome | biome: mammalia-associated habitat; material: feces | host: Papio cynocephalus | place: Kenya | collected 2012-08-06 ...
TATTTTATTTGTTTCTTACTATATATAAATAGTCTAATAAATTATAAAATTCAAGATTTTTGCAAAGAAAATTTGATTTTCTCCGAAAATATTTGTATCTTTGCAACGTGAGAAGTAAAAAAAATAATGTTTAATTAAAGAGGGAATTGGCAATTCCTTCCAACTGAAAAGTTGGTTTCCTTGCCAAGATTATATGAAGAAAGTATTATTTTTTATTTTGTGTTTTTTCTCGGTAAATCTTTACTCTCAGAGATTAAATTCTAATGGTTTAAAGATGGTAAGCAAATTATCAGTTGATAAGGGAGATATCTGTTTTGACGTTGATTTCAAATATGACAATGATAAGCTAAAACAAATTATATTTATTTATTCATATACCAATATTGGTGCAAGACCGCCCTATACTGAAGTAAATAAAGATGTTTTGATAAGGAAGGGCAATAGTATCATTCAGAAATCATATATGAATGGAAAGCCTTATAACAGATATAAGTATGATTACAAGTTTGGAGAAAACTCTAAGCTGATACATTTTGATGTGCTTGAATATACTGAATTACAAAAGATATATAAAACATCAAACGACTTTATATATTGTAACGATACAATTTTGGAGATACAAAAATACACATCATGGATAGAAAACAATGTATGGTGTTATAACCCAGGAATTACTGGTAATCATATTAAATTTATAGATGGATGTTGGTCAATGAATAAAGTATATTATAATTTAACTTTCGAACAAAATGAAAAATATGCTCCACTATACACAGAAGACGAATTTATTGAAAGTTTGCCAAATTTGAATAGAAAAGATTATGGAATCAAGATAAGTTTTCTTTACTCAGATTTAATCAATGATACAAATGTTTGCTTGAATGGATTATTGAATTGTGAGAGTTTAAGTTTGGCAGGGAATAATGATTTGTTAACTAATATTTTGTATTTTACTGAATGGGTTGGTATAAGGGAGAAATATTTGGCGACACAGATGGATATAAACCGTAGAAAATATGATATCACTTACAAATATGATACGAAAGGCAATATTGTGCAAGTAGATTATATAAGTAAAGGAAAATTCAAGAATAATGTAAAAATAAAGATTGAATATGTACCAGAATGATACATAGAAAATTAATCGTTGAAAATGTGGTTTTTGAATACTTATCTTTATAAGTTGGTAGATAATATTCATTACCACATTTTTTATTAAAAGTAAATGAAGAAAGATGGCCGAAGAAACAAAAGCAAAGAAAATAGCTAACAGAATAGCGTATGTAGAACCAAATGATATATATGGAAGTGTAAATGGTGTTCCTTTAACACCTAATTATGAAGATTATTGCATAGGCTTTAATCTTATTGCAGAAATTGTGAGTCGTTTTAATAAAAACGAAACGACTGGTAGTAATTCAGTCAATAGCCAAAATGCAATAAGTATTTCTTGGGGTGCATGGAATAGGGGTGATTCTAAATGGCAATCATTTATGGAGGGTGGTGTTAAAGATAAGGATGGAAATTCATATCTTTCAACATACTACACTGATATTGTCTATGAAGATATTAAGGGGAAGAAAATTGTTGAAGGAATTGGTGTTGAAAGTGTTAATATCGTTTTTGAAAGTTTCTATACACCTACAATTACGATTAAATTTGTTGATGTAAGAGGCGCATCTTTGTTTGGAAAAGAAGCTGCAATACATGAAGAGGGAAAGATATCAGCAGATAACGTATTCGGTTGCTTTTTTACACAACCATACCCAAAATTCAAGTTGCAAGTTAAGGGATTTTATGGAAAAGCAGTTACTTATCAGCTTACTTGTTCCAATTTCAGGGGAAGTTTTAACTCCCAAAACGGAAATTTTGAGTTCACAGCCACATTTATAGGATATAATTACGCTTTACTTACAGATATTCCTTTTGTCTATTTAGTTGCAGCACCTTTCTGCTCTTATGAGGGAAGAAAATATTGGGATTCTCACGTAAATACCCCATCATGGCAGTTGGATGGAAAACCGATGGTGAAAATTCACGAATTAATGAATACAATTGAAAGCCATACTATCGAGAGAAGTGAAGAAACTGCTATAAATGAAGAAGATGATAAGAAATTAAGAGATTTATCAAGCGAAAGAAGTGCTTTGAACGAAATAAGCACATTATATGATAATTTCATAAGAGTTTTGCAGGAAGATTCAGGAGGATGTTATATTTTATCCACACAAGACGAGGGAAACAACAAGAAACATACGCAATTATTCTTGATGTATGCACAAGCAAACAACGCTGATACAAATCCGTCAAGAAATGTTACACAAAATATATATAGGGCACACGAACAATTGATAACCAAGCTGAATGATTATAACCAAAAGTATTCAGAACATTCGATTTCAACGAATGAGTTTCCGAATGGTAGAAATTCAGCCATGAGAAGCGTTGATACGCTTACACTGGTTAGAATTTTCGATATTACGACAAACGGAAGCACAAATAGCAATGTAATTGAAGACGTGAAGATTGTTGGATGCCAAAGTAAGGCAGAGCAGGATATAAAAACTAATATTAAATTCAAGACAAGTAAAGGAATAACAGATTTGACTGATGATATGGCTAAAAGTATTGCAAATATGATAACAACAAAGCCATATAGTCAGAATATAAAACAATATGGATGTTTTTTTGATTTAGGAGATTTAAGTAATTTGGTGGCAAACAGGATAGCTTCATTAAACGAGGAATATAATCTGTTGCAGGATAAAATTAATAAACAGATGATGGAAGCGAGGATTGAAGCATTGCCATTTAAACCCACAATCGGAAATATCTTCAAAATGATTATGGCACATCTTGAAACATTCATACATATCATGTATCAATGCAAGATGGATATATATAATTCAGACAATGCAAGAAGTCCTGGTAATCTTGGAATAAACATAACAGATACAGATGTTATCAATGCAGATAAAGTTCCACCGTTCCCTGCAATATATACAAAGGGAACACCTGCACAAGAAAGTGGTAATGAGGATACTGACAACTATGTATTGGGATGGGTAGGTGATTTCAGTCATAATTTCTTGGAAGAAAAGGTTGTGCTGGGCATTTGGAAAGCCGTTTCAAGAATTATGGATGAGGAAAAATCAGAGAATGACAATAAGGCAAGTATTAAATTATTCCCAATATTGCCTGCTGACTTGAATAGTGCAAATAATCCTTTCGCAAATACAACACAATTGGATGTAAGTTCTCTTGGTGGATATTTAGGAATACGTGCAGCACAGATATTTGGAATTCTATTTAATGAAAATTATACAGGAAACCTATCAAACGAAATGATTTCATTGATAGGGAGAATGGATGCATATAATTATTATCAGACATTAGGTTCATCGTCTGCCATACAGAATGAAATATTTGATGTATTAGGCTCAACAAACGCAGCCACGGCATTACAGAATATTACGATATGTGATAGTTCAGCGGATTGTTTTGGCATTACTTATCAAAGTACTGGTAAAACAAGACAGAGATTTGAGACAGACATCGAGATAAAATCTGAATACAATAACAAACAGAGATGCCCTATGTTAACACAATCAAGTAGGTATTCGGATAGATATGTGTTCTCAAGATATTATGATAATAACAATATTTCATTAATACCTGCAAAATTGGACGAATTCGACAATTATAGCAGACAATTCGTTTATAAAAACAATGGAAATGGAGATGTTTATTTTATACCTCAATTCGGTAGTGAATCAAATATGTATAAAGCCAACAATTTTATTCATAGGGCAATTACAAATGATTTATTAGTTGGAGAAGAGGTAAGTGTTAAGGAAAATTATTACAATGATGATTTATTCAATATATCAACAAGCAGAACATTTGTTAATGACATAATAAACAGATACGAAGAACTTAAAAAGGGTAGCGTTGATATGGTGGAATATTCATCAAAGGATGATTTCACACCTATATTGAACAAATGTTGGTCTGTTAGTGATGACAAATACTATAATTATTTCGCAAACAGTACACAAGTATTTACCGTAAATACGACTTCATATGGATTTGATAGCAAGAATTTATTTCCGAAAGAAAAAGACGGTGGAGCAGACCCTCTCAATTTAAGAGATACAAGTTGGATTGACAGCGATAAGACAAATGGTATCACATATAGTGAGAATGGAGAATACAAGCGTACCAAAATAACACAAGGAAATGACGGAAAACAGACACAGACAGTTGAGAATCTTTCAAGGGATGATTTAAGGATACATCAAATAAAATTGTATTACAACAATGTTACCAATCCATATAGTTTGTTTGGCCATGCATTTTATTATATGCAAAACAATAGGAAAGAGGATGAAGATGATAATACATACAATGATAGATGTGTAAAAGTAAAGGCTTTATTATTCTTACATAGTTTCAAATACAATTATGAAAACTACAAGGCTAATTTCTTAAATAAGGACAAAAGGAATGGAAGTATAGAGGCAGTTCCTCATGGCTATCTTTTGTTTTTAGGAGCGTTATTATGGAGAAACAGATATGTGTCAAAACATAATGGTGACGACCCGATTATCTATTCAGACGGAACAATTAGTTTCACACAGCCTACAACTGCTTATACCCTATTTAGTAAAGATGGAAGTGAATACAGATTCAACGTAATGGATAGTGGTTTCAACGGAAGAAAATACAATGTGTCAGTATCTACATTGTTCAGTTATAATAACGGAGAAAATTGGGAATTAGATTACTTCGTTGAGAACAGGCTTATTAAGATGTTTGAGGATTACGCAACTGGTGATTTCAGGGATGTGTTGTCAAGATGCGAGTTATTGGAAGGTCTTGTTAGAGATTTAAGTGATACAAGTACAGCATATACAAGACCATTTACAGCTAATACGTTTGTCAATACTTTTGTCAAGTTTTTCAGAAAAAGAATGTATGATGACAAATATTCTATAAGCAATATGATGAGTTATTATAGAAATAGATTGGGGAATTTGTATGGAAATTATGCTTATGTGAATATATATGATGATACAATTAACGGAATTTCATTGATGCTTAGGGATGACAACCCGATACAGGAAACGTTAAAATCATTGTATTATGATAAGGATATTGTTATTGATTCACTTGGATATAGACTTGTAAAGAACTCAACCAATGCGCAAAGAGAAGTATATGTAAGAAGAGATACGTTTAACTCGTATGTAACTGCATTTGCTAATCAATTGAAAGCAATGTCAGACAATAAGAGTTCAACAAATCCATTAAATGAAACAGATAGCGATAAGATAAACTTCAAGAAAGACATTGCAATTGATATATATTATTATCTAAAAAATCTATATGATAAATGGATTGTTCAAATCAAGTCAGCGGATTATTATTCAGTCGATAATTTCTTTAAGAAGAATTTTGTGTTTATGGACAAGTTTTATAGAAACATGTACAACAAGTTCGTAATTAACTGTGATGTATTGCTTGATATATTCAAGGAAAGAATGTCAGACCTGAATGCTTCATTGTTTTCCGTGATAGGAGATATTGCGAAAGAACATAACTGTTTGTTTGTTTCATTGGCTGATTTTATTACATTTGGAAATGAGAAAATAGAGGATGACGTAAAGGTACTTGAAAACGTCTTTAAGCCAATTCCTTATAATCAAATGAACGAGATGAGGGATGAAAACCACTTTGTTATAATATGGACTGGTGGTGATGCACAGACAGCTTCAGATGAAAATGGGTATAAAGCGGATGGCTTCGACATAAATTCACCAGATGATATACCATCACCGTTTAAGGCAAAAGGAGCAAACGAGGATACTTCTGATATAGAAACAAGATATGGTTATAACGTTCCGTCTTTTGGAGTGTCGTTTGCAAGACAAAATCAACAATTATTCAAGAATATAACTTTGAATATGGATAGTCCTGCAATTACAAGTATTTCGGCAAATGTGTTGTCAAATGTCGCAGAATTAGGTTCTTCTCATGAACATAGGGTAATGTTTTATGGACAGGATATATTTAACATCTATAAGAATTATTCTTATGCTTGTGAGGTAGAAATGATGGGAAATGCACAGATACAACCTTTGATGTATTTCCAATTGCTTAACATACCAATGTGGCATGGTGCTTATATGATATTCCATGTGGAACATACAATGACACCAGGAAATATGATAACAAAGTTTAGAGGTCAGAAAATGTCCAAATACATACAGCCATATTGTGCTGATTACTACTTTGGATGTACAGTGAAAGATAGTATAGACCCAATGAATAGAAGTGAAAGCGGTTCAAATCCATACAGCTCAAACATATCAGATATTACGCTCCCAGACAGTTACAAGAAACCAACAGTCGTAGAAGATGTTATTAATGATTGTATATGTAGTGGCAATGGTGCAAGATTGCAAATGAATGGTGTCAATTTGTATCAAAAACTGAAAGATTTATTTAATACACTTGTAGCTGAAATTAAAGAACTTCCAGAAAATAAACCAACAGAAACTTGGAGTATCTGTATCAGTAGTGCTGTTCGCAATAGCGGTTCAAGAAGTGAACATAATTACGCAAGAGGTGGAATAGCCCCGAATGCGATAGATTTACAGATTGTTCCTATAAAGAACGGAAAACGTGGAACAAGAATAAAAGATGCAGATAAAATGTTCAAAGTCATGGATATTCTTGCAACCAATCATAAAGACGAAATAGGGCAATTGATATTCGAAGGAACTGGGGCAAGCAAATGGATGGATGGAAGGTATAAAAACGATTATACCTGTTTACACTTGTCATATAGAGGAAATTCAATATCAGTAAGCCCACCCGCAATATTCTTATCAGGTAATAATGATGGTAGAAGCTTTGCAACAGTCAAGAAGAATGTTCCTTATTACAGTTCAAATGTCCCTCCTGGATATAAGGCAATAGCAAAGAAATATTATATGTCATTAAATAATACAACGCAGTTCAGGAATATATTTACTTATTACCGTTTGTTCTCAGACCAAGAACTTGCAGACCATTTCGGACAAATAAGAACTGCAACTTCAAGTGAGAGTGGATATGTAAATGCAGAGGACAATGCAACCAAGAGAAGGAAAAATCCTGGTAATCTGCAATGGATTGGTTATCCTAATATAAAGAGAAACAGCAATCAATGGGAAGGAGTTGACTATGGCGGTGTTGAATGGTCTCCGAGATTTGCAGTATTCAAGACAATGAAATACGGATTAAGGGCATTGTTTGTGAATATGAATACACAAATCATTAGAGGACATAACACAATCGCCAAGTTAATCGGCATATGGGCACCATCGCACGAGAATGATACGGATAATTATGTAAAAACTGTTGCAAGGACGGCAAATGTTAACCCAAGTACATATAGATTGACTTCTATTGTAGCAGATAAAGATGTATGTATTGCAATAGCGAAACAAATTGCAGTGAATGAAGGTGAAATAAAATTGACGGACAGTGAATTAAACGAGGCTTATGGTTTGGCCGCTGAATACATAAAAAACAAATAATTGATGTTTGTACGAATTTTGTTTTGAAATTTAAGATAAATGTAGTATCTTTGCAGAAGCAGAAATATTACATTTATCTTTTACAGTAAATTGAAGATATAGAATGGATTATATAGGAAATGTAGTTATAACAGATAATTCAAAGGTTAATCTTGACAAGACTTTCAAGAGATGTAATACACTCGTTGATACAATACCTCAATTACCGACACTCATTATTGGCTATCAAAATGCCCAAAAATGGGTAAAGGATTATGATATTTTGAAAAAATGGTATCCAGAACAGAATTTGTATTGGACTTTTGGAAAAACTGAAAGAAAATACGAATATGACGAGGATATTGATAAATTTTATAATATTTCGATTGAGAAAGTATATAAAAATATAAAATATTTTTATTTCGACTTGATTAATTGCCATCTAAGTGAAACAAAACGTTTCATAAAGTATTTATCTAACCAGTCAAGGAAAGTTGTTTATAACGAAAGAAACAAATTCCTATATATATACAATGAGAACAAGCACACTGTGATAGGTTTGTCACTTGATTTATGTGAGTATATAGGAATTAAGAAAGCAAAGGTGTTAAATAAGTTGAAAACCAATGAAAATATTATAATCTTCAACGGAATTTCATTTTTAAACAGAAAATTAAGGGAATTATCCTTTACAAACAAACATTATATACCAGTGTTTTACAGTTATTTTAAGAGTTGATGACTATTTATATAGAAGAAAAACTATATTGAATTATGATTCATCGTTTTATAGGAAAACCGCAAAGAATTAAATACGTCAAACGTAGAAAATACGTTGAACAACGTTGTAAAATTCAAGTAGCGGAAGAAATCAAGCCTTCTACGGAAGAAGTGGTAGAAGAAACTGTTAATGAAGAAAATAAAGAAGTTAAAGATACACAAGAAATGGCAGCAAATAAAGAAAATTTAGCTCAGGTTGAGGAATTGCTCAATGACATCAAGACCAATAAAGTTCCAAAGAGAAAGCCCAAAGTAATTAAGAAGAATGAAGGTCTTATCGAGAGAACTGAGAATGACAGAATTATCCTCACGGAAGATAATAAAATGCTTTTAAATGATTAATTCAGAGGAATGGAAAAGGAGAAAGATATATTGAAAGAATACAAGTTGGAAGATATGGCAAAACGTTTCCAACAGATTGTAGAATATACTTTCATAACTTCACCTACCATTTCAGAAGACGGAGAGGATGATGCTAATAATCAAAATCAACAAGAACCTCAAGATGTAACACAACCGCAACAGGATGTCATAAATAACAATGGGGACACTTCAATGCAACAAGGTGCAGAGGAAGATGTCCCAGTTGAAACAGAAGTGCCTGATGACGAAACTATGGAAGACATGCCACAACAACAGGGCAATGGAGGCATTGAAACAACACCCATGCAGGACGGAGATGAGGTTATTGATGTTGACGATTTAACAAATTCTCAAAAGGAAACTGAATACAAGATAGATGGAGTTGATGACAGACTTATTAAGATAGCCAGAGTGATTGATAAGTTAATTCCAGCAATCGAAGCCAACAATAGTAAGATTGAAGATTTGAAAGCTGAATTTGAAAAGAGAAATCCGACAGAGACAGAGAAATTAAATCTCCGCTCACAGTCATCATTTCCGTATTCAGTGAAACCAAAAGATTATTGGAACAACAAATCTCAGGACGGAAATTACAATGTCATTTACGATAATGGTATAGATCCAGATAAAGAAGATAAGGAATATGTCTTGAAACAAAAAGACATTGACAATTCAGCTTCAGATGATAGAAGTACATATAGAACATTTGATATTCCAAAACAATTAACAGACTATTTTGACTTATTCTAATAAGTTAGAAGATATTTATTATATGGGGAGTTTTTAATATAAAATTTCCCATATATTTTTGTATGCAAAATATTTGGTGTATAAACAAAAAAGTAGTATATTTGCAAAAATGAAAACAGAAACTAACGAATAATAAAAGATTATATATTATGAAAAATGTCAGATTACATTATCAACACAGACAGTCATGCAATTGAAGAAAGAGAAAGAAAGACTAAAGAACAGACGCAACAACAGACTGTAAAAAAATTTGAGTTTGATGTAAAAAACTATCTTAATACAAGATTAAAGGAAGGTGAAACCGAAAAGGAAATTAAGGTAAGAATTTTACCTGTTAGCGCAACGAATGGCGATATATTCTTTGCTATTAATATTCATTCACTTATGGTTGATAAAGGAATATCAAAGAGTGGTTTTAAGACTTTTGTTTGCTTGAATGATTTGAATATACCAGAACATGATGGTAGAGGATGTCCTTTTTGTAATAGGTCAAAAGAACTTTTTAAGGAAGCAAATACAGTTACAAATGAAGGCGAGAAGAAAACCCTGATTAAATCAGCTTACTCTTACCAAAGCAAAGTAGCATACATTGTTCGTGTAATTGAGAGAGAAAAAGAAGATGAGGGTGTTAAGTTTTGGCGATTTAACGCCCGTACAGACGGACAAGGTATCTATGACAAGCTGATGAAAATATATAAACAGCGTAAAGAAGAGGCTGAAATGGCAGGACAACCTAATTATTCTATTTTCGATTTGAATAATGGCCGTGATATTACCATCAAGTTGAATTACGTTCCCTCTATAAAGAAAACAAGCATTGATATTATTGATTCAGGTTTTCAAACACCTTTATCAAGAGATGTGGATTTGGCTAACAAGTGGATTAGTGATAGTAAAAATTGGAGAGATGTCTATGCCTTGAAGAGTTATGAATATCTTGAACTTGTTGCAGAAGGTAAGATACCAGTATATGACACTACATCGCAAAAGTGGGTTGAGAAAGTTGATAATTCAGCATATAGTGGCGAAAAGGTAGCAAATGCACAGAATGATGTAATAGCAACACCTCAAGCAAGTATTGAGCCTCAGCCTGTATATTCAGATGCTTATGCAGAAGAGGTTGCAGCAGCCCAACAGCAATACAATACCCAGGATGACGATTTACCATTCTAATAGAAACACAAGAATAGGCTATTAGTTAGCCTATTCATTCAAATATATAGAGATGTAAAATTTTAATGTTTAATGTAAAAATTATTTTTTAAAAATTATGACTAAACAAGCAGTAAAAAAATGCGCAGGAATAAAAAAATTCAGCGTACAAAATTTTAAAAATGAATTATTAGGTGAAGTATCGTCTAAAACAGCCGATAAAGAACTTGAATGGATAATGATGCCTAAAGCATATCAGGAAGCAATTAATTTACCTGGTATTCCAATGGGAAGAGGTGTTACATTTATTAGAGGATGGTCAGATACTGGTAAAAGTACATTAAAAAACCTTGCAATTGCAAATGCTATGAAACAAGGTATTTTGCCTGTAATATTTGAAACAGAAGGAAATTTTGATTTTCAATATGCAAAAGATTGCGGTATGGCAATTGAACCTGTATATGATGATGTAGAATATACAGATGAAGAAACTGGTAAAATAACAGTCAAACGAGAAATAGTGGATTGGGAAGGTGATTATTTTCTTTTCACGAACACAAAAATGTGTGAGTTTTGCGGAGACATGGATTACTCTACATCTACAAGAAAAAGTAAAAAACGCAAAGTAGCAGTAATAGAAGATATAGCATACATTATTAACACTTTTCTTAATAAGCAAGACAATGGAGAGATACCTATGCCGTTGTTATTTATTTGGGACTCAGTGGGTTCGATTCAGTCCTATAAATCTTATATGTCAAAATCTGGGAATAACCAATTTGATGCTGGTAGTATATCAACAGCATTCAAACCTATCTTTGGAAGAATATCAGCTTCTAAAGAGGTTGGTTCTCCATACACAAATACATTTATTGTAATCAATAAAATTTGGCAGGATGTGATGAACTCAATGGGGGGTGCAGTGTCTGTTGAAAACAGCGGAGGAAAAGCAATGTTTTATGCAGCACGTTTAGGTCTTCATTGTGGTGGTGTTTCTAAGGCTGCAACTAAGAAATTAAAAGCAGTGTTGAAAGGACAAGAATATCAGTATGGTACTTTAACTAAATTAAGTGTTGTTAAAAATCAACTACCTACACCATTTAATATCGTTTATAGTGGGACTATGTGTTGTGTTCATAATGGTATTATAGCGGAAGAAGATTTGGATAAGTATAAAAAAGAAGAAGTTCCAAGAATTTTTGAAAAGATGAAAGAGGTATTTGGTAGTGAGAAATTTGAAGGTGCAAAAGCTGAAGATATACAATTTGTAGAAGAAGGAACATTAACGGAATAATTCAACTAAAACTTGATAATATCATAGAAAAGTAGTATTTATGAATGATAACATATTGAGGAAATGTAAGCCAAATGCCTTTGATGAGCAATGGTATAATGGGTGTGTAGTTCACCCAATGGTCATAAGAACCATGAACTGATTTCATTGGATTTCAATGGAATTTGGAACTATATAATGATATTATCAATGGTCAAGTGGCGCAATTGGTTGAGACGCACCAGACTTAGGATCTGGAAGTAGAAATACTTGTGTGGGTTCGACTCCCACCTTGACTACAAATTAATATAAAATTGTTTAATTTATAGTAAAAGTATTATGAAAGTATTATTGGTAAATGAAGCAGAGTATGAATTGAACGAAGGCAAAATGACAAAGATGCCTTTTGAAATGTTCAATTTGATGAGGGATAGAAGAAACATTACGAAATCTGACAATATACAGAGAGTAAGAGTATTCAAGAGTATGGAAGAATTTAATTCTACTGTAACGGATAAGGATATTAATACGTTTGATGAAACAAAGGATGTATTGGTATCGAAAGGAGGAAATATATTTCTTTTTCTTAAAGACACAACCTATAATTCAGAATCAGGAACAGACAATGCCACAGCCAATCCCGAAGAAAATCAAGCAGAATAACCCTGAGATTGATGAAAAACCTTTTAAAACACTACTTGTAGATGGTTCAAATGTATTAGAGCTATCACACAGTGGGGATAAAAGATTATCAAGCAAAGGAGAACAAGTAGGAGGAATATTTCAGTTCCTTCTACAACTTCGCATTATCCTTGCAAAGGGAAATTTTAGGTATGTTTATGTCTTTTGGGATGGTGATAGGGCAGGACAATTCCGTTTCAATGAATTGGCTGAATATAAAGCAAATCGTGACAAGAATTTTGAAGAAGCAAATCTATCTGATTACATGAAAGAGGCTAATAGGCGTATTAAATTTATGCAACGTACTCTTTTTAATAAAGACAATAAATTAGATGAAAAGAAGAAAGATAGAGAGATATTTTTCAGACAGAGAGAGATAATCATGGAATGTCTTGAAGAATTATTTATTAGACAATGTATTGACGATGAGGTAGAAGCGGACGATTTCATCGCTTATTACGTTTTACATAAGAAACCAAATGAAAAAATTGTCATTATGTCTAATGACAGGGATTTAACCCAACTAATAAGCGAGGATGTTATTGTATATATACAACAGTTAAAGAAATTTATCACAACAAAAAACCATTTGGAAGAGATGGGTTATGATTATCGTAATGTTGTGCTTAAAAAAATGCTTTGTGGGGACGATTCTGACAACATTAAAGGAATAAAACTTCTTGGAGAGAGAACTTTATTTAATAATTTCAAGGAATTCAAAGAAAGAAAAGTTACACTCGAAGAGGTTATTGACAAGGCAAGAAAAATCAATGAAGAAAGAGTTAAGAATAAGAAAAAACCGCTTGTTTGGGCTGAAAATATTATTAAAAAAGTAACGGATAGTTCTGCGGGTGTAAATATTTACGAGGTAAATAAAAAAATTATTGATTTAAGCCATCCTCTAATGACTAACGAAGCTATTGAAAGAATTGAATGCCAAATGTATGCACCATTAGATCCAGAAGGAAGAAGTATGAGTAATTTATATCGTATTATTTGTGATAATGGTATTGACGACCTTAAAGATGAAGGTAGGTTTAGTACATTTTTCTCTACCTTCCAGAATGTAATAGAAAAAGAGAAGAAAAATTTGTGAGAAATATTTGTTAGTTTGCTCATAAAGTAGTATATTTGCAAAAAAGATGAGAGAAACAAAGTTTGAAGTGGATGTTATATTATGTTTAACGCATTAAATTTATAGATTAATGGAACAGGAAGTTCAAAAAAAAGAAGTCGCACTTAATAATGAATCATATAAGGAGAGATTTCAGTTTATATTATCTCTGAATGAAAATATTATTTGCCAAAGATATTTTAGAATTAATGGTTTTAACAATGATTCATTGGAAAGTTATGAATTGAGAGAGACAATTGATGAGATAGTAGGCATCATTAGGCAAGATTTGGAATCTAAGAGTCGTGTTTACCAATGGTTTACACGAAATACACCTCTTAAACTTACAGGGTTTGGCAAAACTTGTGAGGAAATTATCGAGAAAACATCAACAGTTACTTATCTCGAATATCCAGAAAATGCTATTGATTATTATGTAGACATTGAAAGGCCTAAACCCTATGAATATACATTCAAATTCGCATTCCTTATGGATAACAAACCAGTTTATGAGGAAATTTGGGATGGTGGAGATTATCCCAAGTATGTAAGGAACAGCGTGGATTTAACAAATTCCAACCACCTTTATAAGGATAAAGACCCCATGTCGCTTCATTTCAATGTTGCAATTGTAAGAGCCATGACAATTGACAAGACAGACCTTATCTATACTATTATCCGTAAAATTTGTGATGTAACCAGTTCTACATATACAGAGAAATACGGAGTTTATACAAAGAAAGAAAAGTATGGTGATAAGAAATACCGTTTTTCATTGTATAATGAGGAAGCAGTGAATGATTGGAGAAAGGCGACTGAAAACAAGACAAGGGAATACTTCAACACAATGTATCCTTCGCAGCGACAGATAGAAAGAATTGACAAATATTTGTAATTTTATATAGTGTCTCTATCGACAGTCTAATCTATGCATTGCTTTTCGCAATAATTAAGTTAGACTGTCATTTCATTACTGTCAGTTCTAAAAAGAACCATATTTATTTTAACTAAATTTTAAAAATGTAAATAAATAATGGCAAATAATAACATTGCAAACGTAAATAAGAATGACCTAGGGTTTTTAGGTGAAGATTATCAAAAATTATTTGTAAAGTGTCTTATTGAAGACAAACAATATTTCGGGGAATTATATTCTGTATTAGACCAGAACAAGTTCACAAATGAGAATTTGCGAAGAATTGTAGGGTTTATGAAAGATAGGTATGCGGAAGTTGAAATTGTACCGTCATACAGTGATTTGAAAGTTATCATAAGGTCAAGGGTTTCAGATGAAATATCTCGTAATATTATGATTTCAATGCTCAAGGAGATTTACAACCTTAAAATGGAATCCATTGACTTGATCGAGGATACTTGCTTCAAGTTTTTTAAACAACAGAATCTTATCAAGGCATTAAAGGAAACAGAGGATATTATCCGTATGGGTGATTTCAACAGATACAATGAAATTGTGGACAAGATACAGAAAGCAATTGAAACAAATGAGAAGAAAGACTTAGGTTTTAGATTGTTTGAGAATCTTGAAAGCGATTTGAGCGAAGATTATCGTATTACCATTCCTACTGGTGCTGATAAGCTTGATGATGCCTTGTATGGGGGTATTGGGAAAGGGCAGCTTGGTATTATAATTTCTCCGATGGGTACGGGAAAAGCACAGCCATTAACTTCAAAAATACTTACGCCTGATGGTTTTAAGACAATGGGCGATATGCATATTGGGAGTGAAATTATTGGCTATGATGGTAAACCTCATAAAGTAATAGGTGTATTTCCACAAGGAATACGGCCAGTATATAAATTAACCTTTTCAGACGGAAGTATTGTAGAATGTGATGAAAATCATTTATGGCAAGTTAAGTGTAATAATATTGTCAAGGTAATTACATTAACAGAAATATTAAATGAAGAAATGACCGAATATTTTATTCCAAAGTTTGTTTCGAACAATTATATAGATGTTAAGGTTGAAAAAATTGAATATGATAGACAAGATTACACCCAATGTATCTTAATTGATTCAGATGACCATTTGTATATTACAGATGATTTTATTGTAACTCATAACACTTCTGCTACAACAGGTTTTGCTGCAAATGCAGCTATTACCAAGTGTAAAGAAAACAATTATAAAGGATGGAAAGTCTTACATATCTTTTTTGAAGATACTGAGGTGGATATTAGACGTAAATATTATGGCTTCTTTACTGATTTTGATGCAATGTATCTTTCAGACCCTCAAATCAAGGAGTTAGCACTTGAAAAAATGAATGAAGACCAAGAAAAACGGCAGTTGATGTACGAAAACATCAAGGCTATCAGAATGGAATCAATGACAACTACGGCATCAGATATAGAAACCTTGATTAAGAGGGAAATAGCGGTTGGTTTCAGACCAGATATGGTTATTATAGACTATTTTGAATGCCTTTCACCTGAAAGAATACAATATTCTAAGGCAGACATTTGGGAAAAGGAAGGAATTACCATTAGAAAGTTGGAAAAAATGACTAATAAATACAATATCGCTATTTGGATACCAGTTCAAGGCAATAGGGAAAGTATTGGTTTGGATAAGGTAGGTTTGGCACAAGGTGGCGGTTCTATAAAAAAGACACAGGCAGCTCATGTCGTTATTACATTTGCACAAACAGATGACCAAAAAACGCAAGGTAGAATGAACATATTCTTAGCTAAGCTAAGAAGTGGTAAGATAACCAGAAACCAATTCTATAACGTTGCATTCAACAACGGTACTTGTAAATTTGATATGAGCAACATTGATGCAGATACATCAGCTATTGAGAATGCAAATGATATGGAAAGAGATATGGAGATTGCCGCTGCAAAGGCAAGATCAGAGGCTAAAAATATGCTATCTAAATAGCGAGAACTCAGGAATTTTTTGTAAAATAAATTTTAAAAAATTTTCGCTATGATATTCAAAGACTTACAAAAGGAATCACAATTTAGGTATTAAACTTTAGGTCTGAATAGACTATATATTTAATACCTAAAATAATTTATTTATTGCTAAGTGGATTAATAATTATGAGAGTTATTAAAAGAGACAAAACGTTAGAAGTGTTTCAGTTTTCAAAGATTGAAAATGCAATTACTAAAGCTTTTGAATCTGTTGGGCAATTAGTCTCAAAGGACGTAATTAATTGCATGAGAGAAGAATACAATGAAAATTCCGATGTTGATGTAGATGTTGAAAGCATTCAAGACGAAATCGAGGAATGTTTGATGTTTAATAATCCAATTGTTGCTCGTTCTTTTATCATTTATCGTTATAAACATAAGATGTTAAGAGATGAACAATCAGCATTAGAGAAAGACATCACAAAAAAACTTATGGCGAGTAATGTTGAGAATCAAAATGCAAATGTTGACGAACAATCATTTGGTGGACGTATGGGAGAGGCTTGTAGAGTAGTTACTAAAAACGATGCCCTTAAAAATCATATGTCGAGAAAATCGAGAAGAAATCATTTAAATAATGAGATATATATACATGACTTAGATTCATACTCTGTAGGTGAACATAATTGCCTCAGCATCCCTTTTGATGACCTATTGAGTAAAGGATTTATTACCAGACAAACGGATGTACGCCCTGCAAATAGCATTAATACAGCATTTCAATTAGTGGCTGTATTGTTTCAAATACAAAGTTTGCAACAATTTGGAGGTGTTTCAGCCACACATTTGGACTGGACTATGATACCTTATGTTAGAAAATCTTTTTATAAACATTATAAAGATTGGTATGAATTGGTAAATAACACCGAAATTCCACAAGGTATTACATCGGATATTTCAATAGAAGATGAAAAATATAGGGGTGATGAACAAGGTTATAATTATGCTCTTAAAATGACTGAAAAAGAGTTAAAGCAAGCAGTTGAAGGTATGTATCATAATCTTAATACCTTGCAATCACGTAGTGGAAATCAGCTTCCGTTTAGTTCTATAAATTATGGTACTTGCACCTTATCAGAAGGTAGAATGGTGATTAAAGCTCTCTTAGAGGGTTCTTTGAATGGTGTAGGTAAATTTCATAAAACACCTATATTTCCTTGTGGAATATTTCAATTAATGGAAGGTGTGAATAGAAAAGAAGGAGACCCAAATTATGATTTATTTAAATTAGCATTAAAATCTACTTCGCAAAGACTTTATCCAAATTATGCAAATTGTGATTGGAGTGGAAATGCAGGTTACGACAAGAATAATCCAAAAACTTATTTTTCTACAATGGGATGTCATGCAAAGAATACTGCTATTATAATGTATGATGGTACTAAAAAAATGGTGCAAGATATTGCTGTTGGTGATAAAATTATGGGGGTTGATAATAAACCAAGAATAGTTCAGTCTTTGATAAGAGGTAACGATAAATTATTTAAAGTAAATCAAAGTCGTGGAATATCTTATATCGTTAATGAAGGACATATTCTTGCATTAGAATATAGTGCAAAACGTAAATATAAAGGATTTAAAAAAGGTGATAGGGTTAATATGTCTCTACATGATTATATGAATTTACCTGACTATATTCGTAGACATTTTAAGGGTTACAAAGGGTCTTATGAGTTAGAAGAAAAAGAATATGATATACCCCCATATATTCTAGGACTGTGGCTTGGTGATGGAAGTAAAAATTCGACAAGAATTAGTGTTAATCCAAAAGAGAAGCAGATAATTGAAGATTTAGAAGAATATGCAATTTCGATTAATAAAAAATTGACAATAAGACAAGAGCAAAATGAAAATTGTTTATGTGTTGATGTGTGTGATTCTAATAATCGAAATGACGGTAATAAATTTAGACAATCATTAATAAAATATAATTTAATGGGTAATAAACATATACCCGAATGTTATTTTTATGGTTCTAAAACTCAAAGAAGCGATTTACTTGCGGGATTAATTAATACTGATGGTTGGGCAAGAAATGGACGAGGTAGAAAGACTGTTTGTTTTGGAAACACAAATTTAGATTTAATTATGGGTGCAAAGAGATTAGCAGATTCATTGGGATATACTACTAATATTATAAAAGCAAGAGAAGAAACTATTGGGAGTGGTATTTGTGAGGGATGTAAACTTAAACCGTATTACTATCTAAGTATACATGAATTTGATAATAAACATTTAATGTCGAATAAGAAAACTGATACTACAACAATATCAAAAAGGAATTTTAATACTTCAACTTTAAATATTGAAGAAGTAGAAAGCGGTGACTTTTATGGTTTTGAACTTGATGGTGATAGACTTTATATGATTGAAGATGGCACAGTTACTCATAATTGTCGTACTGCTAATGGCTATGATATTAATGGTTTTGGACAATTAAAAGATGGAAGAGGAAATATTTGTCCAATTACTATTATCTTACCAACATTAGCAATGGAAGCAGATAGAGATGTTAATAAATTTATGAAATTATTGGATAAGAAGATTGGCGAGGCAAAGGATATGTTAATAGAAAGATTCGATTGGATTTGTTCACAAAGTCCTGAATCTGCTAAGTTTATGTGGCAAAATGATGTAATGAAAGGATATATTCCAGAAGAAGGTATTCGTTCAGCGATGAAACATGGAACACTTGCAGTAGGGCAGTTAGGATTAGCTGAAACTTTACAACTCCTTATAGGAAAAGACCATACAACAGAAGAAGGTATGGAATTAGCCAAGCAAATCGAAGAATTGTTTAATAATAGATGTAAAGAATATAAAGAAGAGTATAAGCTCAACTTTGGCGTATATTACACACCTGCTGAAAATCTTTGCTATACTGCGATGAATAAATTTAAGGCAAAATATGGTGTTATTGAGAATGTTTCGGATAAGGAATATTTCACCAATTCAATGCATGTACCAGTATGGAAGAAAATATCTCCATTTGAGAAAATAGATATTGAATCTCAATTAACTGGATATTCAAATGCAGGATGTATTACTTATGTAGAATTACCGAGTACAACAAAACACAATATTGAAGCATTGGAAACAATTGTAAATTATGCAATGGATAAGGACATTCCATATTTTGCAATTAACGTTCCAAATGATACTTGTAATGAATGTGGTTATACAGATGAAATAAATAACGTTTGTCCTATGTGTGGAAGTAGTAACATAAGCAGATTAAGACGTGTAACAGGTTATCTTACTGGTAATTACACGACAGCCTTTAATGAGGGAAAACAATGTGAAGTTAAGGATAGACAAAAACATGATAGTATAAAAGTTGAGGTGGAATGAGATACAGAGATATAACTTGTCCAGATGTATGCAATGGAACAGGATGTAGAGTTATCCTATGGTTACAAGGATGTACCCATCATTGCAAAGGTTGTCAAAACACAGAAACATGGTGCTTTAATGGTGGTAAAGAGTTTGATGCCAAAGCAAAAGACAAATTAATAGAATTATTAAAATTGCCTTATATTAAAGGATTAACATTATCAGGTGGAGACCCTTTAGACAGTTATCAAGATGTGTATAAATTACTTGTTGAGCTAAAAGAACGATTTAAAGATAAAGATATATGGCTTTACACAGGTTATACACTTGATGAGATAGAAAACTCAGACAAACATATTGTGTTAGATTATATAGATTATTTGATAGATGGAACTTATCAAGAAAAACTAAGGGATATCACTTTAGCATTTAGAGGCTCTTCAAATCAAACAATATGGGAAAAGAAAAATGGTAAATTTGTTAAAAGTAGCTTGAATTAATCAGGCTACTTTTTGTTATATTACTGGAAAATAGTATATTTGCAAAAATATATTATCGTTTTTAATGGAAAACAAAAGACTATATGACATAATACAAGATTACCTGACAAACGGAAAGAAATCAGAAGATTTCGTAGGACAACTTATAGAGGAATTATGTGGTGGAACTTGTGAGAAATCAACAACCAATGAAGATAAATTGAAACATATTGATATATGGTGGAATTCACCAAAAAAAGGAAGATTAGGTATTGATGTCAAAGGTATTAAGAAAAACAATAGAAAAGATAAGGAAGTTGATGATTCAATTCATTGGATAGAGATACAAGGCGTTACTGGTTATAAAGGATGGATATTTGGAGAAATGGATTACATTGCCTTTATAACGAGAAAACAAGTGTTATTTGTCAAACCTTGTGATTTATATGGAAATATACTGTGGAATATTGCAGGAAAGAAACTTGTGTATAAATGCCCGAAAGAGTGCTATGTTCCCTATCAAAGATGGAGGAGAAAGGACATTGTTGTAAAAGTTCCTACTGAAGATATTGAATGTATTGCACAGTTTAAGTTGGATTACTTCTTGAGTTAATAAACAGATTTTGCTATATTTATTTTTATATAAAAATATTGAGATAAGTATGGCAATTACACATTATGGGATAAAATTTCCGTTTAATATAAAGTCTATAGAGAAGACTTTTCTCGATTTGGACACAACTCCACCTGACGCTATAAAAAGTGCCATAATGCACCTTATTTTCACTCCAAAAGGGCAGAAGATAAGAGACCCTGAGTTTGGAACAAACCTTATACAATTTATTTTCAATCCGAATGACACACAGACGTGGGGAGAGGTGAAAAGTGATATAAAGGAAGTTGTTTCAAAATTTGTCCCTAATGCAAGTCTTGATGATATAGAGATTTATGAAGTGAATGATGGTAGAGGGCTTGTAGCGGACATCAAATATAGCGTAAAAGATAGTACATTCAACAATACTTATCAACTTATAACAAAACTTTAATTTTTTTTAATTATAAGGCAATGAGTGAAACAAAAATACCATATTCGAGTAGGAATTATTCAGAGTTCCGTGATGAGTTTATGAAACTTACAAGGAAATATTATCCTAACATAGTCAAGGATTTCAGCGATGCAGCGATAGGACAATGGTTTATTGAATTATTAGCAGCTTCAAGTGATGATTTAAGCTATCATCTCGATAGGATATTTCAAGAAACAGACATTAATTCAGCACAACAGGCAAGTTCATTGTTACAACTTGCAAGAAGTAATGGTTTAAAAGTACCAGGGAAAAAGGGTGCTTTATGTGAAGTCGAGATTTCATGTAATCTTCCATTAAATCAACAAGGAGATGCAAGTACAGGTGATTTAAGACTTGCAGATGAAAGTTACGCACCAGTTATAAAAAGAGGAACACTATTTTCAACTGGTATGGTTACATTTGAACTTACGGAGGATGTTGATTTTAGGGAACAATTTGACGAAAACGGCGTTTCAAATAGAACAATAACACCAGTAAGAGATGCAAATGGGAATATCATATCATACAATTATTCAAAATTGGCAGTTGTTCAGGCAGGTCAAAGCAAGATATACAAGAAAGTCTTGGATTCAAGTGACATAGAGCCGTTTATGGAAATACTTATTCAAGACCAAAATATTATGGGAGTTGAATCAATTATCGTTAAAGAGGGTACAAACTTGAATACAGACCCATCAACGAATGAATTTTTTGTAGATGATGAAGAATATGTTGATACGACAGGTAAACCAATACAAAGGTTTTTTGAAGTGGATGCCCTTATCGACCAATATAGGTTTGGTTACGAGGAAGAAAAAGTAGAAGTAAACGGTGGAAATGGAAGTACATATTACTATTATAATCCAGTATGGGAAGATTGTAATTATACAGATGAAGAAGGTAATGAGGTAACGTATAGACGTGTTACGAAAGGTAAATGGAAGAGATTGAAAAACAAATTCATTACTGAATATACCGATAATTGGCAATTAAAGGTAATTTTCGGAGCAGGTATCAGAAATCAATATGGAACAATTCCAAACGAAGATGAAGGTATTGAGAAATTTACCCAATATATAATGTCAAGGATGCAAGCCAATGACTATATGGGTGTTCTTCCTGAAAGTGGAAATACAATATACATCATGTATCGTGTAGGTGGTGGCGAAGAAAGCAACATTGCAAGAGATACATTAACAAATATTGTATATATCAATTATACCATTTGTGGTAATTCATCAGACCCAGATAATGCCAAGAAAATGAAAGATGTTCAGAATTCGATTTCTGTAACAAATACCACACCGTCTTATGGAGGTAAAGACGAACCTACGGCTGATGAGTTGAGATACTTGATTAAGTATAATAATGCAAATCAGAACAGATGTGTTACATTGAGAGATTATTATTCAAAGATACTCCAAATTCCCGCAAGATATGGTTGCCCATTCAGGATTGGTATTATTGAAGAAAATAACAAGATTGCCATTTATACGCTTGGATTGGATTATAATGGAAATCTTATGAGAGAGCTTGCAGAACCAGTTGCCGACAATATTAAGGAATATCTTACAAATTATAAGATGATTAATGACTTCATTGAGATAAAATCAGGAAAAATCATTAATATCAAATTTGAAATAGATATATTTGTTGATAAGGCATACGACAAGAGCGAGGTTGTTAAACGTGTAATTGAAACAGTAACAGACTATATGGATATAAGAAGGCATCAAATGGGGGAAGATATATTTTTGGGCGACTTACAAAAAGAAATCGGGAAATTAGATGGTGTAAACAACGTAATTGAACTGAGAGCTTATAATCCTGTAGGAGATGGTTATTCGGATGATGCAATTACACAGCAATTGATTGATGTTTCTGACTGTTGCTATGATTATGCAGAAGCAGGCGAGAATTTTGACAGACAGATTGATTTGAAAGCAAGTGATATGGTACTGTTTAGCGAAGCTAATTCAATGTTTGAAATTTTGAATGACAATGATATCAAGGTGAGAGTAAAACAAAGATAAAAGAAAATATTGATAAAATATATGGGAATGACTATCTTTATAAGGAAAGAGATAGTCATTTTATTTATAATAAAGTATTCATATAAAATTTATAAATATGGGATGTAATTGCAAGAAAAGATATAACCAGTTAAAGGGCATATCTGATAACAAGGAAGAATTGGAACAAGAAGAAAACGAATTAAATCAAGGAATTGTTAATTCTGTTGCAGGATGGATAAGCCAATTCATTTTTGGAATTATTACAATCTGTGTATTTATAGTTGTTATAATTCCTCTCATAATTTACATCATTGCGTGTATAATTTTAGGAAAAGAACCGTCTGTTAGAATAAGAAATCCAAAGAAAATTTTCAAAAAGAAAGATGCAAAATAATATTAGCACTTATAGAATACATACTGGCATTGGTTCAGATGCACCTAATGTATTAAATGTCAAACTACAGCAGACTTATGATATGTTAGAGGTGTTAAGTTTAAAATTAAATCAAACCAATACATATAATTTTTATGAATCGTCATACGGCATTGTTGTAGGGCGTGTTTTAGCGAATGACGCATTTGGAATACCTAATGCGAAAGTTTCAATCTTTATTGAAGTAGATGATGCTGAAAGTATTGCAGCAAAGGGAATATATCCATTTACCTCAATAAGAGATGCTGACGCAAATGGTGTAAGATACAATTTATTACCAGATGAACAGATAAGTGCTTGTTATCAGAATGTGGGTACTTTTCCTAATAAGAGACTTGTATTGGACAACAATGATATTATAGAGATATTTGATAAATATTGGAAATATACAACTGTTACAAATGAAGCAGGTGATTATATGTTATTTGGTATTCCGACAGGAGACCAACAATTACATGTAGATGTGGATTTGTCGGATATTGGGGTTTTAAGTCAAAGACCCCGTGATATGATATATAAAGGTTATAATGCAGAGCTTTTTGAAAGTCCTAATAAATTTAGACAATCTCAAAATCTTGATTCGTTATCACAAATATTTTCACAAAATAAGGGTGTATATGTATATCCTTATTGGGGTGATACTTCAAATACTGAAGAAACAATTGCAATTACAAGATGTGACATCCAATTAGAGTATAAGTTTGAGCCTACTTGCATTTTTATGGGTTCTATTATAACAGACACTGGTGCTAATGCTATAGGAAAAAGCTGTGCAGCAACGGAAGGTTGTGGTCGCATGGAAAATATGGCGGCAGGAGAAGGTTCTATTGAAATGATTAGAAAAACACTTGACGGTAAGGTCGAGGAATTTCAAATCAAAGGCAACAGACTTATAGATGGGGATGGGATATGGTGTTATCAAATACCTATGAATTTGGATTATGTAAGAACAGACGAATATGGGAACATTGTTCCTACAGATGACCCGAATAGAGGTATTCCTACAAGAACAAGAGTTAGGTTTAGAATTAGTCTTGATGAAACACCTAATGATGCAGAAGCAAGAAAAAGATGCAGATTTTTAGTTCCGAATAATCCAAGGAATAATGAGCAGGATTTTCCTATGTTTTATAAAACAAAGGAAGTGGATTATGAGTTTGGTAGTTTAACGAGAGAGGAATCATATAAGGATTTATTTTGGAATAAAGTATATACAGTTAAAAGTTATATCCCAAGATTACAGAAAAACAGTAAAGAAACAAATAGAAAGCATACAGGTGTAAAAGCTATTAATTATTATGGCGATAACAACCCGTTCCCATATACTAATGTAAGTATTAAATTGTCATTTACATACCGTTTGATATGTGTAATAACTAAGGTTATTATATATATCATTGGTTTCATTAATACTATTTTTAGTATCATAGGCTTAATACCTTGCTGGTTGTCAGAACTTTGTATAGGTATATGGAGATTCAAGGTATGTCCATTTGGCTTCTTAAAAAAAGCAATCCCCAAATGTATTAAATTAAGTTCAGAATTTTGTGATGATGGAGTTAATAAGAAAACTTATTATCCTGGATGTACAGGATGTGTATGCAATTTAAGTACAGAAGACCATAACAAAGAAAATATGAGTTTACCTATAGAAGAGCAGACGATGGCAGAATGTTCCAGTCTTGGCTCTATTGCAGAAAGTACACTTATGACATGTATCGAAACAAGCCTTGCGCAAGAGAATGATTGCGTTAACTTTAATTTTGAAAATGATTGGGTAAATGGTACATTGTATGCTCCATTATGGTATAGAAAAATAACACCCAAAAAATCATTTTTATTTGGATTATTTAGTCGTAAGGCAAAGGATGAATGGTGTAGTGCCGATAGACAGTTTGGAAACCTTAATATATGGCAATTCTGTGCATTGAACAGAGAAAGAATGAATGATGCAAAATATGCAAGTTTTAATAGTACAACAGTTAATATAACGCCAATGAAAGTAGGTTCTAATCCTGGATGTGGCGATGATTGCCATGAATCAAAACAATCACAAAATGTTGATTATGGAGTGGTTCTTACTCGTGAAAAAGTGTATTATTATAAGGCATTGCAATATTTACCTTCATTGAATAATAATCAAGGTGACGTAGTTTTATTATTTGCTACGGATATTGTTTTATTAGGTAGTTTAAATGATTGCGATATGAATGGTATCCCTCAATTCTTCAAGAATTTGGAGGGTACTACATATAAACTTCCAGAAGCCATCTTATTTACAGATAATGAAGTAAGCACTTCAATAGATGAAAATGGTTCATATGTAGTTGATTATAGCTCTCATACAGAAATGACTGGTAGAGATTGGGGTAATATTAATAAAACAGATGAATGTGATAGACCAGATGGAGGATTATTCTATGGAATTGGATGTTCAACCATTGAATTAATGCCTAAATCTTGTATTAACTTGATGAGAATATGCGAGTTTGGAGTATCGCTTGATGAAACAAAATACATAGAAGATTTGGCAAAAATAGAAAGTGGCGACAATAATGACTATTCAGAAAGTTTGTTAATACCAGATGGATTTATATCTTATGATGAGTTGTATAACCTTGATGAAAGAAGTATGTTTGCCACATTAAATAGCAATAATCTGAGAACAAAACTTAACAATAAGAATGGCCTATATGAATACGATTTAAGATATTTATATCCTGAAAATTTTGACGGTTCTTTGTATGAATTAATGAGACAAAGACAAAGTAGTGGTTGTGATAAAACTTATCGTTACAATTACAACTTGGAAAGTTTTAGTCGTGATTATTATATATTTAGAATGGGTGATATTCCTTTCTATTATGACAATAATGGAAGATTACCACGTTATGAAAATTCATTTTACTTTTATTTTGGCTTAAAATCAGGCAAAACTGCTATTGAAAAATTTAACAGTCAATTCTTCAGTAATTGTGAGAATACAACAGGAGAAGAACTGATGATAAATAATGAGATTATGGCAAATTCTTGGTGTACTGATGAAAAAGAAGATTGGGATGGTTATATTAAATTGAATTTAAATGGTATATCAACCCCTTATACATTAGAATTATATAGCCCTTATGATACCAGTTTAAATTATCAGATAAATGATATAAGTAGTGAGAAAATATGTATCTATAACAGCATGTACATTGATGAACGTGAAAATGATGAAAATTTTATAGGTTACGAACGTATAGATGACCATACTATAGTACTCAAGAATACTACATATAATATTACGATAACTGATGCAGAAGGAAATGTCACAGAAAGCACAATATCAATGAATAGTAAATATTTAAGTTTTTCAACATATGTCGAAGATTTTAACGAGCCAAATAATGTATTATCTGATGAAATAGGTGATGATTGTACTATCGCAACATATAAAATGACCGATGTAAATCTTAATACACAAAGTGATGAAAGCGGAAATACGGATATACTTGATAAAACCGCGCCATTTCAAGAACCTACACCAGATAATCCAAATATACCGTATAGGGAAATTGGAGGTATAATAGGTGTGTATGATTTGTATTACAATAATGAGCCAATGTATAAGAAATATGCATTTAGGATTGATATTGTTTCGGTAGATGAAAGTTTTGCTTATGAAAACCATATATCTTTTGATGAAAATGGAAGTATAATAACAGATGGTAACACTGAATATAATGAAGTATATACATGCGGAAATTGGCAAAATAGTATTAAGTATAATGGAATGACTTATAATGGAGGAAACCAATATTTTGCGTTTGGTGTACCGAGGGGGGATATTGATTATAGGGTAACTGTAACACAATTATGTAATGAAGGTAGTATTTTCACTGATAGCAATAACACCATATATCAAGATGTAACAGTTAATGAACCTATACCATTTAAAATGTTTATTGGTTTGGTTATCGACTACGATGTTATTAAGGATAAATTCAGTAATACTGGTTGGGCTATAAACGGTGACACTTCTAATTATGGTGTTACTTACAATGGGAATATCAGTGACGCATGGTTGCATATTAGTGATGAAAGTAATTATGATTGGGATGCAAATGAAAGATATACTTTAGCATTTTATGAAGAAAATGGTTTTGATGGATATAATAGTGCAGAGGAAGCACTTCAAGCAGCAAAGGATGCATTTATATCTGCAATGAAAGAAACATTCTATATCAATTGTCTTACTGATAAGAAGAGTATTACTATACAAGCGCAGACGGATGATTATCCAGTTTCAACAAAAATTGTTTATAAAGAGGAAATGACAAGTGAGAATGATGATAATATGAATGTTATTTCTTCTTGCAGTAGCAATATAACTGATGATTCAACAATAAATGATATAGGTATTCCTACCATTACCAATATAGATAATACTGATTTTGCTTCAGACAGAATAATTGAAGGAGATATATGTTATGCCAAAGACGTAACGGCAAATCAAAGAATAGGTTGTTCTGGTGATGGTGAATATAAACATCCATATTTTGTTGCCATAATTAATGGCAAAGGGAAAACAAAACCGTCAAATGTTGCGCCTGATGGAGTTGGAGAAAACGGTAATAATGAATGGAGATTAGAAGGTAGTGTTGTAAATTACTTTGGGTTTCATATTATTGATAAATCGTTTAGATTTAATATGATGTCATGGTCATATATAAACGACATACCTTATTATAAACCAGATGAAGCAGATAAGGTCGGGCAATCAATAAATATGAATGGTTTCATTACAGGTATTATCTACAATGGTGCTTCTACATCAACTGATGAATATGCTGAATTTGTAAAACAACTGTATAACAATAAAAATATCATCATTGAAACTTATACTCTTAATGGAGATGGAACGCCTAACGAAGATGCAATTCCAACAAAAAGAGTTGTTATTGGAGAACATTTAGACCCACCTGAATATCCAAATTATGATGGCGTATCAGAAGAAGCAAATGATACCACCCAATACATAAGTGTTCCTAATATTCAGACAAAATTGACACTTGAAGACGATAATGGATGCCAGATAGAGGAAACTATATATGGCAATATGAGAATTATATTGAACAATACGTCCATAAATGATTGTAAAAATAATAACAATTCAGTATTAAAGGTATCGGTATCAAATGGTGATGGTAATGAATTGATATATATTATAAATCATAATCAACATCCGTTTATATTGAATAAAATATACGAAAATGCAGGGGATTATCAGTTTGATGTAGGAACATATGCTGATTACGATTATTTGCGTTATGAAGTTTCTAAAGAATTAATTGAAAATATAAGATATACTAATTGTCATTCTCAGATACCAAGTGAGGAAGACCCGAATTCCTTAATTAATAGTGATGGTTATGGGACTACTGGTAGTTTTACACCAGTTCCAAATAATCCTGTCTATATAATTGCAATAACTGAAAATAATTGCCGTTGCATTTCACCAGTATATGATTTTACAAGAGTAGATGTACAGATTATCTTAATGAAATACACAGTAAATACGGCAGGTACTGGTGAAGGTACAGGAAGTGGAACTTCTACAAGTGAAATAACAACTCCTCCAACAGAAGAAGGTGGAGAGGAAACAACTGAAACCGTAACTGGCGATGTTGAAGTCGATGTAACAGTTGATACATCTACACCAGTAACTACATATTGTTTTGGAATAAAAATAAATAATATGGATAATTTGTATTATTTCAAAAATTATGATTTCAGTGCAGAAGTTACATGTACTGCATCAGAAGGTAATAATATAACATTTAATGTTACAAGTCAAAAGGGTGATGATAGCATAGCATATACAGAAATAAACAAAAATATATATGATGCCTTAATGTCAATGGCAAATAATCCATTGTTATCACATATACTTGTTGAAAGAACACAAGTCATTGCGACTGATTATACTGGCTTAAGACATAATTGTTTTATAATTAACAATATTGATATACAAGAAGTCGTTGAATAATAATGAATCTCTTATTTATTATTAAACAAAGTGTAAAAAATGGATAGTAAATACAAAATAAGATTAGGCGATACGGATTCAATCAACAGTATTAATACGAATAATATTATCGGTGTTGATTTGCAACAGACATCCAAATTACTCCCTTATCCAAGTGTGGTAGGGGAAGTGGATGCTTATCAGGTTTTTGAAGAAGAAAGAAATAGCTGTGAAAAATATAGATTAATAATTACAATTAATCCGTATTGTACTAATGTGTTATTCAACACTTTGACTGAAATCATACGAAACGAAGGAAGTAATATTAATGATGTAAATAATAGTAATTGTCTAGAAGTTATCACAGATGAGGAAAATTCAAAAGCACAACATACTGATGGGTGTTTAGGGGTTACAGAGCCAAACAGAAGACAAATGTTAATGAATACAGAATACTCAAGAGATAAAATAGGTTATGTTTATCATCCTGGTTATGATATATTTACTAATCATATCTTAAGAAATTTATCATTTAAAATGATAAATCTTTTAGGAAATAATACCATAAGTAGTATGGTGAATAATGGTATACAAGATACATTATGTGATGATACGTTAACTCAAACAGATAATAGACTGGTTAAATTAGCATTTAATACAATAGGAGATTTTATGCGTTATTCTGACGGTACTGTTGTTAAATACAGGAAAAGAGTAAATATAAGCACCAATCCTCAGAATGACTTAAATAAACATCTATATCTTTATGATGATATATCTTCTTTTGAAGATAGTATAAATAACAATCTATCAGAAGAGAATGGGTGGTTTGGATTTGTTAATAATTCAACAACATCAGCAAAAGAGAAAACAGATAAACCTAAGCCTTTGACAGACGGCAAAGTATTAATATGGGATGATTTGGATATAAGTAGAGTATTAAACAATTATGAAAATTGCGAATTCGTTGATATGTATCCAGATAGAAGTTTGTTCTCGTTTGAACCTAAAATCAATACATTTAGAAAACGTCTAGAATATAATTGGAAAGTCATATTAACATATCCTTATAAGAATGACTATTGTCACAATATTGTAACAAGTGAAGATGGAAAAACAAACGGCTTAAAATTGATGTCGGTTGTAAAATCACTGAATGGTTCAGGTAGTAATGCAATTATATTCAGATCGTATGCTAAACACGGTTTACAAAGAGGTGATTTTATAAATTTGTACATCAATGGTACACCTTTATCAAGAACAATTAAAGTTACTAATGTAGGTAATATGTCATCTAATAATGATGATAATGCATTGTTTTATTTTTATACGACAGACACTATTATATTAACAGAAGTTTTGGGTTTGACAATTGACACGAATAGTGGTAAATGGAGTGATGCAGGTGGTGTTATAACAACAACAGACATCAATAACAGAATAAAAGAAAAGGGTGAATACCGTTTTAGGAGAGTTGTAAACGGTGTTGAGAGCGATTATTATCTAAGAGTTTTTAGGAAATTACCCAATTTAAAAAATAAAAGACAAAACTTAACAGATGAAATAGTTAAAGCTCAACCCGATAATAATTCTGAAACAACACCATTTGAAAATTATATATATGGGTTAAATGATTTTAATGAAAGTCCAAATGCCTCAATAAATGGACAAATGATTGATTTCAATAATGAACAATATAGATTAGGTTTTGCTAGAACTATCTATAATGATAATTCTGCACAAATTACATTTACAGATACAATAGATATTGAGCATCTAGTTGATAATATAGGAAGGCCATTACATGAGTTTTATGTAACAATTATAAAAAATAACAAAGGGTATGATAAGTGGTATGGGATTACCAAAGATGATAATAGAAATGAAAAGCCATTAAATCAATATGTTATAGGTGATATAGATAGAATCAATGAAGAAGTAGAATTTTCTCATTGTTTTGGGAATTTAACGAGTGGATTTGAATTTTCAAGTATAGAGTCTGATAAAGGAAATATAGACATTGAAAAGGAAAAAGGAAAAATAGGAGACATCTCAGTTTTAAATGAATTAGGAATATTCTCGCCTATTCCTTATGAGACTAAAATCACAGATAAAGGAGCAGTAAATCCTAATAGTGGAAAATATAATGCAGATGAGTTTTATGGTGATTTAGTTGAATACAATCCTAATGAATGTTTAGAACATATATTATTACCTATTTGTCATAGATTTAATACAGTACAAAGAGAATTGCCAAAGGATAATAATATGTATAATACTTTCCAATACCAAGAGATATATAGAGATGATTATGATTTAGGTGATGGTATGGAAGTTAGGAATTATGTAGTAGGCGAAGAAGATAAAGTAACCTATGACGAAACCAAGGAAGATTTATTTACATGGCAACGGCCAGAAGGTTATTTCTATCAAGCACATTATCCTATAACATTGAAAGAATTTGGAAGTCTGAATCAAAATGCTCATAATGAATTAAAAGTAAGGGAAGCAAAGCCTTCGCAAAAAAACGGCATTTACATAAAAGTTACAACAACACTTAATTACGGAGTTGTTGCAGGAGATATCATATATGTTTGCATTGACGATGAAAACAATTACAGAAATGACAAATGGTTTGAATTTACTGTTGCTTATATCGAAGGAAAAAACAAATTTTATATGCAGCCATATAATATGTCATGGCAGGATATGAAAAACAAAATAAAGAGTAGTGTAGGGGTAGATTATAATTGGATAACATTGTCGAAAGTATTGGTAGCACCATCAGCAAATGAAGATTATACACAATTGAAATTAAGAAGAAAAAATAACAACATACCAGACTATGCAACAAGAATAGACCATAATAAGTTCTTGTGGAGAGATTTGTATAGACCAGGAGAATTGCTTGATAGTGATTTGACACAATATCCGTTTGCAAATAATGCTTTCTATATCAACAAGGAAATAAATTTTTTCTTGAAAAGACAAGATCCATACGGGTATAGCGGATTATATTGTTCACAAGCATTTCCAAATGATGTTGCAGGAAATCATAAGGAAGAGGATAATTATGTTTATAAGACGGAGGATGAAATCGTATGTTAAAATATCAGATAAATAGAAGACAAGTACAATCACAGAGACAACTGTTGGATATTGATATGGTTGAGATGGTCGATTTTCCGTCTGAAACAGGTGATAAAAGCCTGATGATATTTTATTATCCTACAGATAAGGACTATAAATTTGAGGAAGGACAGGAACTTGAGATTCAAGTCAATTGTGAAACAAACAATAACAATGATTTGAATAGCACAACTTATACATACAAAGACACATACACCCTTTTGAAAGTAAATCAGGAAAAAGGTTTATTCACCTGTCAAGTGGATAAGTATTATGATTTACAATTAGATTCATTTAACAGACAATCGGTAGTCCTCACAGTTATAGAATATGTACAGAATAGTACATATCCGATTAAAGGAAATTATTATTCATTTAATGGAAGATACTATAAATGTATAAAAACCTCAGATACACCAATTGACAAATCAATAGAAGAATTGAAAGCAGAAGGTTACTTTGAGGATTACAATGCAGATGAAGAGAGATGGTATTTATATTTCGACCAACCTCATTTATTCAATCCACCTATTGAAGAAAGGGAATACACAGAGGGAAGTGAAGAATTAAATTACAAGATTACAATATTCATAGATTTTTCATATATAGGTGATGAAGGAAGTAGTGTGAATGGTTTGGCTGAATTAGAATGCCAGTATGAAAATCCTTATGAATTATCGTATGTATTTGATGGTTCTGATGAAATAATAAATAAATTAAGAAGTGTTGTATTTACCAACGAGGAACAGACAGAAGATAACGACCTTATTTTCGGTGATGTAAACGGATTGAAAGTTTATAGGGAAACTCCATATTTCCAAAAATCTGTAAATTCTAATTTTCTTACGAATACGAATAATATATTCATTTATATTGAAAAACCATTATATCGTATTTCCATACCGTTATCTATAAATTTTGAAACTAACACATATCAATCAGATATACTGAATGAACAGTATGTTGAAGATGAAAGAAACAAGGCAATCAACAAGATTACAGATATGGAGAAGGATGTATATCATCCAGTTATATGGGATAGTAGCAAGGAAGATGAAAATGGTTATAAAATAGGAGATTATGTTGATGGAATAAACAAGGAAGTGGAGAAAATTGTTTTCAACTTGCATTTCAGACAACATAGAGGTGATGATTGGCTGGTTGAACCTGATACATATTGGAATGGATGTTACGTGGATGAGAATGGCAATAAAGCCAAATTCATAGACGAGGTTACAGATTATAGTGGTGTGAATTATTTTTCGTACAAACAGATAGATAATGGAGAGAATGAGGATATAAGACGAAGTAAACAGTCTGATTTGATGACATATTTAGGGTTTACCAATTCAGACATACGTTATCAGAAGAATAAGTTATCCCGTTCTTTCATTAGAATAATGTTCTATGATTCCATGAACCCAGGCAATCAGAATTTGTTGTATTATTCCACTATATTTGTTGATTCAGGTAAGTTGTTCGGCAAATATATCAAATACATTGAAGATACACCTTATAGAAGTGTTGTGTATGAAACCAATGAAGATACTGAAACTGAAACAATCAATGCAGAAGATAGTACAATTGATTTGGTTGGTATAAAGGTGGATAGAGAACCATACGGAGATTTATTGAAAGATGAAGAGGATAACGATTTTACAACATTAGACCAAGTTGAAGAATTAAGATTAAGTTGTCAATTCACGGTACAGGACAAGTTTCAATCAGATGCTTCAAGCGATGGTTTCTATCTGTACTTATGGAAAGATAATGAAAGTGGAGTAATGCCGTCAGATATCTATATGAAGGTTGAATTTAACCATGCAGGATATGGTAGAACAATTCCTTTTATGATGCCTTTTTGGGATCCGTATAAATACGAAAAAGCAACTAATAAACCTTTAAAGGAAAAGGGAATAAAGACATTCAAGGAGATATTGAATGATTGGAATTCCACAAAAGACGAGAATGATATTTGGAGAAATGAAGGCAATATTACCGATGGTCAATATGGAGCAAGACAATATCTGAAATATTCTTATATTCATTTCAAATATAAGTATGACAAAATACATAAACAACATATATATTATTTGGATGACGAGTTTTATGGTACAGACCCTGAAGATGGTGGGGTTCATTACCAAGATAATGTTATGACAATAAACCTATATGAAGCAAAAATGATTTAACTGATGAAAGTTTATTCTTATGAAATATCAAAAGAACCATTACTATCAAGACTACCTGCACTATTTGCATATATTGACTATGAAGTAAACGGTGATTCTGCAATACATAAAGCGACTGACAGTATTGACGGTTGCTATGGAAAGGTTATCGAGAATATCATTTATAATGGGAAAACATATACATATAGGGAACTCATCAATTATTATTACAAATACAAAAATACAACAGAAGGTGATAGGGATTTAATCGCCTTTATGGATAAAGGCATAGGTAAGAAAGAGATAAGTGAGGAAGAATATCCAAGAGATATCTACGAGTTAGTTCCAGATTACATATATATCGCAACGGCACAAAGCCAATACGATGAAATGATGAAGTTGAAAAAACTTTGTGATGCTTACGAAGCAGGTATAAATAATGGTATGGAGAGTGTACAAAGTATATGTTGTGATTGTGAGAAATATGAAAAAATGGGTGGTGATAAAATGTTGTCATTTCTTCAAGAATGTATTCAAGAAGCCAACGCTGTTGCAAATGAATATTATGGATACGTTTCAGATGATAGATTAATCTTGCATTTCAGTATAAACCTTAATTGTACAATGAATGATTTAGGTTTACTAACTCCTTATTTAGATGTATGGGAAGGAGGTAAAAAATACAATGTAGGGGATTTGGTTTATTATAACTATCAAACATATGTATGCATAAAAGAAAATACTGGGTATTGGGATAATGAGTTGGATGTTATCTTGTTCCCATACAATATAGATGAAGAGGAAAATTGCTTTAAACTAATAAAGGAAGCATTACCCGATGGTACAAAAGAGGATATTTTAATTGGTGTTGATGAAGTTGTTACAACTGACAGCAAACTGAAATCTTTAAGAAGATATAAGGAATATACTGACGCTCTTGGAAATACCTCATATCCTGATTATGGCTACGATTGGCTTTATTATTACCGTGTAGGACAAGTTATTACTTATAACACGTTAAATGATGATTTGGGAAACATTGCGTTTTTCACAGATAAAGTAGATGAAGAGATAGAAGAGGGTGAAATCTATACAGATTTATACGCTTACGGTGATATAATTGATGAAATAAATTTTGAATATAACGAAGATAGCAACCGTTATGAAATAGTGTTCACCTATTATATAGGCTGTCATTTCAAAGGAACTTGTAGTGGCAAGAAATATGATGATGACGGAAATCTATTGTATTATTTTGAGAATTTTGAAAGGGATACAGAAGATGGTTATCATGGTGTAAAATATGTGGATAGATATACAGTTGAATCAGATAGTGAAATTATAACTGATTTTGTAATTAATCCAGACGGACATATTATTGATACAGAAAATTTTAATGCATACGTGCGTGGTGATATTGAAAGTAGAAGTAAGAAATATGAATTTGTTACATATACAGCAAATCAGACACATGATAAGAATATTAATGGTTCAATAGTACAGATAACCTCTATACAAAGCCAAATATCGGCAAAAGTAAAAGGCGAGAGAGATTATGAACATAATTGGTTATTAAGAAGTGATTATTATAACGGAATTTCTTATATACCCAATACGAATGTTGATGTGTTTATTGATAGGGGAAGCACGGCAGCAATGGAGAAACATATCAAATTGGGTGAAGTCAAAACACTTGATGATATGCTTTTATATGCAAATGGTTCATTCTTTAAAATAGAAGATGTTACTGGTTGAAAAACATTTTTCAGCTACTTATTTTTATAATAGAATATATTAAATTGATTTAAATGAACGGAACATATGGTGTTGTAAGACCGTCTTTGATAAATGTAGAACAAGACGTTGAAATATGGTACAGATATACACCTACGAGGAATAATGAGGATGAACAGTATAGAAGATTTAGGAAAGTTGATAATCCCACTTCTATGCTTGACAATTCAGTATTTGAAACTGATGATTCGGCAGGTGAAAGTGATAATAGATTGCCTGGTATGTATGAATTATCATTACCAGTTGATATTTTTGGTAGAAATGGTTTTTATACTGTCTTCATTAAGCCTAGTGAATTTTATTGTGATATAAAAGATATTGGCACTCTTTCAGCATATCCTGACATTAAGGGAATTGTTGTGGATATAAATACAACTGGAGATAATTCAACTATGTTTGAAAACGATAATCTCATAGGATATCGTGTCGAATATTATGAGGATAGCCTAAGACAGGATTATTATAGAATTATCACAAGTAATAATAAATGTGAACCAGTTTCACAAAACCTTACGTCTGCCAATACAAATTCAAACGGATATCGTTTCAATGATAGTGGAACATTGAGCTTTCTCACCGTCACACCATCTACAAGCTCTTCATACAAGTCAAATCAAACTCCGTTTATAGGCAACGCAAGCCAAAGGATTATTATCACAAATACAAAGTTTGACCCTATTATGATTGAGATTGAAATGGTTGAACATGATATGGACACATTGTCAACAATGTTGGAAGGCGACCAGATTAGAAGCCTTGACAAAGGACTTGTTACCACATACAATGAGAATGGAGAGATTTACCATCAGGCTGAGCATTATACAGTGAAGAGTACATATAATACAACTGATTTGTATGAGGTAAGAAAACGCATTAGGGATAGTTTTGATAATAATGTAAATTACAATGAGTTAATTAATAGTTAATAAAATAGAAGTTATAAGGATATGGCAAGATACATAAAATATAATAGCAGTTATATTCTACGCAAGAAACACCAACAAACTACCAAAGGTACTATTTTATATAGGGATTGGGTAACTACAGGTGGTTTGAATAGATTTGTTCCTGGTAAAAAACCATATTATCAGGATAGTAATTTTGTGTTTACAATTAGCAATGTTTCAGATTACCAAAAGAAACACAAGTATGGTTCTTGGGTCGGTACATATTCTTATGATGATGTAAAAAATGCAAAATCCGATACAAATGAGGTAAAAGTAAATACATCAAGCAATGATTTGCGTGATTATGCCTATTTTGGCTCATGTATTGAATTGGTAAGAGCTTCAATAGAAAATATTATTCGTGAATTTCCAGCACAATTCAATGGTACAGATTCTATTTTACAAGAAGTTGTTGAAGACGAATTTAAAGATGTGACAGGATGCTATTTTGTAAATAATCCTTTCAATATTGATTTGCATCATAAAGAAATAGAGATTACTGATGACATTAATTCAATGAGATATATGTCATATTCTTATGAAAATTATCAGTTGGGTGGAAATGATATAACAGATTACAACATTAAAGTAAGTGATAATTATCAAGAGATAATGGCTTGCCCTCAAAATTTTTCCTATAGAGAAAGAGTGTTGTTTACTATTACAATTAACAATTCGTTAGAAATAAAGGGATTGTGGATTGAGAATACGGTTATTTATGTTTCAGATAATCAAAATTTTGTAGTGAAGCCAAAAGATGAAATTATAGAGGAATATTTTAATAATCTTGAAGGGTTTGAAAGACAGCTATTAAATAGAAGTACAACGCCATTATACAAGAATACTTTTATTACACCGATTGAAGGACAAACAGGTACAAAATATGTCAATCGTGATTATATTTGGCCGTCAGTTGGTTATCAGATTGATATAGAGTCTCCTTCTTATACGGTATTTGTGAACAATCTTATTTCTATTGCAACGTATTTTGATAACACTGAATGTGACAACTTGTATAGAAGTATGACACATGAAGCAATTAAGAACTATGATTGGACTTATACAAGGGAATATAGCGACGGAGAAGAACAAGATAATATAGATGGTGGTACAAGGGTTGAACAATTATTAAGGCTGTATGGAAGAAGTCTTGATGATTTGAAAAGGGAAATAGATGGTATCAAATTTACAAATAGTGTAACTTATGACGGTTTCAATAATCAAGCTGACGCACTTCTTTCAGATAAAGCAGAATTATTAGGATGGGAGGCATATTCGACAATACCAGCCTTAAAACGGAATGAGAATGATACAGCGGTAGTTGATGTCAGTAACATGAAATTAACAAGGGAATTCCTTGAAGAGCAAGGATTGAATTGGTATTCCGCATATAACACTGATAACATAACCCCTCAGAAAACGGACAACGAGTTTATGAGAAGAATGATATTGAATTCCAAAAGGATATTCTCAACCAAAGGAACGGTTCAATCCATTGACATGGTAATGGGTATGTTTGGTTTTGGAAGTGATAAAGGCGACTATGTTATAGAAGAAGAATATGGCTCTGTTGTTCCTGCAAATACAGATATTGTACATGGCATTTTCTACAATATAAACTATAATAAGCAAGAGCCGAGATTATATGATGATGAAGAAGACCCGTATAGTGGTGTTCCGTTGAAAGATGTAAGTATAGGAACTAAGGCCGTAACAGAGGGTACTACAACAACATACGAAGATGATTTGATAACAGTTCCTTATTATGACAGTTCAAAGGAATACGATGGATATTTGTATTTCCAAACAGCAGGTGGATGGGGTTCGGACGGAAGCGATGATATAACTACCTATAATGAAACTTTCAATTATCTGAAAGTTGTATCAACTATTAGTGATTTGTTGAATGTAACAAGAAATGATGCAAGCAATGGGGATATTTATTATGTTGTAAACATTGATGATATAATAGATTATTACCCTGATATAACAGACCTTTCAGTTGTAAAACATACATTCTATGTAACCAATGAATATAACTTGGCAGACACAAGTTTTACTGGATGGGAAAATACAGCATTTGCAACGGATGAGAATATTAAGAAAAAGGCTGATTACTTGGAAAATGTCATATCTATCAATATAGGAAATAATCCTCATGTTGGATATGGAAAATATGACAATGGAAAGAGTTATTACGAGTATATGGCACAACCTTTCAAGTGGGCAATAGACACTAATAATTTGGCACAAGAATATGTGGAACAAGCAGAAGACAATTCATTTGACGTTACAAATGCAATAATAGATAGTGATAGAAAGGTTAAAATTGTATCAAAAGATGAATTGAAACAGAACTATTATCTTAACAGTAAGGTAATAAGAATGAGAAATATAAAACATAGCAGTAGGTTATATAAACAATACTTTAATGATGTAATATTGAATTATGTTATGCAAGTCATTCCATCTACTGCCATATTAATACTTGAAAATTTTGATTGATGAAAGGTGATATTAGTAAATATACATTGGCATTAAGTATGAATACTTTAACATTCGATGCGCTTAATCCCGAACCACAGACAATAACTGTTACTGTGAACGGATCTAGTAATTCAAAGTGTTACGACATTGTAACCGATATGGATTGGATAACAGTCAAGAGAAATTCTTCAAACGGGAATTTAGGGGAAGTTACAATCGTTCCGTCAACCAATAATGTCACTAATTATACGAAAGAAGGATATATTGTATTCTATCACAAGGCAGACCACGAAGTTTTTCAAGTATTGGATATAACACAAGAGAATATTAATTTTGAAGTAACACCAGAAATAATAGAATTGACATTTCCATCGGAAACAGAGAATACTCAAGTTATAAAAGTAACAGCTAAAGGTGGAAGAAAAAGTTTTTACATAAACGCTATTAATGAATATGATGCGGAAGAAAATATAAGGCTATCATACGACAATGCCTTTGAATTTTCAGTAACTCCATTGGATGATGACACTGGTAATCAAGAAAGTAAGACTTATAATTTGGCAATATCATCTCATGGTATAATCACTACAGGAGTAAGATATGAAGTAATTTTAACCCATAGTGATTTAAGGAATATATACGCTGTATTATCTATACAATATGAGGGAATTGATTTGACATTGCCGAAAATAGAGAGTGAAGAATTTGTATATTGTACAGACTTGGAGAATATGGAGATTACGGCAAATACATTATCAGTACAGACAATGGCAGCAAGAAGCATTGATGTTGTAAAACCTATCATTGAGGAAAATATTAGTATGGAGACAAATGGAGTTATGAACCCTGACATTATAGATTTGAATGGTAATGAAGTTAGAATAAAGATATATACTGCAATAGATAATAATGGTGTAAAAGAAACTGATTCTGACATATATGTAAGACTATCTTCTTCAATTGCGACAGTAAGATATGCAAAAGAAGAATATACAATGGATTATAAAGTAATATATGTAAGTAAGTCCGATTCTGCGAAATTCAATGGTATAAGATATTGTGGTATGACAGTATATAATAAAGAAAGAAGAAAGCAATATATAAAAACTGTCTTAAAAGTAAAAGGATAACCAAATGGCTATCCTTCTTTGTTATAAATTCAATAATCTTTCCTCATCATTATTTACATCATCATAAGATGCAATTTCAAATTTATATATCTTATAATCGCTTGGAACTTCGTGAAATTTATAAGTCATATTCTCTAAATCCCATACCACATAACCGTGCATTGAAACATTCTCACCCGCATTTTGTTGGAACAATGATGAAGGATAAACAATAGGAACTCCATTCTTTTTTAGTTCCTGGAATTTATGGATATGTCCAGCCATTATACAATCACATTCCTCAAATTCATCTGTATCAATTCCATCTTCAGTCATTCTTCCCAAATCAGTGACAGCACCAGCCACATCGCCATGATACAATCCAATAATTCTGCTATCGTTGTTTTCTTTTTTAGGGATTATAGGTTTTGCGAATTTATCAAACATTGAAAATAATGCCCAAGTCACATTTTCATCTACAATACATCCGCTCTTATAATTCAACTCCTTATCTATATAGACAATATTAGGATATGCTCCAGCAATTTCAAATGTAGGAGTGATTGAATCCATTCTATCAGTGTTATTCTCCAACATATCGTGATTACCTGCCACAATGATGGTTTTAGCAAGGGCGTTTAATATATTAAGCATTTTATGGAAGGTGTTTTTCGCTTCATTAGATGCCTTGATTTTTTGATGGAATATATCACCGACAATAACAATTCTTACTTCATCTTGTTTGCAACCACACTGTGTTATTTGGGTTACTAAGTCTTTTAGAAACCCGTCTACCATTTTGGAGTATGGGCGGTTATCTTCTGAATTAGGGATATGTATATCCGAAATATGAAATATTTTCTTAATCATAATCTTAAACTTTTGTGCAAATATACTACAATATTTTGATACAACCAAATACAACTTGATTTTTCAGACAACAAACGTTACATTAAAGGTATGTAGATAAAATATTTTATATAAATGGATATTATATTAGGATTAGACGTTTCTACTGCATGTATAGGGTTAACCCTTGCAAAAGAAGAAGATGGGAAAATAGATATATTAGAAGTAACTCATTTTAGGTTGAAAGTTCCCTCAAAGATAAAGGGAACTGAAGCATTATTCCATAAAAGTTCATATTTTAGTGGAGTATTGGAAACATATAAGGATTTATCAAGGTTTAATCTTGACTTACACGTTACCAAAGTTGTCATAGAAGAACCGTTAGTAAGCAGCAACAATAGTGAGACAGTAAGTACATTACTACGTTTCAACGGCATGATTTCTCAGTCAGTATATTCGATATTGAACGTGATACCAGAATTTATTTCATCATACGATGCAAGAAAATATGCTTTTCCAGAACTGATAGCCATAAGAAAATACAACAAAAAAGGTGATGTTTATCCGTTAAGTAAGATTAGACATGCATTGAAAAACAGCGAATTGGTATTATTTGGAGGTTATGATTGGAATTGTGCGAAGAAAGAGATACTTTGGAATAAAATTTCAGAAATGTTCCCTAATATTCATTGGGTATATGACAAGAAACAAGAATTAAAGAAAGAAAATTTTGATGCAAGCGATAGTCTGGTGTGTGTTATAGGCTATGTAAGAAAACAAATATACAAAGACTACCCAAAACCGCAGGTTGTAGAATACAAAGAAGAAGATATTGGGGATGGGAAAGTGAAAATCTATTATATAACAGAATTTTGTGGCATGAAATACACAAAGATTATTGAGTTATACTGAAATAATGTTAAACCACAGAAAGATAATTCCCTTGCATATTGGTTATATGAGGGAATTATTGTATATTTGCGTCCAAAATACTGTAACACTAATATGTTTGAATACGAAATTGATAAAATACGTTCCATATTGATTGATGTCTTAGGGCAACCCAAGAACGAGCCTTATAGTTCAGGGTGGCAAAGCTTTTGTTGCCCTTATTGTGCAGCAAATGAAGGGGCTGAAAGTGATGGTAAATACAATCTTGAAACAAATGTAGAACATGGATGCTATTTTCACTGCTGGAAATGCGAAACGAGTGGAAAATTATCAAAATTGATAAGAGATTTTGGTAATATAGCACAAATGTCCGAATATAGGGAAATCCTTAATACTATTCGCAATTCCAAACTATATCAGATAGGAGGAAATGGCAAAGAAGTGGAGATGATTGATATTGAAACTTGTATTTCCCTACCAAATGGTTACAAAAAGCTTCATAAAGGTGATAATCCTTTGTTACCGCCTTTGCAATATCTTCGCAAAAGGGGAATCACAGACGATATAATTGAAAAATATAACATAGGGTACACAACATATTATTGTGATGATTTTACTCAGAGAAATCGCATTATAATACCTTCTTATGATGAAGTCGGAGAGCTTAATTACTGGGTTGGAAGAGATTACACAGGCAAAAACAAGGTAAAATATTGCAATCCAAAAATTCATAAGACAAGTATAGTATTTAATGAAGGTTTAGTCAATTGGTACGAGAATATAACCCTTGTAGAAGGGCCTTTTGACCATATTGTTGTGCCAAATTCGATACCATTGTTAGGAAAGTCACTAACTATGGAAAATGCAGTCTATAAAGCATTAAAGGAAAAAGCACACGCAAATATAAATATATTATTGGATGACGATGCCTATGATAACGCTTATAGAATGTACAAGTTTCTTAACAGTAAAGGTTTCAAAGACAGCGTAAGGCTTATCCAATGCCCACAAGGTTATGATGCGTCATTGATAAACGAGAAATTTGGCAAGAAAGGAATAATCAAGCTACTTAGGAATGCAATTAAATTGGATGAATATACATTAATGAGATATTAACTGCATTCAACAGTAGTGTCTTTTACCGTATTCAACCATCCGTTTAAGAATTTGCATTGTGAGGGATTTTTAGATACAAGATTTTTATAATTATATGCCAAGAAAACCCAAAGGTCTTTAGCCTTTGGGATGAATTG
>ERZ808240.644-NODE-644-length-44578-cov-10.259708_pt1 | contig 44578 bp, 69 predicted proteins | sample MGYA00521084_ERZ808240 | MGnify/ENA primary metagenome ERZ808240 (study PRJEB31516, sample SAMN03275571) | gut metagenome | biome: mammalia-associated habitat; material: feces | host: Papio cynocephalus | place: Kenya | collected 2012-08-06 ...
GGATATCTCTACTCCGGAGCATAAAAGCTTTGCTAAGAAGGCTCTGCAGCATAAGGGATATTATAATTTGATTAATGGATACAGCAAATTATTTATATTGTCAACTATCCCCGATGATAAATACAAGCCTGGTACGACTATTGAAGAGATTTGTGCTCTTTATGACTTTGATCGTGCCATCCGTAGTATATTTTTGAAAAATATTCTTTCTTTTGAAACAAACATTAAAAGCCTTATTGCTTACTATTTTCCACAAAAGTATGGTCATGATAACTATATGCTCTATAACAATTTTGATACAGCTAAGAGGGATGCAAATAAAAATATTACTTCTGTTATTGCTGAATTTCAGAAACAGATTTCATCCAGATCTGCCGATCCAAGTATTGAACACTATTTAAAGAAATACGGATATATCCCACTCTGGGTTCTTAATAATATTTTGACTTTAGGACAGATAAGCAAATTCTACAGTATTATGAAACAACCGGACAGACAACAAATATCAAAAGTTTTCCACATTACTGATAATCAACTGGAAAGCATACTATTTTATTTATCTGCTGTACGTAATTTCAGTGCTCATGGAAACCGTCTGTATTGCTTCAGAACCAAACGCCCTCTGGCAGATTTTGATGCTCACTCTTCTATGCAAATATTAAAAACAGATGGAAAAGAATATGATAATGGAAAAAGAGATCTTTTTGCTGCCATGATTGCTTTACACTATGTTTTATCTGCTGCAGATAATAAAAAGATGATCAAAGAGATCTATAGACAGTTCAGCTATTTCCTGCCACGTATGAATGTATTGCGTGAAGAAGATATTCTCCACGAAATGGGATTTCCCATTGATTGGAGAGATCGTTTATTAAGTTTGATAGGAAAAAACAATACCTAATTATAAAATCTGCCCCGGTACGCCATCCTTGATCCTAAAAGCAGACAGAGCTTATGCGCCGGATGGTTGAAAAGAACAGATAAAATAAAAAAAGGTGTACTATGTATACTTGACAAGCTTTCCGCATATGATACAATATCACTAATTAGTGAATGACTGCTGTGCGGTCGCGGAGAGTCTTGGAATTATGTTTCAAGGCTCTTTTTGCATTCAAAGGAGGATATTTATGAATGATAGAAAATTTGAAGAACAACTACAGGCAATGTTGCAAAGAAATACCGCACGCTTACCAAAACAAGAACCTGTAGATGCACAGATTGTAGAAACAATACCACAAGAATCTGCTTCTACCGAAAAAGAAGTTATTCTATATCAAACAGATGACGGAAATATAAATGTTTCTGTATATTATTATGAAGAAACATTTTGGATGAACGTCAAAGCAATGTCTGAATTATTTGATTGCTCTACTAATAACATACTTGTTCATTTAAAAAATATTTTTAACGAGAAAGAATTGGACGAAATTTCAACTAGTAAATTTTTTGAGATAGTTCAAACGGAAGGAACTAGGCGTGTTACACGCTCTGTTAAACATTATTCCCTTGATGCGATTATTTCTGTTGGCTATAGAGTAAACTCTATTAAGGCAACTAAATTCCGCCAATGGGCAACAAAAACTTTGCGCGAATACATGATTAAAGGCTTCGTTATTAATGATGATATGCTTAAAAATGGAAAGTCATTCGGTAAAGACTATTTTGATGAGTTACTGGAACGCATCAAAGAAATTCGTGCCAGTGAGCGGCGATTCTACCAAAAAATTACCGACATATATGCACAATGCAGCTATGACTACGATCCTAAAAGTGAAACAACACGAACCTTTTTTCAAACAGTACAAAATAAACTCCTTTTCGCTATAACCGGTCACACAGCCCCCGAAATCATTGCCAACCGGGCAGACAGTTCAAAAGAACATATGGGAATGCAAACATGGAAGAATGCTCCGGATGGAAAAATTTTGAAATCCGATGTTACGGTTTCCAAAAATTATTTATCTCAAAAAGAGCTTTCCGGTCTTAATGATATTGTCAATATGTATCTTGACTACGCTGAAAATCAAGCCAAGAGAAACAAACTAATGTCTATGAATGACTGGATAACAAAGCTGGATTCTTTTTTAAACTTCAACGAATATGACATAATGCAAAATATTGGGGTTGTATCTCGTAAAGTGGCAGATTCATTAGCAATAAAAGAATATGAAAAATACAGAATCATTCAGGACGACAACTACGTCTCCGATTTTGACAAAGCAACTGAAAAATATCTATAAATAAAATCTGCCCCAGTGCTACCAACACCAGAGCAGATCAGGAACTACATCGGGAAACCCGATACAGTCACCTACACAAGTGAAATTGTATCATTTTTCCCGGTGAAATACAAGCACCGGGCATTTTTATGCCCAAAAGGAGGATGATATTATGGCAAAAGCTAAGAAGTTACCATCAGGTACATGGCGTGCTCTGGTATATGACTATACGGATGAGGACGGCAAAAGGCATTATGAATCTTTCACCGCATCCACCAAAAAAGAAGCAGAGTTAAAAGCAGCGGAATTTGCCTACACCAAAAAGTCCAAAGGAAAAAATGCAGAAATGCTTTTCAAAGAAGCGTTAGACAGGTACTGTGAATTAAAAAGTAACGTCCTGTCACCTTCTACTCTGCGAGGTTACCGGATAATGGCACGGAACAGCTATAAGAGCCTCCTGAATTATCCCCTAAAATCATTTACTACAGATCTGGTTCAATCATGGATCAATGAATACGCTACGGATCACAGCCCAAAAAGCGTACGGAATGCACATGGCCTGTTATCTGCTGTCCTGGATACGTTTGCACCGGAGATCAATTTTAGATCAACCCTTCCGCAACAGATCAAGAAAGATTTATATGTACCCTCTGACGATGATATTAAGGCTCTGCTGGCCTATTTTTCCATTAAGGATAAAGATATGGAGATTGCAGTCTATCTCGCCGCGTTCGGCACACTACGCCGTTCAGAGGTATGTGCCCTGACGTCTGATGACGTACATGACAATATGATCTCTATTAATAAAGCAATGGTTAAGGCTTCCACCGGCTGGGCAGTCAAAACAACCAAGACCATATCGAGTACCCGCACGATCGAAATGCCCCAGTTTGTCATTGATAAACTCCCATCTACCGGAAAACTTGTAAATCTGATGCCGGACAAGGTAACGACTCACTTTGAAAGCGCTCTAAAGCAATTGGATATTCCCAGCTTCCGCTTTCACGATCTCCGGCACTACGCCGCCAGTATCATGCACGCCATCGGTGTTCCAGATCAATACATTATGCAGCGTGGCGGTTGGTCTTCCGACCGAACCCTGAAAGCAATTTACAGAGGAACTATTGAAGAGTATACCAAGAAATATAATGATGTAACTCTACAGCACTTTGATAAAATGCAACACGAAATGCAACACGATTCATAAAAAACAACGTATTTATCACGGTTTTAGGACTTTCTATGTGGGTTCAAGTCCCACTGCCGGCACTCTTAAAAGAATATTGAAAAATCACATTTTCCTTTAAAGCCCTTGTATTTACTGGGTTTGTGAAATATCAAATAAAAAACAAAAATTCAAAATAAGATATAAAAATAGTATGTTTTATACCAAAATGCAACACGAATGCAACACGAAATAATCCCGGCAAAACTGTCGGGATCTTTTTTATTTGCATTATCTTCATATAAACAGTAGTTTGGGTGGATTGTCATTCGCCCAAGACGCGGAAGGGAATTGGGGTTATAAAGCTCCTGGTGCTGATACAGTTTTCCCTTTTAGCAGCATAGCAACGTTGCTTTGGAAAAACCCTAATTTATCAGCTCCTATGAATGCACAAACTATTAGTGGTTTTGGTGGCGAAAACTATAAGCAACTTCTTATACAGACAAATCATAGAACAGTAGCAGGCCTCCAGACTACTGTTTATAATAAAAAACCCGACTTATCGCCGGGCTATATCTTAATTATTTACTATCATCTCTCTTTTCTCTTGCATAGATGTTGTCTCTTATCCCTGCATCATTATTTTGCATGCTTTTCACCATATCAAGCATAAATGTTTCCTCATTTGCCGGAAATAAATGCTTTGCTATTATCTGTGGTATCACAATAATAGCAGATACTATACCGCCAATGCTTGTAATCGCAAGTGCCACCCCTGCTGCATCATAACTTTTATTCAATGTTATCACGCATAAGCAGAAAACACATCCAGCAATTACCAAAAAGAATATCGCCATAATCACTGAAAAAAATATTACCTTGAACACTTTCTTATGCTTCTCTTTACTGGAATAAATATTTATATAACTTTGTAGCAATGCTGTATATAGATTATCTCTTCTCCCATATTCAATTTCCTGTCGTTCTTTTTGTACAGCAACTGCTTTATTTAGTTCAGCGTCCTGCGCTTCTATTGGTTTAGCATTACTTATTGCATCATTTCTGTATGTTTCAAGGAGTTCTTTATAATTTGGTTCGCTCATTATATTGTTCTCCTTATAATGCATTTAATTGTTTCAGTCTTACTTTTGCGGCAGCCTCACTAACAGCAAAACGATCTGCAATTTCCTTAATTAATAAGAATTCAGGTGCTCTTCCAAGTGATTGTTCCTCGATATCTTCAATTGCATATCTAACCAACTCTTCAGGCATCAATATATTGGCTGCAAAATAATTAGCCTCTGCTTCAATACTGTTTTTAAGTTCAGGAGTATTTATCATATCTCTATGTGCATACAAGGTATTGCTATCTTTATGCAGAATAAAATGGCCAAGTTCATGTGCAATAGTGAAGCGTCTTCTCATAGGCGATTCCGAAAGATTAACCACAATAAACTTGTCAGCTCCGTACTTCGGCCATACCTGATCATCCACAATAATCATTCCAGAGACATCCGGAGCCAAGAAATCTTCAAAAACTTTTAATCCTTGCTCATTGCAAAGTTTAATTATCTGTACCGGATATGAGTCTATGTGATTCTTATTACAAAATTCAACTGCTTTAGCTAAAATTTCGCTTTTTCTCATACCCATCCTCCATTTCAATTTGCTATATAATATTGGTATAGTATATAGCAATAATGCGTTTTATACAATTCTTTCTTCAATTATATTATAACATCGCCTTCTATTAGGTTCAATATATCGCGCATCATAAACGGAAAAAATCCCGGCATACCGCCGGGATCCATGTTATTTATCTAACCACTTAAAAACCACAGCAATAGGAAACAACACTCCTACTGCCACTGTAAGAAGTATCAAGCAGAGCACTTCTAATACACCATCAATTAACCTTTGTACAATTCTGCCCATGTCTTTGTCCCCACAACACCGTCAACTGCAAGTCCCCTGTCTGCCTGGAATGCTTTCACCGCTTCCAGGGTGCTGTTGCCATAGCGTCCGTCTGCTCCGTACTTGCCACAGTTGTAGCCGGCTTTGATCAGGAGTTCCTGCATCTGTCTGACATGTTCCCCAACGGATCCTCTTCTTAATGTAGGCTGTTGCACCGGTGCAACTTCTCCATAATACAGATCGAGATCCACATCACCGGTAATTCCCGGAACACTTCCTTTGCTGCTGTACTGCCAGCCCCAGAGTGTATGACGAATACTTGGCTTTTTCCCTTCCGGAGGATTATAGGATACCATCACCTTTGCCCCGGAAGGGTATCTCGCGATCCAGAACTGACATTTCAGCTCCGAAGCGTAGGGCTTCAAGTATGTGTTATAGAAATACAGTCCGGTATATACGCCGAATTCATAACCAGCATATTCAATTACCTGCCGGTAGGCATTAATAATGTCGATCAGAAGATGTCCAAGCCCCTGCTGGCACTTGTCTTCCACATCAAGCCATACCCCACACGGCATCTTCCGGCCGTTAAGGACCTGCAATACCTTTCCGGCATCCTGTCTTGCTTTCTCTACGGTAGTTGCATAAGAATAATTATAACAACCCACCGCAATGCCCTGGGTCGTTGCCCCCACGTAATTTCTCTGAAATGCATCTTCTTCCCGGCACTGCTTATTAATCACCTTGAGGATTGCAAAGCTGATCCCAGATGTCTTTACTTTGTCCCATTTAATGTTTCCGTTCCACTTTGCTACATCAATTCCCTTCATCACATAAACCCTCCATGTATAATTGCATAGATCAGGCAGCCGATGGGGATTGTGATCACATACACAACTCCCATCAGAACTGCCACTACCAATAATATGCTCTTAACCGCCTCAACTACCCTTTTCATAAAATCATGGCCTCGCTTTCGATCTGATGCCTCACGTCCCGGTACTGCACTGGCTCTGTCTTACTTACTCCGATCAGAGCCAATGCAAGTATAAATATCAATCCGAAGACAATAAGAACCTCTAATAACCTGCTCATGATTTACTCTTGATCTGCGCCAGCGCCTGGATCACTTTGTCATACCCCAGCATTGCGCATAACCAGGACAGACCAATTAAAGCAACCAGATATACCACCCATGCTACATCAAAGACCATGTTATTTAATACGGTGTACCCGATATCTACCAGCACCGCAATGACAACCGCCACAATACCTGCAAGGGTATTACTGTAATACTGCTTTTTCTGTTCTTCCAGAATCCTCTTAATGGCTTCTGTAACCAGTCCTGTCAAAATACTCACCAATAATAATCCTGTTAAAAAAATCTGTAATGTCATAACTTGATTTCCTCCATTTCTTCTGACTCCGGTTCTTCCGAACCGGTATCCATTTTCATTTCTTCCATTCTTACTTTTTCAGATTCCCGTGTCTCAAAAAAGGATTTTGCACAGTAGACCAGAAATACCCCGACCACTTCACTCACAATAATACCCCCCAGCGTTTCTGCAATTGCATTCTTTCCCAGTAAAGCCAGTATAAACGGAAACTGCATATCAACCAGGGCAATATTGATGATCCGGGACATCATCTTTTTCGTATAGGTCTGGTGTCTTCCACATCTTGGTTTCTTATTGTTCATCCTTGGGCTCCTCCGGCATATCCAGCAGGGTATGGTATAACTTTGTAGCCACATCATTTCCACCAAGATTGTGATATGCCTCATATACCCGTTTAATGGATTCCTTTGCATAAATAGGGCAATAATCTTTGTCCTGGTACTTGTTGTAGTTGGCCACTATGCTCTCTCTCAAAAGACACTGCACTCCAAGCATAAGCGCATCGTTCTTCCGTTTTTCTTCTTTCAACTGGTTCACAATACGTTTATACATAAAGCCAAGTAGTCCGATGGCTGCTGCAAACAGCCAGTCTACCCAGTGAGCCTGTATGTACACAATGATAGGATTCGGCATCATCTTCCCCTCTTTTCTTTCAAAATGGAGCCAGTAAAGCCAATCCTCTACTGGCTCTTAGGTGCTTTACTCTTTGTCCGGATATGTAAAACCGGTGATCTCTTTGTACTCCGCTTCTGTGATCCACTTGCCTACGGCGCTGTATACCCTGTCGATATACCACAGGCCACGATCATAATAGTTCTTTACCTTCTGGTAATTCTTGGAATGCTTCTTTGCTGCCATTACACATTTACCCCCGTTTCCATAGCGATATAATCAATGTCTGCCCTGTTCTGCTCAGTCTGATCTTCCACGGACTCAATCTTTGGAAGTTTTGCCAATGTCACTGTAAGAACATCGGCCTTGGTTTCTGCGAAACCGCTGTCTGTAGTCTCGTCCTCGATGGTATAGTCCACGGCAAGTACCTGATTCATTCTCTTTGCATAAGACTGCAGCTGATCGAAACGCGCATAGGCAATCATCAGATCCTCTCCAACGTAATACTGGATCACGGAAAGGTTGTCCGCATCCTTGAAGATCTCTTCCAGTGCGGTTGCATCCCCATTGAGAATATCAATCTGCAGGGTGTCCCCCGACTGGGTAATGTTATAAATCTCAATTTCTGTCTGATCGACTAATCTGATTTTTTTCATGTGAGCATTGCTCCTTTCTCCGGCACTAAGCGACCGGTGCTTTATGTGTGTTAAACAGTAGTTTGAAAGCTAACAGTAAACAGGTTTATATGGACTACCATGACGGAAAGTATGGGATTAATACAGATCCTAATCGAGGTGCTGATACATTCATCCCTTTTCATAGTGGAAACAACATACATGCAGTCATATTAACTGGTGCAAATAATAAAGATACAAATATCGCAATATATACTTTTTCCAATGACAAATTCACGCTTTTAGGATATATGGACGTTCTTCTGGAATTATATCAAGTTACGGAATATTTTGCTGTTGCATACGGCATTAAGGCTAGCTTGAATTGGCAAATAAATATTCTTAAAGATTGTACAATCAATGACACAAAGTATGAAAAAGGTCAAACAATTATATGGGGAGCTACTGAAAAGAAATCATATGTTATCACTATATGAAACTATACGATGGTGACTTCAATAGTCATCTTGGTTCTGCTAATTGTAAATGTTTTTGACTCACCAGCATTTATACTATACACAGTTTCAACGTTGTTTAATGTTATCTTATATGACCCCGATACGTTAAAAGTAATTGTATCTGTTGTACTATTGGTTCCTCTTTTGTAAGTACATAATCCCGTTTTATAGGAAGTATTTATATTAGGTATAGTTGCAACATTTATTAAGCTGGAACTTTTCCCAATTTGCTCTGATATGGTTAAGCCAGTATTAGGGTTATGCTCAACTTCTATTTTTATATAATTGCTACCAGAGCTAAAAGGGAACACTGTATCAGCACCCACCTTTGTTTTGTATCCAGTGATCTTACCAGTAGAGTCATAAACAAAGTCAGGCTGATCTTGCAAACTACTGTTTACCGTATCAAACTCATTCTTAATTCTCTGTTCCAGATTGTTCATATTCGCCGCACTGAAAGCGTCCCCTGCTTGGCTTACGGTCCCTTCAGACCGGCTTACATCCACCAGTGTCTCTTCCCCTGTGGCTACATTTTTGATTTTACGTCTGCCGGCATACTCAACCAGCCTGTCTTTCCATGTCTTTGTTACAAATGCCATATTAAATCACTCCTATCTCTTCCCCTGCGGAGATCTCACCGCAGTAATCTTTGTTGTTCAGGTTGTTAAAATAAATCCAGAAGATGTCATACAGGATCTGTTCCAGGTCATTCCACTTCTGCCATGTGTTCAAAGGCTGTGCCGGCGTCTCCGGAGTATCTGCCCGGATCACGTAGCCGCTCCGGATCTTCTCCACATTGTCACGGATGCGCTTGAAATCTGATACCCTCGGAAGATCTCCGGTCTTCCAGTTCTTTTTTACCGTGACCGGAATGGCAAGGTATCCGGCGATCAGCTCCGTATTGGTTTCTACACGCTCCATATCAGAAGCATTGAGAAACCCTTTCGCTGTCCGCTCATCGATGTCAAGCTGTGTCCGGTCTGTGATGAACCGCGGAAGCACATACACGATGGTTTCATGGTAAGTACCGATGTTTCCAGCGGCATCTTCCATTTCAAGATCCAGTTCATAGCGGTTATCACTGCTCTGATCCACATTGGTAACCCAGGATCCGGCAAGGTCCTGTCCAAAAGTAACGGCATCGCCGTTGATCCGTCCTCTGACATATTCAATATTGCTTGCCAATGCCAGTGTAAGTACCATTTACTCTACCTCCAAGGTAATCTGAACCGATGCAGATGCATTGACCGGATTCGGTGCAAACACCGCGGATTTAATCGTAGGCACCGAAGTATCCAGCTTGACGGTCAGTGTGATCGTGGTAGTCTTTCCGGCTGCATCCTTCGCCACAACTGTAATGGTGTTGGATCCTTCCGTAAGGGTAAGAGCCTGTGAAAAGGCTCCGTCACTGCCGATGGACGGATTATAGGACTTGGATCCGTGTGTAATAGTCACGGTTACCGGACTGGATAACGCATCGTTCGTCACACCCTTAACCACACAACTCTTCTGGTTGGTAATTAATCCCGTCTGAGGGGAAGAAAGCGTCAGGGTAGGCGGCACGGTATCCACTGTGTAAGATGCGCTGATCTTTGCAGCGGCATTGCCATCGTTATCCGATGCAGTAATCTCAATCGCCTTAACGCCATCTGCAAGTGCCGACTGAGGTGTATAAGTAAACCGGTATCCATTGGTAATAGCTGTCTTTGTCATTCCAGTAGAACCGTCCTTATAGGTGGTTCCGGAAAGTTTCAGCGCAACCGTTGACAGATTTACACCACTGCCGTTCGTTTCGTCTGTCACGTCAAAAATGATTGGCAGCTTATTATTGCTGATATATGCCCCATCAGATGGCTGTACCAGTTTAATAACCGGCTTGGTTGTTTCTTTTACCACCAGGCGCAGTGTAGCTCCCAGTGTCGCATCGGTAGCATCTACTGTCTTAACTGTTCCGGCGTCATTGGTTGCTTCGATCGTGATTGGATAATATCTTCCTGTCTGGTTATAGGATGTAACAGACGGAGCCGTTACATTTCCCGTCCACTTTCCTGTGCTTGCATTCTTTGTCAGATTTGTCCATGTTCCATTAATTTTTACTCTTACCTTTGTAATCGCCATCAGATCACCCCTATCTTTTCATTGCCGTAAAATTCCCCGGCATAATTGATTTCCTTTGTATAAGTAACTTCCTTATCCTCTACATCCATGCTGATTGTAAAAACCTGCTTCGTCTTCACCGTAGAAGCAGATTTCTGGATGTGTTCAATCTCTATCTTACTCACAGCTCTGCCATCTCCTCTCCGGCGATAATTTCACCTGTATAATAAAAATCTTCCACCAGCTTGTAATATCCCCGGAGCTCCGCAGTTGAGATATACCCACCGGTAAGGTCCGTAGTCATCTTCTCGATTCCCGCCACATAGCTACCAAACTGGCGGTTTGCGTTAAATACTTCCGCCCAGTCTGCAACCTTATCTCCCTCATTCAAAAACTTAATTTTCAAATTGAGCCGGAGATCATAATAATCCAGAATCGCCTGTGCCCGGTCTGCAGCCTGTGAAGCATTGAGCACGATACAGGTAAAGCTCTTAGTTTCCCGGCTCTCTCCTGCATCCACCTTTTCCACGGATGCGGTAACTGTCAGATCTTCCTTACTGTACTTCCGGCCGGATACAATGACTTCTCCCTCTTCTTCCACGGTAAAGGTCACGTAATTATTGGTCTGTTCTGTAATCGTACCGCCGGTGATCGTCATTTCTGCTGCAGGTGAGGATAAATCCACCGTATAGATTCCGGGAGCATAGGTGCTTTTAAAGATCTCCTTGCTTTCCTCATCCAGTGAGTACACCGGGAACTTAACCGCCACATCAGATATGTAACTCTGATTCTTTGGTGTTGTAGAAAACTTCCGCGACCTCTGAATCGTTGTATGGATGACTCTGGACGGCTTATAAATGTTCACAGTCTCACCCCTGCTGCTGTCGATCACGGATCCACAGGCAAAGAGGACTTCCCGGAGTGTCTTTCTGCAGTCCTGCATTTTCAGCCACCCATAAAGCGGTGTGGCTCTGGTTGCCTCATCTACGGTATAAGCCGTGATCCCGGCGGCTGCCATGATCTGATCGATGACCTCGCCCGCCGGTTCACCTGTATAAACTTTTCCATCCCGGAAGGTATGCTTACTCAAAAGCCCCTTATAATCCACGAGGGATATCGTTGCCACGTTTTTCGTGGTTGAATAGTCATCCAGGAAGAAAGCTCCCAGAAGCTGCGCTTCCCCGTTCACGGTTTCATAGGCCAATGCTTTCTGACCAGACTGGAATACCTTGTGAATACCACTCATGTTTCCAACGTCAAAGTCATTTCCGGTATCAATCAGTTTGAAGGTCAGCTTATTGATGGCGATCTTATTGGAAATCGGATCACATTCCTCTACGAGCTTGGCTTCCTTCACCGGGTAACCATCTACACCGCAGATAATATCTGTGCCATATTCAATGTACCGGAACTTCACATATCGGTACGGCTTGGCTCTGGTAAACTCAATCTCCAACCGACGGTAATTCTCCACCTGCTTCCAGGCAACAAACTTATTACTGTTCACCTCATAGCTTGCATACTCAATGTAATTATCGTTTCCATCCACCCACAGGATCTTCATTTCCAGCGGATGATCCCCGACAAAATGGAAGGTCAGGCAGGCAGATGTATGATTTTCGGTAAACAGGATGATAAGCAGCGGATTCTCCGAAAAGGATCCATCTGCTCCGGACATCTCCGAAGAGAAGAAAACCACATCATCCGGATTGTCCGGCATCTCTGGATGAGATCTATCTAATAGGAAGTAATCCTGTTCCAGAGTGCCGTAGTCCGGTGAGGAAATATCCTCTTTTGCTTTTGAAATATCCCCGAAAGACTGGTTATATGCAGTTGTCAAAGTGCTGTCTTCACGGGCTGTCGTATCATACAGCTCATACTTTGCATAAAATCCTGTCGTTCTCATGGTGTCCTCGCTGGTCTTTGTGCTATGAATTTACAAGTAAATCCTTTAAATACTGCCTTGTTTTCAAGAATTTTTTCATATTCATCTGACACTCTGGATATGTAAGCAGTGAATGTATAATTTCCATCCTTAATCGGAATGGAGATTTCATGGAAAGGAACCGGTTCTGTCATCTTATCCCAGAATGATTCATAGTCCGTCTCTCCAAAATATTTGCTTGATCCCACCGTTAAGGTAAAGTTATAATACACACCAATAAGTTCTCTAAGCAGTACTCCGCTTTCCTCTTCACGTTCTGCATACTTATCCAGAACCTTAGCTTCTCTCTTCAGGGATACCATAGGAATATCAAAGTACATGCCGTCTACACTTATACCTCTCTGGAATACCATTTATCCTACCCCCAATACACTAATGTCATATCCCTGTCTACCGGCTTCATTGAGTATGGAATCCAGTGTCAGCCGTGCAAATTCCTGTGCGTCTATATTTAATACAACGGTAGGACTCACACCGCTGTTATAGTTCATGCCAGACAATTCCTCCCGTATCGCCTGCTTAATTGTACTTAACGGAGCCTCTACGTTTGTTTGTCCCCGTGGTTGATCTCCAAGAAGTGCTACAAATGGATCACCTCCGCGGATCACAGATCCCGATGCAAGATGCGGAATATCCTGAACAACGCTTTGAGGCTGGACACTCTGTACCGATGCCAATACCGAAGAACCAATGCTCGCGCCAGCACTTGCACCGGCTTTCATAATGGCACCAATCCCGGCCAGTACGTTATTGATTTCTGCCGTAATGCCCGCCAACATTTCACAGATGCTATCATGTGCCAGCAGCATCTCTGTTTTCATCTTATTTCCGACCTGTGGCCATACCTCATCAGTAGTCTTTTTTACATTTCCACTGTCTGTTTTAATACCATCTGCCATTTCCTTAGATTTGTTCTTGGTATTCGTCATTTCAGTCTGTGTATTTTTCAGCTTTGTATTGGTGTTTTCCAATGCCTGCTGATGCGTATCTAAAGATGTATTTGTATTCGTAAGCTCTGTCTGCTCTTCCTGTAAGGCAAGAGTATTCTCTTGCGTGCTCTCAGTTACATTAAGAAGTCCCTCAACCATAGATTGAGTGCTCTCGGTCATGCAATCTGCCAGGAAAGAAAATGCTTCGTTCGTATATCCTGATTGTTCGGCAAGATTAGCCAATTCCACTTCATTGGTAATCGTTCCATCCCGCATAAGAGCCATTCCCTCTGTAATATTGGCAAGTGTCTGTGCGGACGCATTGTCAAGTTCCGGGAAAGCATTTGACCATGCAAAAGTAGCGTCATTGGCATCAAGCATCGCCTGTCGTAACATTTCTACATCATCAGCTGATAACTGCCATGTAGCCTGTGCTTTCTTAAGTTGCTCATCCGTATAAATAGTTCCATCACCAATGGACCGCATCATCTTATCCAATGCGTCCATCTTGCCGGTGACTCCTTCTAATGAAAAAGGTAATCCATCCAACGCTGCTGAAAATCCTCCAACAGCATCAGTTGCCATATGAAATACACTTGTGAATAGCTCGCCACCATATCTCTCTTTTAAAGCGTCAAATTGCTGTGCATTACGATTTTCTGCCTTTGACAGTTCATCCATTTCTGAAATGAATGCTTTCCATACAAATTCGCCACCAGCAATAATTGCAAACAACTCACCAAGTGTTGTTGCTAATCCGGCCAATTCTGTACTGGTTCCTCCTATGTCTGCCGCAACAGTTGTACCAGTGAACAGATTAAAAAAACCTCCAAGTGTTGTTGCTAAGTCCGAAATACCTTTAACAGCTACCAGCGCAGCAATAGCTATTCCAAACTTTTCTATCGCGTCTGCGATAACTTTTATGTTGTCCGGTAATTCACTATTATCAAAAGCAGAAAAGAAGCCTGTTACTAAGTCCTTAAGCGCATCTGCTATGACTCCCCAGTCCCATTCGGAAAGCACACCAGCCAGGAATACAATTGCAGAATGTAACACATCGCCAATGGCACGACCTACACTTTCCCAGTCTGTTTTTTCGATGGACTTTATCAACTGCTCTCCCACGTTCTTTCCGATATCCAGCCAATCTGCAGTCTCGAAGAACGTAATAATGGTTGCTGCCAAAGTATTAAGGCCATTCGATATGGTATCCGAAATATTATCCCAGTGAAAATACTGGTCAAAATTATTAATCAGATCCGCAAATCCCTTTGCACCTGTAACAAATGTATCCTTAATCAACGGCCAATCGATATTTTCAAATAAGCCGTTAAATGTCTCTGCCAGAAATCTTCCCAGTGAATCAAAATGAAATTCATGGACAAAACTGTTTAGAAATTCAAATCCGGTATTAAAGGCCTCTGCCAGTGTTCGTCCAATGGAATATCCAAGTCCCTCCACTTCGATAAAACCGTTAATCAGATCTGCAAGATTTTTTCCTACATTCCGTGCCTTTTCCTTAATTTCATTCCACGGAATATTATCCAGTGCTTTTTTCAGCTGTTCTCCAAGGAACTTACCAAGCTCATACCACTTACCCTTTTTGAGGGCATCCAGCAGCTTCTTCCAGAAATCAGATAGTTTTCCGACCGGAACCTCCTCGAACATACTTCCCGGATTGATGCCACCTCCGGCACTGGAATCATCTTTCTTATTCAGGACTTCGATTTCATCAAAGGACGCCAGTGCCCCGGCTGCTTTCTTTGCGGCAGCTGCCGTTCCATCTAAAGAAGAGGCATAACCCTTCTGCACTTTCGTTGCCCTGGTCCAGGTGGATTTACCACCCAGAATGGCAATAAACTGTGCCAGTGCATTCACTGCGCTTGTCACATAACCAATCAACTGCGACAGATATGGAATTACCATCTGTGCAATTGGTGCAAATGCTGCAGCCAGCTGATTCCCCAAGGTGCTGAGAGCATTCTTCATTCCCTGTACGCTATTGGAAAATCCACTGGAATAAGCAGCAAAATTTGTAAATCCGGTTTTCATTCCAGATATCATGGCATTAAATCCCTTTGATATCCAGTTGAATATAAATAAGGAAAGCGTCAGCCCCTTCAACCGGCTTGCAAACGTAGAAAGTAACCCATTCCCCTGCCGGGCTCCACTTGTAATAGCAGTAAATGCTTTCTTCGCCACATTTCCAAGTGTATGGAATGCCCTTTTCCCAATATTGGAAGCCGTATTCAGAGCAGTCGCTATCCCGCCCGTTACTTTCCTCATACGGGAAAATCCTTCTGTCACAGGCTCTTGCTTGTCCTGCATCTCGGCAAGTTTCCTTTTGCCAACTTCAATATTCCCTGATAGCTGTTGCACCTTGGATACTGCCTGCGCATATTCTTTGGTATCCATACCGGATGTGAACGCTTTTCCGCTTTCTTCCAAATCGAACATGGCTCCCCGGATCTCTTCCACCTTCATGTAGAGTTCCTGTGCCTCATCTCTTGCCTGTCGGAACGGCATTACACTTTTGTCGGTTCCGATCTTCTGAAACGTTGCTACCGTGTCTGATACCTGATCAAATTTACGCTGTGTATCTTCAAGCTCCTTCTGTAGCTTGATATATTCCGAGGTAGGGATCTTCTTATTTTTTAATTCATCTATACGGGCATTTAAACGGACAATCTCATCCTCAGATTTCTTAATTGCATTTGCAACGGAAAGCATCTGACTATTCAGATCCTTCGTTTCAATCTTGGTATTCATTTTGATAGATCCGTCATAATTACCCATAAAAAATCACCACCCGTATCTATTTCAGGTCAGCGATAGCATCCTCTCTGCTACCGGTTAGTTTCCTTGTTTAACATATTTCATAAATGTATCTATGGCTTCCTCATCTGCATCTGAATTTTCCTCTTCTGCTGTGAGCGCATACCGTTTCTTGGCTTCCTTCAATGCGTTTCTTTCATCCTGACTCATATTTTTAGAAAGCTTCTGTTGACGTATTCCTGCGATTCTGGTAAAAGCACATTCATTTAATGTATTGAGAAGTCCCATAAATTCCCAGAAATGTAGCTTATCTGTGTTCAGATTAATTCCATACTGGGTCCGGAATGCGGAATAGATCCTCCACTGATCAATGTCATAATCCATCACTCGGGTGTTGTCTTTTCCATCCGCTCTGTCCTTGTACCATTCCGATAAAAACCACTGTACTCCTTTTAACGCCACGCCAATATCCGGTAGCCCAATGGGATTTCCCTCCTCATCTTTATCCAGAAATAACAGTTCCCGGCACATTTCATTTTTCTCATATTGGGAAAGCGTTTCATCTTCCAATATCTGCCATAGCTGTATTCCGGTCTGAAAGTCGGAATCAATGGGAAATCCCTCATATTCGGTTGGAAGCTTATCCAATAAGACATTGAACATTATGAATGGCTCCTTGCACCTTTTCTGTTCCGGTTGTATTTTGTATTAATGTACTGATTTCTCTCTGCCGCGAACTTTTTCAGTAAAGGTGTAATTTCATCCAGAAACTCAATAATCAGATCGAAGCCGGGAGATTGTACATCTGGATATACTTTCTTCATACATCCATAACCAAACATTCCATCAAGTTTCGCAGAAGCTTCATCACACACCTCTTTATACAATGCCGCTGTCTCTGTAATGATCTTAATGTTGATTTCTCCCGGATTCTGATTTGCATATTTTTCCTGAAGAGCTTTTTCTTTTTCATCGATGTATTCCTGTTTTGCATTCATCCAGTCCATGAGATTATTAAAATTCTCAAAAAAAGTATTATCACTCAGGTTTACGGTGATATATTCTCCGTTATCATTGACTTCAATCTTTTTTAAACCGCTGTTAATTTTAAGTTTTTCCATGCTTAATATCCTTTCTCAAATCTGGGATATGAGAGAAAGGTACATACCCCAGATATATTAAGTTGCCTTAATACCAATAGTTACTATTCCTTCGGTGTAAATGTCTTTGTGGTAGCATTGAAGGTTCCTTCAATTTTGTCACCACGTCCACCAAGAGTAATGGTATCTGTTACATTTGCGCCAGCATCACCGCCGGTACTTCCAACGGTTACCGTACAAGGCTGTAAAATTGCAGGGTAGGTCGGTCCATCGCCTGTAATTCTTACTCTGACATAGGATGTCGCTGCATCCTTACCTGTTGGAAGGGTATCGATCATCTTGTTAAACCAGTCTGTCAAATCTGTATCATCCTGATCTACATTCTGCCGTTCCACTTCAAGGGAAGGAGTATAACTCTTGATATCAGTAGTTCCGGATTCCTGATTGATCCACTGATTACTTTCCTCTTCCGGATTGAATTCTTCTGTCATAGAAGCAATACCTTCTCCGAGAAGATGAAATTCTGATGCAGCATAGGTTGTATCCATTTTGATATCAACAAAATGTCTTAATTTACTTCTCTTCATGCTCTTACTCTCCTTTTTTCTTGTATTCCATCACAGCATCCGCTGCAAAAACCACATTTCCATCTGCATCTGCCTGATCCACGAACGGAAGACTAGGTGTTGCAGATATATTCGTTATTTTTCTTTTTTCTGTAAGTTCCGGATACTCTGTTAGCTCCGTGAACCACTTAATAATCTTATCAAGGACCGCCTGTGCATTGATTCTCTGTAGATTCGTACTGGGAAAACTCTTATAAGCAATCTGGAACCGAACTTCTGCGGTAAATCCATCCAGAATATCCCTGTTCTTTACTACAGAGCTTACCGTTACTAGAGATAGTGACACTCCCTTTGCTCTGATCTGATATCCTAACTCCGTTTTTTTCGGAATATATGGACACCGTTTCATTAGCTCATATAGCGCATTGCCGATCAGCTCATATTCTTCCGGACTAAGTCGTTCAACCTTTTCTGCTTCCATTACTTACCTCCTACCTCAAACCGTGGAATCACGTTATAGACATTCGAAGTCGTAACTTTATACGCATGGCCGTAAGTTTCCTTTATGTACTGGAAAAATCCCCCATCGTATGTATCACTGTCCACAAGTCCGTCCGGCACTTCGATATCTATTCCTAACTCCGTCTTTTTGGTGATTACCAGGAAATCTGTCCCTGCAGTATTAATGGTAAAGCAACTGCTCTTTTCCCCTTCGCTTTGCCATATTTCCGGAGTCATATACGGTTTGGGAAGTGAGCCATCGTTTGGGATTTTGACTTTACAGGTATCTGCACTGTCTATTCCACTTTTCTGGATATTCGCTCCCTGCGTCAGTTCGATCCGTACATCGTCGAACAGTGTGCCATAGTAATATTCTTTTTCCGAATCAGGATCCACATATCTGTTATAAAGCACTACAGAATCCACATAACCAATTCCCATACACTCCTCCTAGATCCCCCAGAACAAAAGCCCTGTTCCTGTCAGATATACCCTCGCGGTAGAATACAGGAGTTCATTTCTTGCCTGATTACTGGTAAGTGCTTCCTGTACTGCGCTTTTCTGAATTTCATAGGATATAGACTCATCCCCAGATGTTTTGGACTTAATAACCTTTCCTTTTCCCTCTTTGTCGGTACCTGTCCGGGTTCTTTCCTGCTCGATCAGATAAAGCTGCTCTGCAACTGCACAGACGGCTTTCTTCTCATAGTCCTCTTCTCCGGTTATTTTTCCACGCGTCATCAGCTTAAGTTCATCAACAGCACGACTCTCCATCTTTGGGAAAGACTCAGAGGGAATGATATCCCCGAAATATGTCTGCTCATAAAAATCGAACTCTACCATTCCCTCTTACCTCCTTATCCTCTTGTCTTGATTCTTGCGATCGGAATAGCCTTATGAGGGAAGTATTCCTTTCCACTTGTCTCGTTACTGTTTGCAAGTTCCCAGTTAGCTCCGTTTGCCAGCTGCTCATCCGTAGGAGATACAAAGCTCGGCTGTTTAAAAGAAATTCCATAAGGAGAGAAGATCTTTCTCTGTCTACTCCAAAGAGTTTCCTGACCGCCATTGGTCTTTTCATCCGCACTCATGGAATAGGGTTTCTTCGCGCCGCAATTGGTGTACTCAATTGCACCCTCACCCATGACATAAGTGGTATATACCGTTCCGGCCGGAAGATAAACAACATAGTCACCTGCTACAGGAGTGTAATTCTTATCCTTCGGTGTTACATCCGCTACCTTAATCTCATTGGCTCCAAGGCTCTCAGTACCATCTGCCACTACCTTAAGGGCATTCTCTGCATGAGCAGACGCCTTAATATACTTCGCTGCACCCTCTTCTGTAGGCATATCATCATCTACAAGGCAAAGTCTGCCATTAATGGTATACAGAGTAAGATCTCTTTCGACACCCTCTTTATCTGTATATTTCAGATGCGCAATCAGATTCTTATTCTCGATGTTGGTTGCAACAGCAGAATGCATAACAGCAAGTTTGAACTTGTCCTTGTTATCGCCAAGTGCTTTCTGGATACCGGTATTCAAGGTGGTTACATCGAATGTATTATCAGCCTCATTACTGATATCATAGGTATGCTCATTGACGAATTTCAGATTTTCCGCTCCTGTCATGGCGAAAATACCTTTCAGGGTAGCCAGTAACGTAGCCTGATCGATATCATCCCAGTACTCTGCAACCTCCTGTGCTGCCGGAAGGAACTCTTCTCCGGTAACATCCGTAGAAAAATCCTTTTCTGTCCATCCGTTTGCACGGCCTACAACAACTCTTCCCTGTGTATATGTCTTTCTACTGGTAGATCCGATGTCCGTATTTCCATCATAATTGGATGCAGTTCCACCAATTCTGGCCTTAATCGGCGTAGTGATATAATTACCACCGACCTGATCCGGAAGCATTGCTGCATACTGTTTCTTTTCTACAATTGCTCCACTTTTCAGGAGCTCATTTCTTTTCAGATTGGGTACATTATTTACATACGCTGCAAATACTTCCCCATTAAAATTTTTAGAATCAAATAATGCCATGTTCTTTCCTCCTCATTACATGTACTGTGTGATGTCAAGACCGGGATTTTCGTTCTTAAGCTTCATCAACTCACTCATGCCAAGCTTAGTACCTGGTTTCGGTGGATTCCCCATCTTTGAAGTAAATACCGCCATATTCCCATTCGCTCTCTGCTGCTCTTCTGACACAATCGCATTAGGATCATTCTTGGAATACTCTTCTTTGAACTCCTGTAAGCCAAAGATTTTACCGTCCTTAATCTTAAGACCTGCCGCCTTAAGTTCTGCAACGTAGGCTTTTTTCGCGCTTTCCGATGTAAAAGTGATATCCGCTACATGCTTATCAACTGCATCCGCATAATCCCTCTCTTCAATCTTCTTCTTGAAATCAGCCTCTGCGTCCTCTGCACGCTTTTTCCACTCATCCCGATCCTTCTGGATACCGTCAAAGTCTTTTCCCTCAAATCCCTTTAAGGTTGTTTCCGCATCTTCCGCCTTTTTCTTCCAGCCATCTCTTTCAAGCTCTGCTTTATTAAGCTTCTTTTCCACTTCAAGCTCCGAAAGATATTCTCCGGAAAGTGCTTTTTCAATCTCTGGTGTAATCTCAACACCCAACTGTTTCAATTTTTCGATTACGTTCATAGTTACTCCCTTTCTTAAAAGTTGTTAATCCGGTCAGCCCGGCACGAAACGGTGCTGTTTAATCCACAGCTGGCAATTGCACCGGCAGGAATCGAACCTACGACTCTCAGAAAGCTTCTGATGATCTACCACTGATCTACAATGCAAACAAAAAGGAGCCGACCTGCAAGTTTCCTTACAAATCAGCTCCAATTAGCTCTATCTAAGTACCAATTTACTTAGAGACAATATTCTTTTTTACTTCATATACAACGATCGTTCCGTCTGTCTTTCTCTTTATTTCAGCATTATTTCCTCTTTTCAAAATATCTTTGATCGTTGTAAGGATTTTCTCATCACTCAACTTAACCACCCACATGATTGAAAACATTTGTTCCCTACATTCCTATGATAACATGAGTTATTGAGCATGGCAACTTTATTTTTCATAAACTTTCAACCTCTCCTGCCTCGTTTTCAACTTATGCTTCTGGCAAAAATCCTCATAATCCTCCCTGGATAAATCAAGGGACTTTTGTACTTTCTGATACTTTCCTTTCAGTTCTTCTTTCAGCTCCGGATCCTCACATTCTTTCATCGTCCTTTTACAGACGTTTCTCCTCCGTGTCAGATCCCGGATCTTTCGCTCCTTGGCTCTCTGTTCCTGTTCAAGATCATATTGCCGTTTGTCAGCCTCTGAATCATATGCTTTATTATCATTGACGCTGATTCCTTTGTAATACGGTCCGAAGCTGTGTCTGCAATTCCACCCACACAGCCCCTCTCCTGTTCCATATCCTGTTATTGTAATAAAATCTCCCGCTGTTTTCTCCTGATGCCGGTTCAGAAATATCTTAATCCGGTCAAGGAACTGGAAGATTCCCTTATTCTCCTCTTTTTCTTCCTTCGTTACTTCATACTGTGATAATACCGGATTCTTCCAGTCAATAGAATATACCTTACCCTGCCATGACATATGGTTTGCCGGTTCATCCTTATCCGTATATCTTGCCCCTGCATGGCTGGATACGATCACTGCATTCACGCCCATCTCTGCGCATCTTGTCATGGTAATATCACCTGCTGCCTGATTGACACCGGTTCTTACTGCCCGTGCAACAGCTACCTCTATTCGGTCTCTGTGCCCGGAAGGATATAGCACATAGGCTCCCTCCTTCGCACATTCCTCAACGGCTTCTGCTATGGCCGTGTGGATGCTTACGCCGTGTGTTGCTTTCCAGTATGCAGTATCTACCGCCGATATAAAGGTTCTCTGACTCGCAAGTGCTGTTGTACGGGTAAGATTATTCAAAGTTCCATTGGTTGCACGATATGCCCGCTCCAACAGCCGGATTTCTTTCTTCGTAAGATTCAGATCTTTAATCTTTCGAGGAATACCGCTCTTCTCATAATCCGACAGCTCTGGCAGCTCGATATCCTGCATGATACCATTGTCAAATTCTACCTGTACAACCTTCTGTGTAAAAACTCTGTTATCTGCATCAATCTGATTAGCAGCTTCGACAAACGCTTTTCTTACCTCTGTCTTAATCTCTGGAAGTTTTTCTTCTACCAGTTGGCTTACTTCCTCCGTAAGTTTTCCTGTCTCTCTGGCTTTCCTGGCATCCAGAACCGAAGAGTGGATCAATTCCACCTTTCCTTTTCTCGTAAAAAGTGCAAGAACCCTTTTGGCAATCCGTTCAGAAACATAATTATTTAATTCCGCGGTTTTCTCTTCTGCTGCTTCCACTATTCGAAGCAAAAACTCCGGTGTTAACATCGATTATCCTTTCACTGCCTGTTTAGCTACCTTTACCCATTTCTTGGAACAGTCACGATATGCCACTTCATCCCAATGTGCTTCCGCACTCTCTCTGCCATAAAATAATGGCTCATTGGATGGAACCTTTTCTATACCCGGTCTACTCCAATATCCATAATCCGGACTGTAAAACGCTCCTACTCCATAGTCCGGATCCACATACTTAATACCCTCATACTGGTAATGTCCATAGTCACTGTCCGGAGGATACAGATATACTTCTCCTCTGGTGGATTGATTCAGTATATCCGTTTCTCTAATCAACGTGCCTGTATCCATTGGCATATACTGCTTAATGTCATTCCATACCTGTGCATCAAGCGCATCCTGTGCAATGTCTAGCTTCTTTCCAAAACTCTCCAAAGACAGCTCTACAGAGTAGCCATGACCTCTTTTCTTAATCCTCAGCTTTCCAAGCTGCTTTTGAAAGAAATTCTTTCCTATCATTCTCCATCCTCTAAAAGACCAGCGTCTTTATTTTCCTTTGCTGCCAACGCCAGAAGTCTCCTTGCATCTTCCCTTGAATATTTCAGGTATTCCACATAATACTCTTCCCAGGGATATTTCCCCAAAGTGGCAAGGTTATAATGGTGCTGTCTATCCTCTTCAAAGTTGTAAGTAATATCACCAAATGAATAGTTTGCCTCATATTCTCCTACCGGTGCCAGCTGATACAGATCCGCAATGACAGACTCCGCGTAAAGATACTGATCTATTGCAGTCTGTAGGCAGTCTCTTACGTCCTTAATCAACTGGATCGTTCTACGGTCATCTGCCTCTACCTGTGTGGCTGTAACCATGCCGGTCTTCTCGTCAAACACAAAGTAACCATTGCTATAACCACACTTATAACCAATAAAGGAAAGCAGATTGTTTATTCCTGTGATACGAATATCCGTATTAATCGGTCTCTCAATTGCCTGATAGAAAGAATCTGCACTATTTCCATATACGTTGTGTACATGGTGTGGAAGCTTAATTTCCGACTCTGTTCCAATCTTCTGTCCGGACTGGATAATTAAACGATCATCCAGAAGCTCTATGCTTTCACTGTCGTAGATCTCTCCTGCGTTACGGCTGTATGCAACATCAAGATCTTTCATCTCTTCCATTGCATCTGCAAAGACAGCCATTCCCAGTGGACTGTTCAGATCAATATTATTAGCCGCGGGCATCCGGAAGATCCCGAACAGCATGGAATCCACCATATCGCCATTCTGCTTGGCAATAGTGACTTCCTGCATCAGGTTCGCCCACTTGGTATCCTCAATTCTGCATTCTTTTCCGATGCTGTCCGGATTCTCGCTCTTATATGTCTTATTAGAAATCGTATAATACCGTGTTTTCTTTGCGTCTTTCCCCGGCATTGATACAGCTGCATCCAGATATCTGTGATATTCCAGCTTGGTATAATATTCCTTTCCACTCTGATAGGAATCCTGAAATACAATGCCCGATACATTCCGGTTTCCATCCAACTCAACAATCCAGAACCGATCCGGCGTTACCAGGTCTGCTCCTTCTCCGTTTGGCTTAATAATTACTGTACCTGCAGCACATCCATATTCTACCCACTCTCTCAAATGCGGCATAACGGCTTTATCAATATGCTTCTTAAGAAACTCTGCTCTCGGACCGCCATCCAGTTCGATTGCAATGGCCAGATTGGTAAGTCTCGCCGTTTCTGAACACACCGCCTTTGCAAAGTTGATTGTTTTGATCCTGTTATCCGGATCCACCCATACCGGTCTCCCATAATAGGTATTCATCCAGTTAAGCACAGCAACGTCCATAAGCTGTGAAGTAATTGGCTCAACTCCAAATGCTGTTTTTACGTTCTTCTCAAACATACTGTTCCACCATCCTTTTATCATTTTAATAATTCCCATTACGCGCTTTCTCCTCTTCTCATTGACAACGGACTGGTCGCATATCTCACGGCATCTATATAATGGTTATCATGGTCCGGATATCCATCTATCGGCTGTCCGTTCTTATCCACATCATGCTCATAATTCGTAAATTCCTTATGCGCCATCGGTGTCCTTGCCGGATCTATTACAATCTTACGGCACTGTAACCACTCAAAGGTTCTCTTCACACTTCCGGGACCTACCTCGGCTTGTCTTGCCATGAGTCCTGCATCCCTGTAATCATTGATATGTTCCTGTTCATCAGCTCCACAACGGACCTCATAATCATCATATCCTTTGTCCTTAATCCGCTGTGCCATATCCCTGGTTCTGATACAAGTTCCGCCCATCTCATCCAAGAGCATGATGGTTTCTGTTGCATGACTATATGAACATCTGACAAAGGCTTTCGGATCCGGATCCCATCCCCAGTCCTGCCCCTGGTAGATCCTCTCCTGTCTTGCAATTTCTTCATCCGTAATGGTTCTGATCTCCAAGAATTTGAATATCTCCGTTCCTATTCCGATCGGTAGCCCACCATATTCATGATCGTACGCATCTGGATTCACTTTTTTTAAATGCTCAGCCTCTTCAATAAAGGGTTTCCCAAGCCACCCCGGCGGTACATCCAGATAGGTCGAGCTGTGCACCAGCATACTTTCCTTTGGCTTGTCTGCATACACATTCGCCCAGTTATTCTTACTGATCGGAGGGTTGAACATCTTAAAGATCCACGCATCATCACCGCCTCGGATCGCAGACTGCTCAATCTTTCTTACCGGCTCTTCACCACCAAACTGGTCAAGTTCCTCAAAAATAAGGATCCCCATATGACCAAATGGTACTTTAATTGACTTAATCTTTCCCGGATCATCTGCTCCGCGGAAATATATCTTCTGACCGGTTGGTTTATAGGTTATTTCAAGCGGTGATAGTTTAAAATCCCAGTTTTCACGGATAAACATAGGATTCTTACTCTGTTCATCACATGACCACTGAAACTGTGCATATACGGAATCTCTCAATGTATTCGCTACCTGTCTTAATACAAGGCAGTGAATATCCGGATTATTCAGCATCAGCTCATACGGGATCATGGTAGCACAGGATGACTTCGTAGATCCTCTTCCACCACGAAAAACATATTCCCGGTGTTTCTTCTGTCGGATATCGCGTATTACAGGATGGAAGGTATCTGCGATACTATCAAGATCTGTGTGATACTCTGCTGCGTTTCTGGCCTCTTCTTCCCTTCTCTTCTGTTCCTCCTGCGCCTCTTTGATCTTCAATGCCTTTTCCAGATCATTGGCTGCCTTAAGCCTGTCCGTAAGAGCCGCATCCATGCCAAAAGCATCCTTCTCCTCACCCTTCATTACTCTGGCACGAAATGCCTGGATATCTGCAAGGGTCGCTATATCTCTTCCATTAGCCTTGTCTATGGTGGCCTGCAGCTCTGCTATATAGTTCAAAACGGCAGGCTTGGTTAAGTTCTGCGCTGACTGCACACGAGGGCTTTTATATCCCGCCTTTCTCGCCGCTTCAGTACCATTTCCACCATTCTTTACATATTCTTCTGCAAATGCTTTCTGTTTCGGTGTAAGTTTCTCTTTGCTCATGAGATCACCGCCTTATAGATATCCAGCAAACAGAATATTATTTCCGGCATCGAACAGCTCTTTAATATCTCATAGTCTTTTGTCTTCCATTCCGCGTATTTCTCTGAATAATAAGTAATGGGTGTCTTTATGGTATATGAAGTAATCATCCTTTTTTGATCAGCAGAATAAAACTGGTTCGTGTTTACCTTTATCACAAGCCCAGCCTTAACAATTGCTGTTTGAAGTTTTTTCATTTTCCCGTTTAAATTCATATACACTCCATATTTCCCATACAAAAAAGGACGCACCTATCTGGTACATCCTTCTTATGCAAGTGCCCGGATTCTAACCGGGGTAACCGCTATCACGGTGTAATCACCCTATACGACTACTTGCCTCTTTTAGAGTACCATGCTTTTTTTACAAGTTCAACTATCTTCTTTTCTTGAGATGTAAGTTTCCTTGTCCCATTTTCCTTATGATAATATCCTAAATGTGTGTGCTCTCCTGTTATCGTTGTATGATTATGCAATAAATTGATACTTTTAACCCTTTTACCGCCGCTGTCATAATAATTGATTGAATTGATCTCATTGTGATCATTTACGGTTGCATATACTCTTCCTCTTGTCATTGTTTCTAGTGGATCTTTGGCGTTATTTGCCTCATTATATTTTACAAATTTTATATTTCCCTCTTTAAGCAGTGTTGTAAACTCCGTCCCATATTTCCTGCCACTGTCGCTTATGCCACTACTGGCTCCTCTGCCACCCATTTATAACGTCTCCTTAAAATCAAGTCCTTCTTCTCTTTGTAGCCCTGTTACCAATTCTTGACATTCTACTTCCCTTCACAAAATGCTTATCTCTAACATATGCCTGATCAAGAATTCTGTCACTTTCTTCCTCTTGCCGTCTCCGTGACGCTTCGGCTTTTTTATACTGGGTATTATTCAGTACTTCAAATTCAAATCCATTTTTCTTCGCAGACTCTTCAATCTGTTTCATGGTTCTTGGTATTTTATCCCCGACTCTACCATCCACAACACTGTATACATTTCCATCGGACTCTCTCCTGTATATTAATCTGGTTCCATCTGCATTTACTGTTATCTGTTTGGCACTACTGTCATTCCCTATACCACTGCTGGATCCACGTCCACCAAAATACTGTAAATTCATTACCATTGTGCTACCTCCGCCTCATTAAACTTCTCACTAAACGCCTTAACCCTCACAATATTGCCCTTACACTCTTCCGGCACCTTGCCGTAGAAGATAATCTGTATAGGCTGCAACCTGTCCACCATTTCCATATATCCATCAAGGAACTTCTGCTTTCTCTCCTTATTGTTCTGCGTACCAACGGAAGATATCGCCACAACTCCATGTGTAGGTTCTCCGTCAAAGCACCATTCAAAGGATTCCTTATCGCTCCAACAAATGGTAGGAATAACATTTATCCCCTGCTCCTGCCAGTACGCCGCCAGCCAGTGTTTTCGGTAATGGTTATAGATCTGTAATGCCTTAGGGAAGTCTGTGTACATGGAGAAATCCGGGGACATTACATAGGCATACTGCTGCAGCATACCAGTGTATCTATCCGGATCCGCCCACAGTCGGATAAACTGGTAATCATCCAGGAAGAAATGTACGCCTTTCTTCTCTCGGTCCTTTGATCCATTGGCATAATTGAACCCGATCCAGTCACATCCGTCATATTCTACGGGTGTTATCTCTGGTATCTGATACTGTCCAACACCCTCATATACAGCTCTTTGTATGTTTTCATAATTTCTATGTGCTTTATACATTCTCTTCCTCAATACGCAAAAAGGAGCCAAGTATCCGAAGATACCTGACTCCAATTAGTCCTTCATACGATCCAATTACCGCATGGATTGATATATAAATAAATTATACCTATTATTTGTTATACTTGCAACATATGTTCTGCTAAAGAATAATCAATATTTATAATATTCACGTACAACACTCTCAAGTTCTGTTTCTACTTGAAATGCTTCAAGAGCATATATTATCACTTCATTTTTCAGTGCGTCTACCTTATTTTGAAGACTGCTTTTTCCTGCATTGACACCATCCATATCAAATTTACAATCAAACACTCTTCTTTGAACATTTTCAAATAGTTTTTTAAAGTCATTTACTACTTTTTTCTCTTTATCGTATAAATGAACCCACGATTCTTTTTTAGGCAATTCTGTTTGTACTAAATAGTTATATATATTTACTATATAGTCATCGCTAATTTCGCCATTTTCATACGCGGCTAACTTTGAACGCAATCCCTTTATATAAATATAAATTCTATTTAGATAAAGAAAACGCTCTCTCTTTTTATCCAGTATTCTATACCCCTGTGTTACTATAATACTACTAATTATTCCGCTAATAACTCCAACTACCAACCCATTATTGCACAGCACTTGTAATATTTTTAACATATAGTACCCTCCATATCTTTGATATTATGATTATATCCTCATCTTCTATATCACACAATAGCAACGTACTTTTTAAAGATCTCCTCCGTATGATCCTTCCCCACAAAAGTGTAAAACCTTGCAGCCGTGCTGTTATCCTTATGGCCTATATACTCCCCGGCATCATGCACGGATCCACCTCTCTTAGTTATATTGGTGGCCGTGGTCTTACGGAACAGGTGTGGATACACGCGCCTCTCCATCTGTGCCCGCTTTTTGATCGCATAAACGGATGATCGGATGCTCTGTCTGTTAATACCCTTGTGCTTATCACCCCTGATAGCCGTAAACAGTGCCTCTTTACTGTTAAACTGGATTCCTCGATCCTTGATCCAGTCCGTCACATACTTTATTGCTACACTATCCAAAAACGCTGTCCTGTATCGTCTGGACTTCTCTCCATATACGGATACTTCGCCGGTACGCCAATCAATATCACATACCTTAACCCGTTCTGCCTCTCCAACTCTCACAGCCGTAGAACGTAAGAACTCGATCAGCGCCCGGTCACGTTTATTCTTGCATCCGGTTTTTAACTGCTCTACCTCTTCAGGCTCCATGTGGTCTATGGGCTTCTCAATGGTCTTATACGGCTCAATGGCATCACAGGGATTTTCCACAATCAGATGCGATTTACGCATCCAGGTAAAGAAAGCGGATAAACACCGGCGCTGTCCATCCAAAGATGTCTCATTGTTATCCCTGCTGATCTTAGACAGATACAGTTCTACATCCATACTGGTGACCTTCAGGAATGATTTATGACAATGATCTATAAAGCGCATCACGATATCCCGGTATCTCTTCACGGTCTTTTCTGACAGTTTCGGTGCTTTCTTTAGCATAAACAGCTCCCAGACATAAGCATTGCTATCATCTATTGTTGCCGGAAGACTCTCGATCTCCACAACCTCAACCTCTGCAAGGACTCTGGTAATCACATCTTCCAATACATTCAGCGTCATCGCATCTACATGGTTCCTCATCTGTAACAAAACGTCATTTCTTACCTTCTCTTTTGCTGTCATAAGACATCCTCCACATTCCCTTGCCTAAGGACAGCGCATCTGCTATAATATCCTTAGACGTGATGCGGTACAATCTACTTTGGTCGGTGGGTGTACCGCAGTTTTTAGTAACAGACCATTGACAGGTATTTCCTGTAATGGTATTATTTGTTTATCCCAAACAAACGTTCTGTTGTGGATTCGTCCCGGCAGGACGTTTTGTTATTTATCCACCGTTCTTCACGATTTCTACCAAATCCTCTACCAGATCAGCAACTTCATACATCATCATGGTGTCGTAGGATTTTGCCTGTTGTTCCGCATCGTTATTTCCGTACTTTGTACAATCCTTAAGAAATACCGTTCTCGCTTCTAACTGCTCCACAACTTTGCCCGGATCATACGGTTTGCTTTCGGCAAAAGCATTTCTCAATATATCCGCTGTTTCTCTCTCGTAGTTTCCACATATTACATCCATGTCAGCTTCAACACGACCAAAAAAGTCAGCGAACCTATCTGTTCGATAATCAATTTCAAATTCTTTCGAAATATCAATTAATATCTTCATTTTCCATACTCCAATCTATAGCCTGTCCGCAATTCGGGCAGTAGTCATATTTTTCATAATCAACCTCATAATGCTTTCCACAGCAGGGACAAATCCACGTGTTATATACAAGATGTCCATCTGCGTATCCGTCACCTTCAAGACATGGCTGCTTTGGTGTCTGCTTTTCTCTTGCTTCGATCAAACTCTTAAAAGTAAAGTTCTTTCTTAGACATTCGTCTTCAAACTTCATGTACTCTTCCACGACTTCAAGCGTAAACTTCCGCTTATACATTTCCTTGTAAAGTTCCATTGCGGTCTGGCACTCTTTCGGTGTGCCGGATTTTTGATACTGTTCAATTTCTGCTTCCAATTCCTCAATGTATTCATCTTTATGGTCGCAGTTTTGGCAGATCTGCGTAGAACGATTCGCAAATACATTCTTAATTCTTGGATTGACTACAGATGTACGCCAACGCTTAACCTCTTCCAGTGCTTCAATTGCTGCTGTTTTTGCTTCCTGATACTGCTCTATGGAATAACACTTGTCTTTCCCATCAATCGGAATATTTCCAATTATTTTTATTGTTTCATTCTCCGTCATGGCTACTCCTTTCAGCTATTTCCATTTTAGAAACAACTTATTTCTTTCAACTTGGCTTCGGCTTCCTCTTTCGTCCAAAATAAAGTCTTTCCAATTTCATCTGCCTCGACATCAGTTGTATTTGTACACCAATCAGTGGGATCTAAATCGTGCTCCGGATCTGGTCTTCTGTATGGGAAAATATCCTCGTCTGTTGCAAGTGTAATATATGCTTTCCCATCACCAGGATTTATACCTAATTTGCAATGCGTACACTCGATTACCTCATAATCATAAATAAAGTACACATAGTCTCCAGCTTTTAAATATGCTTCTTTACACGGCAACTTAAAAAGCAATCCCTGTTCTTCAGCATCCTCAAAATCCTTTAATTTGAAATATAATTTCAACCAGTATTCTGCATTATCTATAAGCGTTGGTATTTCTTTATTGCTATTCGTTAATCTTTTCATTTATTCCCCCCCTAATTTCAGTCTGCTTCTTCAATTCCAAAAGCAACATATCCATTTTTTAACCCCCAGCCGTTTAAAACATAGGTAATTCTATACCTCTTGTCATTTATAGCATGCCTGATCGGAAGTCCATCTTTTCCCACTGCCTGGAATCTAATGTAATCCCCTTTTTGAAATCCTCTGTCATTCTCACGGATTTCAAATTTCTTATCTCCCATAAGAACCGCTTCTGCAAAATTATCTAATATTTTCAGATTATGTACCATTTGCTTTTCCTCCTAAATTTCAGTTTAGCTAATTATAATTCCCTAAAACTTTCAGGATCATATTCCACTTCTTCCTGGTCATAAGATGATCCAGTATTCCACCAATGACCACCACCGGATGTAGTGTAATCATCTCTTCCTTTCCTGCCATGATATCTAACCTTGTAATTTCCACTTTTTTCAGGCTTTCCTTTTACCCACATAGTTTTACTTCCTTTCAGTTCACTTCATAAAAATTAACCATCTTGTCTTACCTCTCTGGTCTCCCAACAACGGCTTAGTTTCAAACACTTTCAGTACTTGCGATAATGCGATCTGATCCTCATTCCATTTGAATACAAGCAGGCCGTCTGCCTCCAGTACTCTCATGCATTCGTCGAAGCCTGCTTTTAAGTACGTTGGCCAAGCTTCTGGAAGTACTCCATATTTTTGTCTAAGCCACGAACCCGTCCCAGCATGGATAAGATGGGGAGGATCAAATACCACAATTTTAAAACTATTATCCTCATACGGCATATTCCGGAAATCCATATGTATATCAGGCTTTATTAAAAGAGATCTACCGTCACACAGAGTCGTTTCCACTTCTCGGTTATCAGCAAATATGACATCTGGATTCTGACGGTCGAACCAAAACATCCTGCTTCCACAACAGGCATCCAGTATTTTCTTCATGCCCTACCTCTCTTTCAGTTTAACTGACTATCAAGCTGCCCTTTTGCCAACTTGAAAGCAAGCATATAAAGATCCAAAATTCCAGTTTCTTTTTTGCCAAGATCATAGGCAAATTCAAAAGCATCATCTTCCAGATCACTCAGTTCCTCATATCCTTTACTTCCAATCCCTCGACAATCATCAAAATCATGCAGAATATCATCAATGATGTCGTTTAGTCTTTCTTCTTCATCATCTTCATACTCGTATTTATCGGAAAACAATAACCAATCATCCTTTTTTGCCATTTCAAGCAGTTCTTCTCTTGCCAGATCTTCATCGTAGGTATAAATTGGTCGGTTATGGCAATCTATCTTCCCTTCAAAATAGCCGACATCATTAACAAAATCTGAAAATTTTTCGTAGGTCATATTATAGTAATTGCTTGCAATCAGTTCTCCTAAATCTCCGCTGATATGAAGTCTGCAATGATCTTCCTCAAACAAAAATCTGATTCTGTACTCCGAACTGTTTGGTCTCTTAAAATCTAATATTTTTATATTGCCATAGTCTGTAAAAGTGGCAATATGATCTTTAAAATTCTCTTTCTGCTTTTCTAAATTCATTCTGTTTCCCTCCTAAACTTTAATTTACCTTGTTATTTCATCCAGACAGGCATTCCAACCTTCAACAATGCCTTTTTCCTTATTATTCATGTAATGATTTGTCTCTTTCCTTTCCGGGAGTATCCGGAGTGGACACCAATCTGGCTTTTCATATGTACATGAGACCGTCCTTGATACTTCCAATGCTTGGCAAGTATCTTCTCCATCACTGCTGCTTATGTGACAGAAATTGCATCCGAAACACGATTCCGGCATATCCATAATCAATACTGCTTTTTCCATACTTCGCACTCCTTTAATTTACTTCCGTCCAGAATTGCCCGAACCATTTCTGTGTTGAATAAAATCGGTAATACTCTCATGTGATCCTCCTTTAATTTACTTCCGGCAAATGATCTCCGCATCGTATCATACTTAACGGATACGGACAATTGTCACATTCGCAATCTGCAGCGCATTCTTCTTTCTGACAATACTCTCTGATTACCTCTACTGCTTTCTGGAAGTCTTCTGGCATATTTTTGTAGTAATTTTTGACCATCTCTTACTTTTTCTCCTTTAATTTACTTCCTTTTCCACGCCCACAAGGGGCGCGGATTAATGATTACTTGATTAGGAAAACCGGGCGAACGCCGCAGGAGGTGGACGCGCAGTTGAGGTTGGCATCGCCATAGCCGCGCACATTGGCAAAGGCAGACGACGACCGGACTTTATTTTGAAGCCAGTACCATTTGTATTCATTTTGCAGATCTGCAATCCGATTCTTTCTTTTCTCCATCAGTGGCAATTGTTTTCTCTGGTCAATCTCAATGTTTTCCTCATCCCACTCATCGCCCCAGTCTTTACCATAGATCCGTCCGTAGGTCGGAATGGAAAGCAGATCACCGTTATCATCTTTTACCATCCTCTTTAAAAGTTTATCCGGAAATACCTTTAGCAACTCCTGTGTTACAAACTTTCTAAGGTCGGATTCCAAATATCCACCTTCATTCATATTTTCTTTGTTCATCCATCTTTCGCAAACGCAATCGTCGAAGATGAATAATGTCCCCTTGTCCGTGATCTCATGTGCTGTAGCCGTAAACTTTCCGTATTCCGGAAGTTTTATGGTGATCTGATCTCCCAGTTCAAAATTGCTAACTTTCATTGTTACTGTTCTTTTTACCTTCATTTTTTCCTCCTAACTATGCAAACCGGAGCTGTCCGGTCTGCTCTGTCCTTATCTTCATATTCGGTGTACGTTCTGCCACGCACAGATCCGGTAGATTTGCTCTTACCAGTGCTGCCGGAATAGGTGGGCATACTGCATTACCACATCTTCTGACCTGTTCACTACGAGGATAGGTCTTGCCAGTATAGTCGTGGTCGATTATGTAGTCATCTGGGAACCCCTGGCATCCGTAGAGTTCTCTCGGTTCCAACATTCTTAAACCAATATCTACGATCTGGTAATCTACACCTTCGATAGTTACAAGACCAAATCTGTCCCGTGCCGTCACAGTGTCCAATGGTTCCTTGATATTCTGTCCGGTTCCCTGTCCGTAATATTTAATTAAAAAGGCTCTTACTTCCCCAAAATGTCCGTCTCCGGCGGTGATTGTCGGAATAGGCTCCCTTATATCCCTGCCGTCACAGTGATTATTCATCTGAATAAGGTTAGCCGTAACCACACCGTTATGATCCCATGCTGTCACGGTTGGCAATGGATTTTCTATGCTATCTCCTGAGCCTTTGTAACCGCCGTCATAGTATTTATGCAGGAACGAAGTTACCAGTCCATACCTGTTTGAACTATCCACGGTCATGATCGGATCCTTTATGGTCTGCCCCCGAACCTCCCCCTGCGCCGTTTCGGAATGATACTGGATCAACATTGGTGTCATAAGCATATGCTGATTATTTCCCGTTATAGTGTGCACCGGCTCCCTCAGGTCACTCCCAAAATGATTTTCCCTGTTCACCGATAAATATGGTGTCAATTTGGCACTCTTACAATAATCCGATTTTGCTCCGCTGCGATTGACCTGTACAATAAACGGTTCTGAATTTTCCAAAACAAACTTCTTAAGTCCCCGGGCAATCCGCTCCATTGTTTTCGGAGCCAGAGGGCGCACCGCCCGGATACCGTATTTCTCCTTAATTTCCTCGGAAGTATCAAAGATGCTCGGACAAGGGAGTGAGAAATCCAACTGCGTATAGGCTCCCACATATGGTTTAAGCAACCCTGCCTTTACTTTCTCACTGTCTGCTGGGCCATGTGTTGGTTCCGGCCATACAATCGGTCTGCCGTCACACCGGGCAATCATAAAGAATCTCTTCCGCATGGTCGGCGCACCGTAATCGGCTGCAACGAGTTCCTTAAACTGCACTTCATAACCCAAATCTGTAAGCTGCTGCACAAACTTTTCAAAGGTTTTACCCTGTTTTGCCTTAATCGGATGATGTCCCCTGTTTAGTGGTCCCCAGGTCTTAAATTCCTCCACATTTTCCAACATGATTACTCTTGGTCGCACCAGTCCAGCCCACCGACAGGCTACCCATGCAAGACCACGAATAAACTTATCCTTTGGCTTACCGCCTTTCGCCTTTGAGAAATGCTTACAATCTGGTGAAAACCATGCAAGGCCCACCGGATGCCCTTTGCAGGCTGCAACCGGATCCACCTGCCATACGTCCTCGCAGTAATGCTTGGTATATGGATGATTTGCCTTATGCATCTTAATAGCTTCCGGATCATGGTTAATGGCAATGTCTACACTATATCCGGTTGCCAGCTCAATTCCGGTGGATGCTCCACCGCCACCGGCAAAGTTGTCCACTAAAAGTTCTCCTTTAATCACGGCAGCACCTCCGGGAAATCAGTAATATCCATCTGGCAGTCTCGCTCAAAAACTAACATTTCTTCCTTCGCTCTTTTGTAAAAATTCCTGTCAATTTCAAATCCGAAAGCATTTCTTTTCATTTCTGCCGCTGCTCTTAATGTGCTTCCACTTCCGCAGCAAGGATCAATAACTACGTCTCCTTCATCAGTAAAAATTTCAATCAGCTTTTTAATAACTGCGACTGGCTTCTGAGCAGGATGGATCTTCGGAATGTCCTTTCCGTCCTTTTCCCAGGTAAACCAGTTGAAAATCATCTTCCCGGTTCCACGTATTGTCTTTCCTTCATCATCAAATCTTGCACCATTTCTAAATTTTGGAAGTCTGTCACGATAAAGAACCAGTGCATATTCTGTGGCACCTACAATCCTCATATTTGCTTTTAAAACCTGTGGACTGTAATTCTTCACAAATACAAGAGGAATATAATGAACAAATCCATGTTTCTTTGCTGCTTCAATCAGTGTTGGCATCTGCTCGAATGAGCAAAATACAATCATGCAAGGGCTGTTGCTACTTCTGCCACGTACAGCACTTTTCTTGTCTTCCTTTCGCAACATCTTTGAGCAAAAATGGAAATACTCATACAGGTTGAAGTTAAAATCAGAATTAAATGCTGCCTTTCCTGCTAACTTGCTCTCACCATTCTTATTGTCCCCACCCTTGTACCACATGGGATTGCTCCCGTAGAAATTATTTCCTACGTTATATGGAACATCAGCTATAATAAGCTGTGCAGGAGGAATTGCATACTTTTTGTAGTTCTGCATAGAATCTCTATAAATTTCACACTTTAGTTTCATTTTTCAAAAGGAACCCGATATATCGTTACCCCGGCCGGAGGTTCGGCTCCTTTCTAAATATGCTTGTATTTGTGTCTCTAACTGTCATGTCATGGTCTAAATCAACTCGGACAATAAATTTCTGTCACGTCCTGCCATTTCTTTCCCTCATACTCTACAACCGGAATACATATCGGTTTTCGATCTGCGAATGTCAGTATGCTCTCTTCCGGTTCGTCTCTGCATTTCTCCTCCCGCTTCCACTCGTTGTATTTGTTCTTTACCGTGACCGGACTGTAGCCAATCAGCTCCCCGATCTCTTCCGCTGTCTTTCCCTGCGCAAACCATCGTATAATCAACTCCTTATAGCTTTTGACGCCGGTGTTATGATGTTCTTTCCGCTCGTCAATGTCCTGTGCGTATCGGTGTAAGGAGGTCACCTTGTAGCCTGTTGCTTCTGTGATCTCCTTGTATGGCACTCCGTCACGAAGCATCTGCATCATCAGGTCTTTACTCTCTTTTCGTTTCATTACTTCTCTCCTAACATTTGTTTTTCCAATGCTGCAAAGTCATAACTGCTATGCATCATCTGGTTAAAGCCTGCCTGCTTTGTTTTACTCCCCGACCGTTCCCATGTTCTTACTGCAGCTTTCCAGTCTTTCATCCGGTTCTTCCCAACCATCCAACCTTTACTTGTATAAAAATCAACAAAGGATTGAGGATCAACACCGTTATGCCGTTCAGAGCAATACGCCCTCACCTCGTCAACCGATGGTGGTTCAAACTTTTTCTTAGATACGTTAGTATCTTCTTTTTTATTTATTTCTTTATATTCTTCTATTGTTGGGAATAGCTTGGGAACAGGATGGGGTTTGTCTGTGCCCTTGCTTGGGAAGTTTTGGTAAGAATCATAGTTTTTTACCGTAAATACGGTATATTTGCTATAACTCTGCTTGGTAACTTCGTGGGTGGTCATTAAGTGTTTTATCGCTGTCCTTACTTCATCCGTTGTAAGTTGTGTCTCTTCTGCCAGCTTTCCGATGGATGAAATAAAGGAACCACGTGGCACCGTTGTACCTCGAAATTTTCCTTCCGTCCAATTTGCCCTTAGAAGCATATGGATAAACAGCCGGCAGGTATTAATATCCGAATACCATTCCCAATCCAATATGTTCCTGCTCAACTTTATGTAGTCCATCACTCACCCTCTATACGCCCATGCCGATAATCTTCATAAAGCGCCTTTTCCGGTTCCAAATTTTCACGCAGCTCTCTTATTCTGCTTTCAGATTGCCGAATATGTCTTTGCAGGTTCATCATTTCCTTAAGCGTGGGGCGATAATATCCATTCCCATCCGAAAGATTTAAGATCACATACTTCTTTCGCGCCTTATTAATCAGATCTCGCATACGCCTGTCATTATCTTTCTGGTTCGTCTCTATAAGTCCATGCTCCAAACACAGGGCAACCAGTATCTTACGAGATATCGCATTCTCTTTACCCGTAGGTATCAGGTCAACTATTGTAATATCCTGCGGTACATCTTTTGTCTTTGGAGCATACATACAAAATCTATCCAACATTTCACCTCACTTCATTCCTACCTACCAACTGGGGGAGCTGATAGGTAGGGTAATCTCATGGCATTTCCGTGGTATGCTGCCATCAGATTTTAGCGTGGTTAATAGTTTCTTAAGGTGTTTCAACCATTTCTATGATGACTTCGGTTCTTGGGTTCTTCCTGTCATAACGAACCCGTGAGCCGTCCATAGACACGATAATCTTGCTGTTATCATCTTCGATCACACCATGTTTCACCAACACATCACATAAGGCTTCATGCAGGTTACAAAGATCTACACGGCGTTTTGTCGGCATATAATAGATTGCTTCGATGTTCACCGGATAATCAATATGCAGGGGCTTTAAGAATGGCATACACTGTGCTTCATATTCCCTGTATTTCTTACTTGGTATAATCATCATCCGGTTGCCAGCCTTAATGATCTGTTGGCTGTTCTTTTTGGTTACTGGTGGTAAGTCAATGGTGAATCTCATAGATAACTCCTTCCAAACTCTGATATAAAATCGGTTCTGGTTCCGTAATGTGCTTCAAAGTACCTCTGTGCCATCTGTTTAAGCTGCAGATCCAGTCCAGCGTTTGGTATGGCGTGGACACTGTAATTACTCTCATTGTGGTATCTTGGTTCGAGTGCTACTATGAACCCATACTTTTCACACTTCCTTCTGCGCCCGTTACCAGGAAATACATGGTGTATTGCCACATTGTTGCTGCCTGTCACAAAGCAAATCCCTAAATCTTTTTGCAAGACACTGAATAATTTCACACTTTCCACCTCTCTTTCATTGCCTGTAATTCTGCCGGTGGAAGGGTTTCTATGCCAAGATCTTTGGCATCTGCTACAGTACCATCAATAAGCACTGACATTTCTTTGGTATCGTATGTATGACTCCCACGGTATATCTTGTAAAACGTTGCTGTTCCGTCATACTTAACTGGAATTGCATGAAGTGTTTCCTGCTCCCACATAAATTCTTCCGGAGCATTGGTTTTATAAAACATAGGACTCCCATCTTCTAATAAAAAAGGCTGTCCATATTTGCAGATCAATACATTCTTAGCCTTTGCTTTCGAAATAGTCAGGGCATCAGCAATCTTCCCAACCAACACGTGAAAATATGCGTTTGCATCAAGGGAACGTTTCTGGCGGTACTTTTTCATTTCTACCGCCAGATCATCCAATGCGCTTACCGTCTGTAAGGCCTGTTCCGATACTTCCGTAAGTGACAGGGTGACAAGTATTCCGCTTGTCATAAGATCACGTGATATTTGCTTGATCTTTCCTCTACACTGCATGGGCGTATCTCTCCTTGATCTTATCCCATACTCGTATCCACTGAGAGAACTGCATTTCTGTAATATCTGCTACTTCCTGTACATTCTGAGCATGTAAAAATTCAAACATATCAACACCGTCATTTTCACACTTCTTGGCAAAAGCATTTTGTTTTGTTTGATTGATCCTGCCATTTGCAACTGCTTCTTCTTCGGATCCAACTGCTTCCTGCTTGTTTCCTTCATCCGTTCCAAAAGTAAAAACTGTCTTGCTTAATTTGATGTTATATATCTTAAGAACATTGATACATCCATTTTCATCATATCCAATGTCCTGAACCTTAAATCTGTCATACTTATCCTTGAATGAACCTTTCGGAATCCATATGAATGGCGAAGTGTAAAGTTCCCTGCCTATTCCCCAGTTAAAGCAGGCACGCTTAAAACTATCAGAAGCCAGTCCTTTCTCTTTTTCTGTGTTACTCTCCGTTCCCGTATCTTCCTTTTCAATCCACTGGTTCTTTTCAGAATCCCATATAGATACAATGCAATTTGCGTTATCTCTGGAATGGTGACGCTGCCAGTTCATGCTTCCAACTGTTTCATCAAGAATGTTCTGATCTACTCTCGCATCTTTATAGAGCAACAGGGATAGACCATTTTCCTTTACACTTCCTATTCTGACTTCTATTTCATCTGCTTTCAGTCTGCGAAACTTCATCCTCTTCCTCCTTTATCCAGTTTCCGGAATAAAACCATTCCACCAGAAGCTCCCGGAAATCTTCAAGATCCGGTAATGACACCTTTCCAAATGGCATAAATTCCTTTTTAAACTCTTCCATGTCCTGTGAATCCGTAGTGATACGTTCCATCGCATACATAAAAGCATTTTCATCCTGTATTCTTTTTCCATACTCTGGTCCGATACCTACGTACATGATTTACCTCCAAAATTTAATTCCAACTGCTTAAACGGACTATTCATCATCCTGACTGCATTGTCTCGGCGTATAATCCTCTGGCGTTCCTCTTCCCGACATTACAGGCAGACACCGCCGATCATTTCTCCCGGATCACATCTGCCATGACAGATCGGGCACTCAATCCCTTTCATATTGACATTTCCTTTCTCCTGCCTTAACATAAAGACAGGCATATATTTCCATTTTTTGCTGTTTTAATAGTCCCGGCTCGTCAAAGTATCGGGGCTATTATTTTTACCCTTCTGCGTCTGTAATGATCTGCACATAACAATAATCACCATACTTTTCTATCCAGTCGTAACACCGTTCCAGACTGCTCCGGAACACGTCAAGACTTGTCCCTTCCTGAATGCTCCCAACTCCGTCACCGTCCTTGTCAATCCCGAAGCCGGTGTCCTTGACTTCGAAGTACCCAATGAAGTTCATGTCCATGTCATACAGGACAACCAGGGCATCCATCCAGTCCTTCTTCGCTGCAACGATGCCCTCACGGACTTCGCTGCCCGATGCCGTAATGCTTCCTTCCGGATAGGTATAACAGGTTACCCGCATCTTCCTTACCGGGTACTTTTCCGATGCTTCAACTGGCAAGCTGTACAAGAGTATCAGCACCAGCATCAGCAGCACCAGTAATACCGACAGGATTCTCTTTCTCATGCCTGTTTTCTCCCTTCCACTGTCTGATATGTTCCCAGATCCAGTCTCGCTCCCTGTCCTTCTGTTCTGCAGACCCTTGAATCAGTCCGCTTTCTTCGAAGCTCATATACATAACGCTTTTCCTCCACTACTGTTGAATACATATAGATTGCACTGGCGATTGCCAGCACGCCTGCTGTGATATATAACCGGCTGTCCATTGCTGCGACAGCCAGAAGGAATACCACAAAGGCAAATGCCTGTTTAAACCTCTTCACTCTTTTCTCCTTTCAGCGCATACAGCAGATCACCATCCGATATTTTCAGCATCCGGATGTAAACCTTTAATTCTCCGAGTGTCATAGAATCAGGATCCCTGACACGCTTAAAATGCGTCGATCTGCTAATACCCGCACCTTTCATAAGTTTTTCACAGGTGACATCATTCCGTTCCATGTTGGCCTTAATCACCCGTCCGAGGAAACGCCTCTGCTCCTCGGCTTCACTCATTCTTACCCTTGGCATCGTTATCTCCTTTCTTGACCTTCTCCGCCTTTACTCCTATACTTGTCTTATCAACACTGCCATGTTGAAATAACGTAAAAGGAGGAATCATCTATGCTTAGACATCCTGTATCTTCAAGCAGAATTGCTAAATGTAGGATGGGAAAATGATATTATGGAAGTACAATTCCATAATGGAGCAGTGTATCAGTACTACGGAGTTTCACAGTCTGAATACCAGTCTTTCCTAAATTCGCCGTCCTTAGGTTCTGCTTTATCGCGACTTGACAAGGTACATCGTTATCATCGTGTTTAATACCTTGCTTGAGACGGTTGGTTTTGTAAGCTGACCGTCTCACTTACAGGAATACTTTCATCAGTACGAACTACTTTAATATATTCTGATGATATATGGATTTCCAAATATGGATCCTGAGTCTTTAACCAATCCACAATCGGCTTTACAAGTACATCCATCTGTGGAACTTGACTACAAACTTCCTCTTCGATCTCCGTATTTTCAAGAATCTTGTTTTTCAACTCTCGGATTGCAGTCAACTCATCTTCAAAAGACTTTTTTCTCCTTGCATTCTCTTTTAACATCATGCAACATCTTTCTTCCTGCGAATTAAGCCATTCCATTTTTTCCACCACTTTCTCCCTCCTTCCTACTCCAACAGCTTGTCTACTTTTACCTTCCAGTACAAATACGCAAAATATTGTATTATTTTCTGCATTTTCTCTATATATTGTGCTTTATGTCTTGACACATAAACATTTGTTCTGTATAATTCAACATGAACGTTTGTTCTTGCACAGTTTGTTGTGTGTGCCTCCTATTAAGAAAGGATGGTGCCTATGCCACAAAGAGTAAGTGTAACAAGAGAAAATTCAACCGGAAGAAATACCCACTTCCATGATAATTATTCTGGTGCGGATATGACCCGCGCCCAGTTCGTACGACAAATCAATAACGGTAATTACGAAAACTATCATGTTAGAAAAATCAACGGTGTGTATACTCCCGTTTCTAATCCTGACAGTTCCAGTAAAAACAACCTCGGTTAAATATCATCAGGCACACACACAACCTTGCAGTTCTTCTCTTCGATAATGTCTTTATCCGTAATGCTGGCAAGCAATCCACCATCTGCATCCGTAATAAGAATTTCTGAATACTCCTTATCTCCGATTTTCACGTTATTCCTCCTTCCTGTACAACTCATTGACATCTACTCCCAGTGCTGTTGCAATATTGGGAATGTATTCTGCTAAAATGAACTTTCGCTCATTCAGCATCGAGCTAAAAAGTCTCGGGCTAAATCCTGCCTTTTCTGCTACCGCACACTGTTTAAGTCCTTTGTCCTTAATGATGCGTCTGATATTACTTATAATCATTTGATTATTACTCACTTGGTGTTTTCTCTCCTTTCTACAAGTTTCTTGGTGTTGTAATCATATTACTATTAATTTCTTGGTTTGTCAATACTTTTTCTACAAGTTTTTTGGTATTTTGTATTGACTGTCCAAGATAAAAATAGTAATATTCAAATAAAGATACTTAGGAGGTAAGCGCATATGGGACTTGCAAATAGGCTAAAAGAGCGAAGAGAACAACTAGGACTGACTCAAGGCGAAGTTGCTTCTATATTAGGAATTACTCCCGGTGCTGTTGGTAATTATGAAAATGGTGTAAGTACACCTAAAGCAGACATTTTGTTTAAAGTATTCGATGCATTAAAGTGTGATGCAAATTACTTATTTCAAGATGAAATGAAAACTCTTTCTAATAAAGATGCTGCTACACCTTATGAAATGGATCATCTCATAAAAAGATATCGTGACCTCGATCCACATGGCAGAGAAATGGTAGATTTCACATTGGAAAAAGAATATGAACGATCCATTGCTGAAAAGAAAAAATCCAACAATATTGTCCCTATGAAAGTGCCCGAAACGTCATCTTCCTGCGATGTTAACGCTGCTCATGCTATTAAAAATGCTTCCAGTGAAGATAAAGCCTCTGATGAAGATATTATGAATAGTGAAAACTTCTAGTACCCTTTATCGGACATGCATTTTTGTATTATTATGATGAGGTGATTTTATTGACTACATATACAGATCTACTAATAGAAGCTGATAAACAGCGCCTAATCACAAAAGAGAAACCACTCCGCGCAAATTATGGACGGATAAAAGGAAATCGCATTGCAATTAAAAAAGATTTAGATGAAATAGAAAAGAAATGCACACTCGCCGAAGAACTTGGACATTTCCACACTACTTCCGGTAACATATTAGATCAGTCCTCTGCTTCCAACCGCAAACAAGAACGGATTGCCAGAATGTGGGCCTATAACCGGCTAATAGGATTACGTGGAATCGTAGACTGCTATAATGCAGGATGTCAAAACACATATGAAATGGCAGAAACACTTAACGTAACCGAAGATTTTCTGCTTGAAGCACTCTTCTATTATAAAGAAAAATATGGAGTATGTGCACAAATTGATAACTATGTCGTTTATTTCATACCTAACATTGGTGTATGTGAAATAAGATAATTTTACGAAAAAGCGAAATGGTGATTTTGATAAAGATAATGTGGATATGATTGAACTATCTGCTCATCAATGAACTGGTAAAATTATCCACAATGTTATGCACATACTTATCCACATTTTTGCAAAAACCTATTGACACCAAGATTTAATCATGCTATTTTATTTGTACATCAAGAATTATTTCTCTTGATATGAATATAATACTATGGAACGTACTCCGGTGTCCTTCGGGCCCGGGGTCTTTTTTATTTACGGAGGTTATAATGGATAAAGTTTTTAAAACAAACGATGAACTCATATCTCTTCTTATTTCCAGAGGAGTGGATATCTCTACTCCGGAGCATAAAAGCTTTGCTAAGAAGGCTCTGCAGCATAAG
>ERZ808240.646-NODE-646-length-44527-cov-6.170085_pt1 | contig 44527 bp, 51 predicted proteins | sample MGYA00521084_ERZ808240 | MGnify/ENA primary metagenome ERZ808240 (study PRJEB31516, sample SAMN03275571) | gut metagenome | biome: mammalia-associated habitat; material: feces | host: Papio cynocephalus | place: Kenya | collected 2012-08-06 ...
GATTCCCCGTACGGGGGCGGAATGGGCATGCTCATGCAGGCGCAGCCGATATACGACTGTTTTAACGCGCTGTGCGAAGAACTCGGGAAAAGACCGCATTTGATATTCATGTCGCCCGAGGGAAAAACTTTGACCCAGCAGAGGGCGAAGGAACTGTCTCAGCTTGATAATATCGCTCTGCTGTGCGGACACTACGAGGGGGTCGACGAGAGAGTTCTCGAGGCGATAGTCGACGAAGAAATTTCGATAGGCGATTACGTTCTGACGGGCGGGGAGCTTCCCGCGCTTGTCCTGAGCGACTGTATCGCGCGTATGGTGGACGGAGTTCTGCCCAATGACGAGGCAAAGTCGAAGGAAAGTCACTATGACGGTCTTCTCGAATATCCGCAGTATACAAAACCTGCGGTCTGGAACGGCATGGCTGTGCCGGATGTCCTTTTATCGGGGCACCACGCGAACATAGAAAAATGGCGTGCGGAACAGTCTCTTAAAAGGACGGAGGAACGTCGTCCTGATATGTACGAAATGTATATGAAAAATAAAAAATAAGGCATAATGTGGAAATTTTTGTTGTCCGTCGAAGATGTTTTTTCGTCGGACAACAGTCTTTTTTGGATTGTTTCAATAAATCAGGGCGTGATTCTTTGTGATTTTGCACAAAGTTCATACAGTCGAAAAAAGTGTGTTTTAGTACAGTCTATGAATTATTGAAAAACGGCGGATATGAGGTTTTTTTTCATTGACGAGCGGAAGTTTTGTGATATAATAATTACTGTAGTTATTTATAAATTTATTGATTGGGAGTAGTCTCTATGTACGTTAAAGATGTCGTTGTTCAGAACCAGGTGGGACTTCACGCTCGTCCCGCTACGTTCTTTATTCAGAAAGCCAACGAGTTCAAGTCCTCTATATGGGTTGAGAAGGAAGAAAGACGCGCAAACGCGAAAAGTCTTCTCGGCGTTCTTTCTCTCGGTATAATGGGAGGAACGAAGATCAGAATAATTGCCGGCGGTAACGACGAGCAGGAGGCCGTAGAGGCTCTCGCTAAGCTTGTAGAGTCGGGATTTGCCGATTAAAAGACATTCAATTTAAAATAAACGACACAATAGGACGGGGACTGATATCAGTCCCCGTTTTTATCAGCAGGACGGGAGGCGGAAATTACGGATTCCAATATAAAAGACGACAGATTAAAACGTTTGAGAAGCAAGGCGATGAGACTGCCTCTGACTCCCGGCGTTTATATAATGAAGGATAAAAAAAAGAATATTATTTATATAGGCAAGGCGAAGGCGCTAAAAAACAGAGTCAGCCAGTATTTCGGTTCGCAGAATAATCATACGATAAAAGTCCGCCGTATGGTCGAAAATGTTGAGGATTTCGATTATATTCTCGTCGGAAGCGAATTTGAGGCTCTCGTCCTCGAGTGCAGTCTTATAAAACAGCATATGCCGAAATATAATATTCTTTTAAAGGATGATAAAGGATATCACTATATAAGAATCGGTCAGGGCGAGTGGAAAAGTCTGTCCGCAGTAAAACAGAAACTCGACGACGGCGCGAAGTATCTCGGTCCGTATACGAGCTCCGACTGCGTAAACCGCTCCGTCGAGGAGGCGTGCAAAATATTCAGACTGCCCGTGTGCTCGAAGGTATTTCCGAGAGATATAAAGTCGGGCAGACCGTGTCTTAATTATTATATAAAACAATGCTCCGCTCCGTGCGCGGGCAAAATCTCAAAGGAAGACCACAACTTAAACGTCGAAAACGCCGTTAAATTCGTAACAGGCGGAAGCGAAAAGATAGTAAGAGATTTAAAAAAACGTATGGAACTTGCCGCAGAGGCTCTTGAATTTGAACGCGCGGCTGCGTTGAGAGATTCGATTAACGCGATTGAGAGAACGGCGAAAAAACAGAGCGTCGTAAGCGTAAAAACAGAAGAACAGGACGTTTTTGCGCTGAGCGAAACGCCGAATAGAATGTGTCTGATGGTTTTGCGCGTCGCGGACGGCAGACTTTACGACAGTGAGTATTTTATCTGCGAAGCCGTAGAAGACGCGGACGAGGCTATGCCCGGAATGATAACGGAGTATTATTCAATAAGAGACTCGGTTCCGAGGGTCGTCTCTGTTGACAGAGAACTTGCAGACTCCGAAATGATAGAGCGCTGGCTCAGCGAAAAAAGCGGACACGCCGTTAAAATACGCGTTCCCGAAAAGGGCGAAAACGCCCGTCTTATGGGGCTGTGCAGAACGAATGCCGCCGAAAAACTGGCGCAGTCCGTCGGCAGAGCAGGCAGAGATGTTGAGGCGCTGGACGAATTAAAAGAGCTTCTGGGACTTGATAAAATTCCCGAATATATAGAATCGTACGATATTTCTCATACGGACGGCGCGGACAACGTTGCCGGTATGATAGTATTCAAAAACGGAAAACCGCTCAAAAGCGCGTACAGAAAATTCTCGATAAAAGGATTTTCAGGACAGGACGACTATCGTTCAATGGCGGAGGTGCTGACAAGACGTATGAATGAGTACGTCAAGCATAAGGACGACGGCGAAAACGAGGGATTCGGCAGACTTCCCGACCTTATACTGCTGGACGGTTCGCACGGTCAGGTCAACGCAGTAAAGCCCGTGCTTGATTCGTTCGGCGTGTATGTTCCGCTGTTCGGTATGGTAAAGGATTCTAAGCACAGAACCCGCGCAATAGCGTGCAACGGCGGCGAAATCGCGATTGTTGACAAGCGTAAGGTGTTTACGCTGGTTTCCGATATACAGGAGGAGGTTCACAGGTTCTCCGTTTCATATCACAGAAACAAACAGTCGTCCTCTTTAAAAAAACTGTCGCTTACCGAAATAGACGGCGTGGGCGAGGCAAGAGCCAAAGCTTTGCTTGAAAAATTCAAAACGGTTAAGGCTGTAAAAAATGCGGGCGTAGAGGAGCTTCGTCAGGTTGATTCGATAACCGAAAAGACCGCAGAGAATATTTACAGATATTTTCACGGGGAGCATTCTTAATAATTGATATTTTTTTGCATAATAATTGATATATTTTTCGGTTTTTCTGTTGACAAATGCGGTCGATTAATGAGATAATAATACTAATAATGGATTATTGGTGAATATTTAATGAGAGTAATTACCGGTTCGGCAAGAGGCCGACGACTTATAACGCTTGAGGGCGAGGATATAAGACCTACGACGGATAAAGTCAAGGAGGCTGTTTTTTCGAGCATACAGTTCGAAATAGAGGGCAGAAGCATTCTTGATTTGTTTGCGGGCTCGGGCTCGCTCGGAATTGAGGCATTGAGCAGAGGCGCAAAGAAAGCCGTGTTCTGCGATTTGTCAAGACAGGCAGTCGGCGTTATAAATAAAAACCTCGAAAATACGCGTCTTGATTCGCTTGCGACGGTTATAAATACGGACGGAATTTCGTATTTAAGAACCACGCGTGAAAAATTCGATATAGTATTTATGGATCCTCCGTACAGAAAACAGCTTATTGACAAAGCAATGCAGTACGCTCACGAGGTTATTAACCCCGGCGGGGTAATCGTCTGCGAGTCGGCGTACGATGAAAATTTACCGGAAAAATGCGGTGACTTCACAGTCGTCAAAGAGGCAAAGTACGGAAAAACAAAGGTTACGTATTACAGAGCGGAGGCGAACGCATGAACCGTATCGCGGTATGTCCGGGAAGTTTTGACCCCGTAACGAACGGACATATAGATATAATAAAAAGAGCGTCTTCGATGTTCGACAAGGTCATTGTTCTCGTTATGTACAATGCCAGAAAAAACGGCGGGACGCTTCCCGTTGAGGAACGCGCGGAGCTCATAAGGCGGTGCGTGGACGGCATGCCGAATGTGGCAGTCGATTTTTACGGCGGACTGCTTGCCGACTATGTTAAGATGAACGGAGTCTGTGCCATTGTCAAGGGACTGCGCGCCGTTTCCGATTTCGAGGACGAATTTCAGCAGGCTCTGGCAAACAAGAAGCTGGCTCCCGACGTCGAGACGGTATTTGCCGTTACGAGCAGTGAGTATATGTATTTAAGTTCGAGCGTCGTACGCGAAATATGCCGTTACGGCGGTGATATTTCGGGATTCGTTCCCGACGTTATAAGGGACGATATTGTTAAAAAATATTCATCAGAAATGTGAGATATTTAAGTTTTTATAATATAAAGGAGTGCAAAAAACTATGAATTACGAGGATATTATTGAGAAAATCGAGGACATACTTGAAGAGGGTAAAGTTTCCGTTATGGGCGGAAAAATCAAGGTTGACGGCGACGCTATCAGAGAGTGTCTTGAGGAACTTACCTCCTCCGTTCCCACAGAGATTATACAGGCAAGAAAAATCGTCGCAGAGAGACGTGACATTATAACCAAGGCTCAGGAAGCCGCCGGAAAGATGATTCAGGACGCGCAGGCTCAGGCTAAGAAGCTCGTAGAGATGGATGCGATAACTCAGGGCGCGAGAGCCGAGAGCGACCGTATTATCGCTGAAGCCAACGAGAAAGCCGATGGTATCGTAGACGACGCGAACAAGAGAGCAAACGAGATTTCCGCATCTGCGCAGAAATGGTCGCACGACATGAGAGCGTCCGCAGGCGAATTTGTAAACAGTATCATGAGCGAGTGCGAGAGTTTTCTTGCAAACGATATCGAGCATTATCAGAAGAGTCTTGACAATATAAGACTCGCTCAGTCCAAGCTTGACAGAATTAATCATAAAAACAGCGAAAAATAATAATACATAAAATTAAACATTATTTTACGGCTCCCCGCATATCTATATCTATGAATCGATATGCGAGGTGTTGTTATGTTTATATTTTCCGTAAGGTCGTCAAAATTTAAGAAAATTGCCGTTGTCTTCGCGGCGGTTATCGCTGTTATTGTCCTTATCGCCGTTTTGAAGGGATGTTCGGCGGGCGGAACGGACCGCGAGCCGTCGACTCAATCGGAGAGGACGGATATGTCAGCCTTCGGCGAGGACGGCAGACTCAGATTTATTTCGTCGCTCGGCTGGGAGGTGAATAAATCTTCCGGCGAGATGTGCGAGGTTCTGATTCCGTCGGAGTTTGACGACGTTTATAACGAATATAATAAAATTCAGATTTCACAGGGAACCGATTTGACCGGCTACGCGGGCAGAAAAGTTCAGAAATGGACTTACGATATTACCAATTACGACGGATATGCGCCCGACAGCGGAGTTATCAAGCTGAATCTGCTGATACTTGACTCAAAGGTTATCGGCGGAGATGTCTGCTGTGTTGAACTGGGCGGGTTCATGCGGTCATTTTATAAAGCATAAGAGGGCAGAATCAAAAAATACGGTGCGTTTCGGGATTACGTGATTCCGCTCTTTTTTAGCGTAAGGAGTTTTTATGTCTTCGGAACGTTTGGATAAAATAATATCTTCATCGGGAAAGTACACGAGAAGCGAAAGTTCGAAACTCATTCGCTCGGGTGCAGTTCGGGTAAACGGCGAAGAGGTCAGAAATCCCGCGTTTAAAGCCGACGGAAATTCTGACGAAATAACGGTGAATTCACGTAAATTCATATATAAAAAATACGTTTATATAATGATGAACAAGCCGTCGGGCGTCGTCAGCGCGTCGGACAGCCCCTCGGACGTTACCGTTGTAGATTTAATAGATGGGGAGTTAAAGCGCCCCGGGCTGTTTCCCGCGGGAAGGCTTGACAAGGACACGACGGGATTTGTTCTGATAACGGACGACGGAGATTTTGCGCACAGAATTCTGTCGCCGAAAAAACACGTTGAGAAAACATACCGCGTAACGCTCCGTGCGGATATAACCCGGGATGAAGCCGAAATGATAAGGGAAGGGCTTTTGCTCAACGGCGAAAAACTTCTTCCCGCAAAAATAAGAAAACTTGACGGAGAACACGTTTACGAGGTCGTTCTGAAAGAGGGACGGTATCATCAGATAAAAAGGATGTTTGCAAGATTTTCAAACGAGGTTACCGCGCTTGAACGTACGGCAATGGGAAACCTTGAACTTGACAGCTCGTTAAAACGCGGAGAGTACCGCGAAATGACGGCCGAGGAAATAATGAAAGCCGAAATGAAAACCAAATAACTATTCGTTAAAATACACAACACGCAATGTTACAAAAAACGACATTGAATGTTGTGTATTTTTACCCATAAAAAAGGACGATTTAATTAAAATATCAAATTAATTTAAAAAAAACGGCTTTTTTTTATCGGTTTTACTTGAAAAATTTTTAGAAATGTGTACAATGTAAAATGATACAGTAGTAAAATTGCATAAATCTATAAATCAATATTATTCCGGAGGTCAAAATCATGTCAAACAGACTTTTCCAGAGCGTTATTCATCAGATGAAAGACGCAGTAGACAGAACAATAGGCGTTATCGACGAGTCCGGCAGCATTATCGCATGCAGTGAATTGGGCAGAATCGGCGAGGCTCTCGGTCCGTCGGTCAGCGAAGCTGTATTTTCGACCGTAGGCAGCGTAAGCTCGGGCGATCTTCTTTTCAGAAGTTTCGGTTCCTCGGTTCATCCCGAGTATGCCGTATTTGTTGAGGGCACGGATGAACTTGCCGAAAAATATATCGGAATTCTCGCGGTTTCCATAGGAAACATAAAGCAGTATTACGATGAGAAGTACAATAAGGGCAACTTTATTAAAAACGTTATGCTCGACAATATTCTTCCCGGTGATATTCTTCTGAAAGCCCGCGAGCTTCATTTTAACAACGATACATGCAGGGCCGTCCTTCTCGTAAGAGTAAGCGACCCGGGTGATTCCGCCGTATTTGATACAATTCAGAATCTTTTCCCTGACAAGACGAAGGATTTCGTTATCAATATAAACGAAACTGATATCGCTCTCGTTAAGGAAGTTAACCCCAATATTGACGCAAGAGACCTCGAAAAGCTCGCGCGTTCAGTTGCTGACGCTTTGGGCAACGATTATTATACCCGTACGCTCGTCGGCATCGGCACGGCAGTAGTCGGCATCAAGGATCTTGCCCGCTCGTTTAAAGAGGCTCAGGTTGCTCTCGAGGTCGGCAAGGTATTCGATACCGAAAAAGCTATCGTAAGCTATGAAAATCTCGGTATCGCGAGACTTATTTATCAGCTTCCCACGACTCTGTGCGAGATGTTCTTAAAGGAAGTATTCAAGAGAGGTTCAATCGACAGTCTCGATCATGAAACGCTCTTCACCATTCAGAAATTCTTTGAAAACAATCTTAACGTATCCGAGACTTCGAGAAAACTTTTCGTTCACAGAAACACTCTCGTTTACAGACTTGAAAAAATCAGAAAACTTACCGGTCTCGATTTAAGAGAATTTGACGACGCTATCGTATTCAAAGTCGCTCTCATGGTTAAGAAATATCTTGACGCGAATCCCGTTAAGTATTGATTTCAATGAAAATTTAAGGATTAAACACTATGGTAGAATTCAGAAACGTAACAAAGGTTTACTCAAACGGGCATAAAGCGCTCGATAACGTAAGCCTGAGTATCGATAAGGGCGAATTCGTATTCGTCGTCGGCGCGTCCGGCGCGGGTAAGAGTACGTTCCTGAAACTCATAATGCGTGAGGAAGTGCCCACGAGCGGTTCTGTAAACATCAACGGCTACGAGCTTAACACGATGAAACGCAGGGATATCCCTTATTTCAGGCGCACAATGGGTATCGTTTTTCAGGATTTCCGTCTCATTCCGAACATGGAGGTCTATGATAACGTTGCGTTCGCTCTGCGCGTTACGGGCGCGAAGGAACGCGATATAAGAAAAAGAGTCTGCTACGCTTTGAGCATGGTCGGTCTTTCCTCAAAGATTCACTCCATGCCTCAGGAGCTTTCGGGCGGAGAACAGCAGAGAGTTGCGATCGCCAGAGCGCTTGTAAACAAAGCGGATTTGATAATCGCGGACGAGCCTACGGGTAACATCGACCCCGCTATGTCCGTCGAAATTATGGAGCTTTTAAATCACATAAACGCGGCTCACGGAACCACCATCGTAATGGTTACGCACGCGCACGACCTCGTAAAACAGTACGACCACAGAGTCGTTGTTTTAAGAGACGGCAAACTCGTTGTCGACAGCAAGGATAAGGACGCGGTTATTCCGTTCTTAAACGAGAACGAGCATGCCGCCGAGGCGGGATATTACGAACCGCCCAACGAGTTCGAGGACGTAGAGGCGTTTATCAGAAACTACGGCAAGAGCAGTATGCGCCCCGAGGCGGATTTCTACGCGAGCACGCAGGTTGAAATTGAGGAAGACATAACCGTATCGGCAGATGACGGCGCAGTCATAGACAGTACAAACGGCGAATCCTCTCCGTCGGAAAACACGGAGGTAAAGGAAGATGAGTAAGAAAAACAGAGTCGGCAGGGTGAGTTCAAAATATCTTACCCGCGAGGGATTCAGAAATATCAGAGTTCACAAGCTGATGAGTCTTGCTTCCGTTACCGTACTGCTCGCATGCCTTGTTATAATCGGAAGCGCATTTTTAATTTATGTCAATATTAACGCCGTTATCGCAAAAGTCGGCGAACAGAATGTCATAATGGTATTCTCCGACGACAGCACGGACGAGGCTTCTCTCAAAGCATTGGGAGAAAAAATCAAAGCCGTGCCAGCGGTTACGGACTGTCAATATATTTCGAATGTCGACGCGTTCAGCGGTATTCTAAACGAAATGGGCGAATCGGCTTCGGTTTTCGAGGGCGAGGACGGCAGTTTTCTGCCTAACGCATATAAGGTTACGATAGGCGATATGTCACAGTTTGACGCGACTGTTTCGGCTATCAGACAAATGGATAATGTTTTGAGCATAAGAGAGAACAGCGAGCTTGCCGGAAAACTCGTTACAATTAAAACGGCGATAGGCTATCTGTTCGGAAGCATGGTTATCGTTCTGTTCGTCGTTGCGCTGTTTATTATAGCGAATACGGTCAGAATTACGATGTTCTCAAGAAAGCTCGAAATAAGCATTATGAAAGCCGTCGGAGCTACAAACAGCTTTATCCGCTGGCCGTTCATTATCGAGGGTATGGTTTTAGGCGTTATCGCCGCGGTGCTTGCGTTCGGAGTTTTATCCGGATTCTATGCGCTTGCGGGCAATGTATTCGCAGAATTATTCAATCTCTTAAACGGACAGATCGTTCCTTACGGCAAATATATGTGGTACATCCTCGCGGCATACTTGTTTATCGGTATTTTTACCGGCGTGTTCGGAAGCAGTATTTCCCTCGGAAAGTATCTCAAGGAACACGGAAAGGTTGTTGAAAATGACTAAGAAGCATTTTTCATCCGTTCTGACGAGAGCGGGCGCCATGGTTATGACTGCCGTTATGACCGTTGCCGGAGCGTTTATATGGAACGTTTCCGATGCGTCGGCGGCATCGGTTCAGGATAAAAAGGATCAGATTGCGTCGTATGAGGAAAAGATAAAGGCGGCGGAGAGCAAGGTTTCGTCATTAAAAGGCGATATGAGCAAGACGAAGGATTATATTACCGAGCTCGACGCTCAGATTTCCGATTATGAAGCGCAGATACAGCTTTTGCAGTCGGATATAGACGCGTATCAGAAGGATATCGATACCTTGCAGGCGGATATCGACAAGAAAACGGCGCAGATAAATGAACTCAACAAAAAAATTGAGGATAACAAAAAAGAGATAGAGAACCTGAAGGCGGAGATTGAAAAGCAGAAAAACGAGCTTAAGTCGCAGGTCAGAAATATATATATGTCCGGCGAAACGTCGTCGCTCGAAGTTCTGTTATGCTCAAAAGACTTTTCCGATTTCCTCGTTAAACAGCAGTATGTAAGTTCGCTTGCGGACTATGAGCAGTCGCTTATCGACTCTATTAACGAAACGGTTAAGCAGATACACGAGCTTAACGAACAGATTGAAGATCAGACCGTGAAGATAGAGACGGCGAAAGCCGAGGTTGCAAAACAACAGTCCGAGGTTAAGGAAAAACAGGCTGTTGTCAAAGAACAGCAGTCCGAAGTTGATTCAAAGCAGGCTATTGTTGAAACAAAGCGAAGTGACGCAAAAGCGCAGTTAAACGCTCTTACCGCTTCAAAGGAGCAGTACCAGTCGAGCATAGAGCAGTATGAGAAAGACATTAAAGCTCTCGAGGCTCAGATACAGAAGGAACTTGCCAGCAGAGGTTCGACCGGTTCTGGTTCTCTTATCGGAGGCGGAAAACTCCAGTGGCCTCTTCATTATTCCGGATGCTATATAAGCTCGGGCATGGTAGCCAGAACCAACCCCGTTACAGGCAGAAGCGAAACACACGGCGGTATCGATATCTGCGTGTCGGGCGGTTCGTACGGAAAGGCAATTTCCGCGGCGGCTGCGGGAACGGTTATCACCGCGTCGTATCACTACAGCTACGGCAACTATGTCATGATTGACCACGGCAACGGTCTTGCAACGCTTTACGCACATTGCAGTTCTCTTGCCGTAGGCGCAGGACAGTCGGTATCGGCGGGACAGACGATAGCGTATGTCGGCGACACCGGATATGTCAGCGGACCTCATCTTCATTTTGAGGTCAGAGTTAACGGACAGAGAACAAATCCTTTGAATTATGTCTCAATGCCGTGATTTTAATTTTAAACATTACCGAGGGGTGAAAGTCTTATGAATAAAAAGATTTCCCTTGGCCTGACGGCTGCAATCGCTTTAACGGCGGTTGCAGTTTCTGTCATTGCCACGGTTTTTGTCACGCTCTTCTTTTATAACAGGGTTGTTTCGGATATTTCGGACAAATCCGCAATGTACGCGTCTCTTGCAAGAGTTGACGAGATTGTAAGAAAAAATTATTACTACGCGTCGGACGATAAAAAGCTGTCGCAGTCACTGGTCTCGGGATATATTAATGCGCTCGGCGTGGATAATAAATATATGAACGCCGAAGAATACGAACAGTATAAACGCGAAAAATCGTCCTCGGAGGTTAAAAGCGTTGAGTATGACAAAAAGGATTCGTATGCGTATATAAGAGTTGAACGTTTTTATGATTCGGCAGTCGATGAGTTTAAATCAGCGCTCGAAAAAGCGTCGTCCGATTCCGTGACGGGAATAATAATCGATTTGCGCGATGTTTCGGACGGTGACAGCGAGTCGGCGGTTAAAACGGCGGATATGATAGTTCCGCTGGGCGCCGACAAGGAAAAGGCGCTTGCCTATGCGTCTGACAAGGACGGGGAGACGGTTAAAATATGGTCGGCTGATTCCGCCGATATTTCGCTCGATATTGTTCTTCTTATTAACGAAAATACATCAGGAGCCGCCGAGCTTTTTACTGCGGTGCTGACTGGGTACGGCAAGGCTGTGACCGTGGGCGCAAAGACCGCGGGGAACGGGCTGTACAGCGAAATTTTTGAACTTGAGGACGGCGGTGCGTTAAAACTGAGCGTGGCGGAGCTGGTTCCGTACGGCGGTAAGGTGTTTAACGAGGTCGGCATTACGCCCGATACGGAATTCTCGGGTACGGACGAGGAGTTTATACAAAAGGGTATACAGACGTTAAAGGGCGAATGAAAACGTTTGATAAATGATGATAATAAAACGGACTGCGCGGATTGTAAAACATGAAGCGACGGTCCGTTTTGGCTTTAATGAGGGGGGATTGTTTTTTACAATTTTTGATATTTATATTATAATTACTTGCAATTCTTGCTAATTGTTGTTATACTTATACCATAACGGTAATTAATTGCATATATTGCAGTGTACCATTTGTCAAGTACAATTTTGAATTGTAGTGTTTAAATTCAAAAAAGGTTTAGTATAATAATATCGCTTTACCAAAACGGAGGATAGGACAACGCTGAGGAGCGATCCGAGCGCCGGTTCGGGTTTGCGGGAGAAAAAATTGAAGAAGTATTCAACGGTATGAAATTTACGTTCAACGGCAACGAATACACATTTATCCTCAAAGGCGATACTTCGCCTGACGGTAAGATTACCGCAAAGGATGCGAGGGCAATTTTAAGAATCGCGGCGAGACTTGACAGCCCTGACGATGTTACGAAAGAGGCGGCGGATGTTGATTCCGACGGAAAAGTAACAAGCAAAGAGGCAAAAAGCGTTTTAAGATTCACGGCGAAACTTCAGAATAAAATTTACGAATAAAAAACAAAACCGGGACTGGTACTCTGTACCACCTAAAACTTTACAAGCATTACGGCGTATGACAGCGTTTAACTGCGTCTTCAAACTTGACAGGCGCCAGCCTGCCTGCGTTTTCATCCTTGTTAAACACAGCCATACTTGCAATCAGATATAAACTTTTAGGCGTTACAGAGTACTAGATGTAAAAATCGAGTCCCGGTTTTTGTATATCAGTAATATTTTTTAATAAAATTTCTTTGAGATTCGACGTTTAAAAGATTTCTTATTGACAATCTGTTTTTTCGGGTGTACTATATCAGTAAAGATCTTCGGGGCGGGGTGAGAATCCCCACCGGCAGTTACAGTCTGCGAACGCATTAAAACAAAATCGGACGGCGGATTTTCAGTTCGGAATCATTTTGTTTTTTTGCGCCGAGCGGGGTGAAATTCCCCCACCGACGGTATTGAACGATATTTGATTTCGTTCTGAGTCCGGATGAAAGAGGATTAGAGCTTTTCGGCGCTTCCTTTTTAATAATCGTACCCCGTTGATCCGGGGTATTTTTTATTTCGGGGAGACGGTAAAAATGAAAAAAGAAAACAACAAAAAATCAAACGTAAACATCCGCGCGCTTTGCGTAACGGGAATCATGAGCGCGCTGGGCGCGCTGTTAATGCTCGTGGAGTTTCCGCTGCCAATGCTGATTCCGGCGTTTATAAAAATGGACTTTTCGGAACTGCCGGCGCTGATTACGACATATGCGTTCGGTCCCGCATACGGCGTAGGTGTATGCTTTCTCAAAAACGTACTGCACCTGATATCGGGTTCGACAATGGGAATCGGCGAACTGTCAAATTTCGTTTTAGGTTCCGTGTTCGTGCTTATCGCGGGATTATTTTATAAGAAAAAGAAAACGAAAAAAAGCGCGGTATTAGGCGCGGCTGTCGGTTCGCTCGTAACGGCGATTGTGTGCGTATTTACGAATTATTTTATCGTATATCCGCTCTACTGCAAGGTTCTCGGTCTTACTATGGAGGCTATAATCGGCATGTACCGGGAGCTTCTGCCGTCGGTCGGCAGTCTGTTTACGGCTCTTCTTATATTCAACCTGCCTTTTACATTTGCAAAGGGAATGATAGACACGCTTCTGTGTGCGCTTATTTATAAGCCGGTTTCTCCGCTTTTGCACGGCAGAAAATAAGAATTCGACAAAATGTTCGTTTTGGGTATTGACAATACCAAGATACGAATGTATAATTTATTTGCAAAAATTGATACGACCCTTATAAAGAGTGGCAGAGGGAACGGCCCTGTGAAGCCCGGCAACCTGCGTATGCAAGGTGCCAAGTCCGACGGTTATACCGAGAGATAAGGTTTTAACTCACGGTACGTATGCGCCGTGAGTTTTTTACTTTTTAAAAAATAACGGTAAGGGTTGAAAGGAGTTTAAGAAAAAAATGGCAAAAAGACTTTTTACATCCGAGTCCGTTACTGAGGGACATCCGGATAAAATCTGCGACAGAATTTCTGACGCAATACTCGACGCTATGCTCGAGCAGGATCCGCAGTCGAGAGTCGCATGCGAGTCTACCGTAACGACCGGTATGGCTATGGTTATGGGTGAGATTACGACAAAAGCAGTTGTCGACATTCCCGCTATTGTAAGAAAGACGATATGCGATATCGGATTTGACAATATAGACGCGTGCTACGACGGAAATTCGTGCGCGGTATTTACGACGATAGACAAGCAGTCGCCCGACATCGATATGGGTGTCAGCAAGTCGCTTGAATTAAAAGGCGGCGAGGATGACGAATATAACTTAAACGGCGCGGGAGACCAGGGCATGATGTTCGGCTATGCGTGCGACGAAACGCCCGAACTTATGCCGATGCCCATCTCACTCGCTCACAAACTCGCAATGAAACTTGCCGAGGTCAGAAAGAACGGCGAGATTAAGTATTTAAGACCCGACGGAAAAACTCAGGTTACGGTTGAATATGACGGTGATAAGCCCGTCAGGGTCGATAGTGTCGTCATTTCGACGCAGCACGATCCCTCGGCGGAACTTTCGCAGATCAGAAAAGACATGATTGAGCATGTAGTAAAGCCCGTTATTCCCTCCGAACTTCTCGACGAGAATACGAAATATTTTGTAAACCCGACAGGCAGATTCGTAATAGGCGGGCCTGCGGGCGACAGCGGACTTACCGGACGTAAAATAATCGTTGATACATACGGCGGTTACGCGGCGCACGGCGGCGGAGCATTCTCGGGCAAAGACCCGACGAAGGTTGACCGTTCGGCTGCATACGCGGCTCGTTACGTTGCTAAAAATATCGTAGCGGCCGGACTTGCTAAAAAATGCGAAATAGAGCTTGCATACGCTATCGGCGTTGCAAAACCCGTTTCCGTAATGGTAAACACATACGGCACGGGTGCGGTTTCGGACGAAAAACTTGCCGACGCGGTAAACGAGGTATTCGATTTAAGACCCGCTGCCATTATAGATCATCTTGATTTAAGACGTCCTATATATAAACAGCTTGCAGCATACGGACACATGGGCAGAACGGATATCGACGTTCCGTGGGAGCATACGGACAAGGTAGAAGCGCTCAAAAATGCAGTAAAAGACTAAATAAAAAACAGGACTGCCGGATTATGAATTTCGAATCAGGCAGTCCTGCTTTTATTTGCATTTAATTATAAAATTCGTTCATCTTCTTAATTTCGAACGTATAAACTTTAAACCGTTTCTTCTGATAAGCATCGACGAAATCGGCGTTTATTTTTACGTCCTTTTCACGTGTGCGAAGCGTCAGGTCTACGTTATTATAGTGCAGTTCCTCTATAGTATCGACGGCCGCAAGTTCGATATACTGTTTTTTCGTCTCTTTATCCGTATGAATAAAGACGTTGAAAACGGGGACGGCGGTATCACCGACAAAGAGCTGTTCAAAACTTCCGCGGTCGGCGTTTTTTCTTTTTTTTGATTTTTTTATTTTATCTAAAAACGACATTTCAAGCCCTCTGTAATATACTATAAATTCGGATATATATAAATATATCCATATTTTTTTATTATGTCAACATAAATTGAGTAAAAACAACATTAAATCGCTATTTATTTTTTTATACGCATGTGGTATACTAATTTTGAATAGAAAATAAAGTGAGGTTTTTATAATGGAAATAACTAAGAATTCAACTATCGGCGACGTACTCGACGCAGACCGCACTCTTGCTCCCTACTTCTTCGAAATGGGTATGCATTGTCTCGGATGCCCCTCAGCAAGAGGCGAAACAATCGAGGAAGCATGCGCTGTTCACGGCGTTGACGTTGACGAGCTTATCGCAAAGCTTAACGCTCACGAAGCAAAGTAATGGAGTCTCTCACTCCGAGACTTAAAACGGTTGCCGGATTCGTACGAAAGGGGCATAAACTGATTGATGTCGGTACGGATCACGGCTATATACCGGCATATCTTATTACAAAGGGCGTTATTCCGTTTGCCGCTGCATGTGACATCGGCAGAATGCCCTTGCTTAATGCAAAAAAGACTGCTGAAAAATACGGCATTGAGGATAAAATGAAGCTTACGCTGTCCGACGGATTGAAAAAAATCGACCCCTCGGACGGCGATGATATTGTTATTGCGGGAATGGGCGGAGAACTTATCAGAGATATTCTGAAAGACTGCGAATGGATAAAGGACAAAAGAATCCGCCTGATTTTACAGCCCATGACTCATGCCGAGGATGTAAGGCGCTTTTTATACGAAAACGGATTTTACATTTTAGAGGAAAAAGGCGTAAAAGACGCGGGAAAATACTACTGCGTTATTGCCTCGGAATACGAACCCGGGCATAAAGCCGATGAATTCGACATAGTATTCGGTTTTTCGGACTCTTCGGAGGAATATAATCAGGTAAGATTAAAACAGAAAAATAAGCTCTGCGACAAAATGAACGGCGCTCGGATTTCAGGTGACAAGGAGAAATACGACTACTGCCGGTCGCTTTTGGACGAATATGAAAAAAGAGGGTGAAATAATGACGGTCGGTGATATTTACGAATACTTAAATTCCGTTGCTCAATTTAAAACACAGGAAAGTTGGGACAACAGCGGAATTATGACAGGTGATATTAACGACGAAGTTAAAAAAATACTGTTCGCGCTCGATTTTACGCCCGAGGTTGTAAAAGAAGCCGAAGAACTCGGCTGTACGCTGATAGTAAATCACCATCCTGCGTTATTTCATCCGGCAAAAAGTTTTGTTTCGGGAACAAACGGACTTTATGAAGCCGCGAGGGCGGGAATATCCGTAATTGCTTCGCATACATGCCTTGACATGGCGGACGGCGGTGTAAACGACGTTTTGTGTTCTGCGCTCGAACTTAAAAATATAATAAAACTTTATCCCGAATCGGACGACGCTCCGATAATGAGAGCCGGTACGACAGAAAGACGGAGCGTTGAGAACTTCGCCGAATTCGTATCAAAAAAACTAAAAGGCGCGGTCAGATTCACGGGAAAAAGAGACGTTGAAAAAATCGCGGTATGCTCGGGCAGCGGATGCTCATTTCTTAAATTCGCCGCAGAATCGGTCTGTGACACGTTCGTTACGGGCGACGCGTCGCACCATGATTTTCTGGACGCTCAGATGATGAATATAAACCTCATTGCTGCGGGGCACTTCGAGACCGAAAATATCGTAATGAGCATTTTGGCAGAAAAAACAGGGGATAAATTCAAAGACATCGAGACTTTCGTTTCGTCTCAGAAAAGCCCCGTCGGGACGGTGATTTTTAATGGCTCTTGACGGTATATTTTTAAATCTGCTGTGCTCGCAGTTAAAGGATAAATTAATATCGGGAAAGCTCGAAAAAGTTTATATGCCGACAAGGTACGAACTCGTTTTTTCGATAAGGACGAGAGCGGGCGGATATAAATTTCTGCTATCCGCTTCGGGCGCGTCGCCGAGGCTTCATCTGACCGCGCAGGCTCCAGAGAATCCGCCGAACCCGCCGATGCTGTGCATGCTGTTCAGAAAACAGCTCGCGGGCGGAACGCTCATTGATATAGAGCAGATCGGATTCGACAGAATCGTTAAACTCAAATTTGAGGCGACTAACGAGATAGGCGACAGGGTAAAACGCACTGTCGTAATAGAAATAATGGCGCAGTACAGCAACATTATTCTGCTCGACGAGAACGAAAGAATTATAGATTCGATAAAGAAAGTCGACGCGTCGAAATCATCCGTAAGGCAGATACTGCCGGGGCTCATGTACGAAATGCCCCCGTCGCAGGATAAATTCAGAATAACCGAATCAAATACGGATGAAATTATAAATAAAATATTATCATTTAAAGATAAAAAACTTTCGTCGGCAGTTCTCTCGGCGGTCGAGGGCGTTTCCCCGACTCTTGCAAAGGAAATAGCATACCGTTCGGGCGGAGATTTGAATATTAGCGAAGTAACGCAGAAAACGGTTGATAAATTAAAATTCGAACTCTCGGCGCTTAAAAGCATTGTAATAAACAAAAGCGCGTCACCGACCGCTGTCCTCACGGACGAGGGAAAATATACGGAATTTTCGTTTATCCCGCTGTCAATGTATTCCGACGGCTATGAATTTAAAAGTTTTTCAGATTTGAGCGAACTGCTCGATAATTTCTATTTTGAAAGAGAACGGTTTGCGAGAACGAAGTCAAAAGCCGACGATCTTTTTAAAACCGTTAACAATCTTATAGAACGTACGTCAAAAAAGATAAGCAATCAGAAAATCGAGCTTGAAGAATGCGCCGACAGGGACACGAAACGCATTTACGCCGAGCTTATCAACGCGAATTTGTACCGTTTGACAAAGGGCGGATATGAATATGAGGTCGAGAATTATTACGACGATAATAAACCGATAAAAATACCGGTTCGTCCCGATTTATCGCCGTCTGCGAACGCTCAGAGATATTTTAAGGAATACAGAAAATCGCAGATTGCGGAAAAAAAGCTTACGGAGTTTATCGCCTCGGGAGAGGAGGATCTCGAGTATCTTCTGACCGTCCGCGATGAACTGAACCGGGCGGACACCGAACGAGAGATAACGGAAATAAGACTCGAATTATCGGAGGGCGGATATATAAAACGCAAAGTCGGAACGAAAAACAAAAAGGCTTCGCCGATGCCACCGATGAGGATAGAGGCTCCCGACGGGTTTTATATCCTGGTCGGCAGAAATAACATTCAAAACGACAAGCTGTCGCTTAAAACTGCGGCAAAAACGGATATGTGGTTTCACATTCAAAAAGCTCCGGGTTCGCACGTTGTTCTCGTCTGCGACGGCAGAGAACCGACGGATAAAGCTATGGAATTTGCCGCCGGTGCCGCCGCGTACTATTCGTCGGGACGGGAAGCGGGCAGTGTTGTTATAGATTATACACCGGTTAAAAATTTAAAAAAGCCCAATGGCGCAAAGCCGGGGTTCGTGGTATACTACACTTATCAATCCACCGTTATAAAACCGCGTAACCCCCAGGGCTGAAAGGAAGAATTATAAATGGAACAGAAAAAAATAGTTACTATTCAGGACATTTCATGCTTCGGAAAATGCTCGCTTACCGTCGCGCTTCCGATTATTTCGGCTATGGGTATAGGATGCGCGATTATTCCTACCGCCGTTCTCTCTACTCATACGGGCGGATTTAAGGGGTATACGTTTAAAGACCTCACCGATGAAATTCAGAAGATTTCAGATCACTGGCAGAGAGAGGGACTTTCATTTGACGGAATCTACACCGGTTATCTCGGTTCAAAAGAGCAGATCAGACTCGTTTCGGATTTCTTTGACAGATACAGAACCGACAGCAATATAATTTTCGTCGACCCTGCAATGGCGGACAACGGCAAGCTCTATCCCGGTTTCGGCGACGATTTCCCCGCGGGCATGGCTTCGCTGTGCGCTAAGGCAGACTACATTGACCCCAATATGACAGAGGCAACCCTCATGCTGGGCGAAGAGTACCCGGGTGATAACTACGATATGGATTACGTCCGCTCGATTCTTAAAAAACTCTGTGCGCTCGGATGCAAAACGGCGATTCTTACCGGCGTTAAGCAGGGGGACAAACAGGGAGCGGTCGCTTACGACAGCGTAAACGACAAATACTATGAGTATTTCAGCGAGAATCTGCCCATGAGCTGTCACGGCACGGGCGACGTTTTCTCATCGGCTCTGATGGGCGCGCTCACGCTCGGCAAGGATATGAACGAGGCTCTCGCTATCGCGGTTGACTACACTGTCGACTGTATGAAACTGACTTACGGCGACGAATCGCACTGGTACGGCGTTAAATTCGAACAGGGTATAAAGAAACTTGTAAACAGACTGTAAGTTTTGATATGACCAACCCCCGCGGAGAGGGATGTGAAACGTCTTTTTTCGCGGGGCAATTGTGATTTGAGTCCGAACGGGGGATTTTTTCGGACTGTATCCCGGGATTTTATGTCTGATTTTTGAAAAAAAGTGTTGCATTTATAAAAGAAATATTATATAATATCTATCGAACATTTGTACTGTAAATTTTGGTTCCGAAAGGATGTTTTATATATGGCCGATAAGGAAAAGGCTTTGGAAACGGCTTTGCAGCAGATTGAGAAAAAATACGGCAAGGGCGCGATTATGCGTCTCGGCTCGACGGCGAGCCTTAATATAGAATCGATTTCGACCGGTTCGATTTCTCTTGACAATGCTACGGGTATAGGCGGTCTGCCAAAGGGCAGAATAGTAGAGATTTACGGTCCGGAATCATCCGGTAAAACAACACTCGCGCTCCATGTTGTTGCGCAGGCGCAGAAGGCCGGCGGAGAAGCCGCGTTCGTTGACGCGGAGCATGCTCTTGACCCCGTTTATGCTTCTCATCTCGGAGTTGACGTTGACTCTCTGCTCGTTTCACAGCCCGACAACGGCGAACAGGCTCTCGAAATTACCGAGGCTCTCGCGCGTTCCGGCGCGCTCGACGTTGTTGTTGTCGACTCCGTCGCCGCTCTTGTTCCCAAAGCCGAAATCGAGGGCGATATGGGCGACAGCCACGTAGGTCTGCATGCAAGACTCATGTCGCAGGCGTTGAGAAAGCTTACCGGCGCGATTGCAAAATCAAATACAATCGTTATATTCATAAATCAGCTTCGTGAAAAGGTCGGCGTTATGTACGGAAGTCCGGAGGTTACGACAGGCGGACGCGCGCTTAAATTTTACTCTACAATGCGTATGGACGTAAGAAGAGTCGAACAGCTCAAAGGTCCCGGAAACGAATTTATCGGTTCCAGAACAAGAGTAAAAATCGTTAAAAACAAGGTCGCGCCTCCGTTTAAAGAGGCTGAATTCGATATCATGTACGGTGCAGGAATATCAAAAGTCGGCGAAACCGTAGATATCGGCGTTAAGCTCGACGTTCTCAAAAAGAGCGGAGCATGGTTCTACTACGGCGATATGAGACTCGGACAGGGCAGAGAAAACGTAAAAACATATTTACAGCAGAATCCCGAACTTATGGCTGAAATAGAAGAAAAAATTCGAGTTAAGATGAAAGAGAACGCGAACTCAAAAACCGGTTCGGACGCTAAAAAAGAAGCTCCCGTTTCGGCTAAGCCCGTTATGAAGGCCCCCGCAACGCAGGCTCAGGCTAAGGCGAGACTTGATATTACGGTTGACGACTGATGAAATTAAGGTCTGTTTCAGCAAAAGGCGGTAAACTTAATATATATGCCGACGATGTTTTTATAATGAACGTAAGTTCCTCTGTCTGGTATTCGAGCGGATATTCGGACGGCGACGAGATTGACGATGACGGAATCGAAGAATTCAAAAGAATGGTCGGCGGTCGGCTTGCCTATGCGGGCGCTGTCAGAATTCTTACGCTGAGGGCTCATTCCGAAAAGGAATTGAGAGAAAAGCTTTTAAAAAAATATCCGCCGGAATGCTGTGACTACGCGGTCGAAAGATGCAGGGAACTGGGTTTTGTCGACGATGAGGATTTCGCGGTAAGGTACGCTTTAGAGCTTTATGAAAAGAAACATTTCGGTGCTGACAGAATCCGAAAAGAACTCATGATAAAAGGCGTGGACAGAGAACTTATCGACGAGGCGGTCGGCGGACTTGACATTGACGAAATTTCATGTATTATTGATATAATTAAAAAAAAATATAAGGATTGTCTTTCGGATGAAAAGGGATTAAGACGTGTTTATTCGGCCTGTCAGAGGCTCGGATATTCGTATTCTCAAATACGAAAGGCAATAGAGCAGATGAACGGAGAGAATTCAGATGAGTATTAAGGTCGGACTTATATCGCTCGGATGTCCGAAAAACCAGGTTGATTCGGAAATGATGCTTGCAAAGCTTAACGCGGCGGGATATGAAATCGTTGACGACGCATATTCGGCGGACATTGTCGTAATCAACACGTGCGGTTTTATCGAGGACGCTAAAAAAGAGGCTATTGAGAACATTCTCGAAATGGCGGATCTTAAAAAGGACGGCGTTATCAAAAAAATTCTCGTATGCGGATGTTTGGCGCAGAGATATAAGGACGAGGTTATAAAGGAAATGCCTGAAATCGACGGAATTATGGGCATAGGTAACAACGGAGACATTGTCGAAATGTGCGATCGCGTTATGAAAGACGAGGCGGTCGAGGAGTTTGCCGACAAAGAGACCATGCCGATAGAGGGCGAGAGAATTCTCTCAACTCCCGCGCACTGGGCATATCTTAAAATCGCGGACGGATGCTCAAACTGCTGTACATACTGCGCTATCCCGATGATAAGAGGCAGATTCAGAAGCCGTACAGAGGAAAGTATAGTTAAAGAAGCCGAGAAACTGGCTTCCGACGGCGTTAAGGAACTTATTCTTATAGCGCAGGATGTTACGAGATACGGCGAGGATTTATATCACGAATTAAGACTTCCTTCGCTTCTGAAAAAACTCTGCAAAATTGACGGAATCGAGTGGATAAGGCTTCTGTACTGCTATCCCGACAGAATAACGGACGAATTGCTCGACGTTATGGCAAGCGAGGATAAGATTCTTAACTATATTGATTTACCGTTACAGCACGCGGACGGCAAGGTATTAAAAAGAATGAACAGAACGGGAGATAAGGAATCCCTTCTTGCTCTTATCGAAAAAATCAGAGACAAACTCCCGAACGCTATAATCCGTACGACGTTTATAACGGGATTCCCCGGAGAGGGAGAATCGGAGTTTAACACCCTGTCCGAATTCGTGGACGAGGCGCAGTTTGACAGACTCGGATGTTTTGCATATTCACCAGAGGAGAACACTCCGGCCGCTGAGTTCGAGGATCAGGTTGACGACAAAGTTAAGCAGAGACGCGGAGAAATTATAATGGAACAGCAGTACGATATCTTTTCGTACAAGCAGAAACAGCTTATCGACACGGTTCAGAGATGCGTTGTCGACGGTTATGACGCGTACACCGACAGCTATTTCGGCAGAACGTGGATGGACGCGCCCGAAATCGATTCCGCAGTGTTCTTTACGTGCCGAAAGGAACTTGACGAGGGCGACATGGTCGACGTAAGAATATTTGATACTAAGGACTACGACCTCATGGGTGAGGTCGTTGAATAAGAAGCGGTCTTATTTTGAGGGTCGGAGTATAAGGAGAGCGAATGAATACACCTAATAAGCTCACGGTTATGAGAATGCTGATTACCCCCGTGTTTTTGGCGTTTTACCTAATAAAAGATATTCCGCACAGTGCGTTGTGGGCATTGATTGTTTTTCTGATTGCGTCGGTAACGGACGCTGTCGACGGACGGCTTGCGAGAAAGTATAATCAAGTCACGGTCTTCGGCAAATTAGCTGACCCCGTTGCCGATAAAATGCTGACGACTGCCGCGCTTCTCGCGTTTATGAACGACGGACTGTGCAGTATATGGACGGTATTTATAATTTTGACAAGGGAGTTTGCCGTCACGTCTGCACGGCTCATAGCTTCGTCGCAGGGGGTTATTATTCCGGCTAATATATGGGGAAAGATAAAAACCGTGTCGCAGATGGTATTTACCGCAGCTGTGCTTGCAATGCTTGTGTTTAAGAATTTCGGTATTTTGTCCGAGAGCGTGAATATCTCATTGATTTCAAATATTTTGCTCGGCATAACGGCGGTTCTCGCAGTAATTTCGGGTATTATATATCTGATACAGGCGAAAAATAAAATAGATATCACAATGTAACAAAGAATAATTCACACCGTATACTGTCATGAGGTGATACGGTGTGAATTTTATTTTATCCGCGCTTCTTGCGGGCTTGATGACGTGGTTCATAACCGCGCTCGGAGCGGGGGTTGTCATATTCTATAAAAAATATACCGACTCGGCTGTCGGAAAAACGCTCGGATTTTCGGCGGGTGTGATGCTCGCTTCTTCGTTCTGGTCACTGCTGGAACCGAGCGTTAACGATTATTCGTATGCTTTAACTTTGCCGTCATGGGTCGGTGTTTCTCTCTCGTTCGGACTGGGCGCGTTTATGATACTTGCTATTGACCGCGCGGGAGGAATTATTTCGGAGCATGCGGATATCGGCGAAAACCGCGGAATGTTTTTGATGATACTGGGCATGACGGCGCACAATATCCCGGAGGGGCTTGCGGTCGGAGTCGCATTCGGCGCTATGGCGGACGGGTATTCGCGCGAAGCAATGATAGGTGCGGTGTCTGTCGCCGTCGGAATCGGAATTCAAAATTTCCCGGAGGGAGCGGCGGTGTCGCTGCCGATGAGGCAAAAAGGTTATTCGAGAGTAAAATCGTTTCTTGCCGCTCAGGCGACTGCGCTTGTCGAGCCGATTTTCGCTGTTGTCGGCGCAGTTTGTGCGTCGAGAGTCGTTAATTTATTGCCGTTGTCACTGTCTTTTGCCGCGGGAAATATGATAACGGTCTGTGCACACGAGGTCATACCCGAATGTAAAACATGGGATGGGGAGTACTCGCAAACGGTGTGGATTATTATAGGCTTTGTATTAATGACGGTGCTTGACCTCGCGTTCGGGTAAGAATTCAAATGTAAATTTATTGTTTATTTTCACCCGAAAGATTGAAATGAATATATGTATACAGTATAATTAAAACAAATAAATTAAAAACGGGTGAGGATATGAATACTATCAGCGTTAACAAAATGTCGCTTGTCGATGAACTGGGCAGAGAGCGCATATTCAACGGTATCAATATGGTACATAAAGGCGGAAAGGATGGCGCTGTTCACAAGGATTATAAGCCCGACTGGACGGAAGAGACGTTCGCTTCGTTTAAAAAACTCGGTATAAATATCGTCCGACTCGGACTTATTTGGGACGCTGTCGAACCCGAATGCGGAAAGTACGACGACGATTATCTCGATATGATGGTTTCATACGCCGAAATATGTGAAAAGTACGGTATTTACTATTATCTTGACATGCATCAGGATCTTTACTCCGCGATTTTTGCGGACGGTGCGCCTGCATGGGCGACAATAACGGATTCGTATAAATACAGAGAGCCTAAATTTATATGGGCAGAGGGATATTTTATTTCGAAAGCCGTTCACAGAGCGTGCGATAACTTCTGGAACAATACTCCGATAAACGGCAAGGGACTTCAGGATCACTACTGCGACATGTGGAAACACGTTGTTGAAAAATTCAAGGACAGACCCGGACTTATCGGTTATGACGTTATGAACGAGCCGTATCCCGGCACCGACGGAGGTAAGGCGTTCCGTCAGATTATAAAAGGCGGAATCGATACTATCGTTTTCTCGGGTAAGGTTAAGAGAATAAAGGCAATTAGAAATATTATAAAAGGCGAGGATAAATTTACGTCCGCGCTTGCCGTTCTCGACGACAGAAACGTTATGAAGAGCGTTACGAAGCCTGCGGAGAGCACAATAAGACAGTTCGATGTTAAAAAGTACTATCCGTTTTTCCAAAAATGCGCTTCGGCTATACGTGAGGTTGACGGCAGTCACATTATTATTATGGAAAACTGCTATTATTCAAATCTCGGAATTCCTTGTACTACGCCGAGACTCGTTTATAAAAACGGCGGACGTGAGAAGAATCTGATGTTTGCTCCGCACGCGTACGATTTGACCGTCGATACACCCATGACAAACACGGCGAGCAACGCAAGAGTCGACGGCATATTTGACCAGCACAGACACACTCAATTAAGACTCGGCGTTCCCGTTATCGTAGGAGAGTGGGGCGGTATGGTCGACGGAAGCGAGGAGTACCCGCATCTTGAGCATCTGCTCGAAAAGTTCGACGCGAACAAATGGAGCCAGACGTACTGGGCGTATTACTCGGGACTTATGGGCACGAAGATTATGAAGATAATAGCTCGTCCGTACCCTCAGGCTGTCAGCGGTGAAATAAAGTCATACGGATTTGACAGAAGAAGTAAGATATTTACTCTTAAATATATTCACGGTGAAAACAATAAGGGCATGACCGAAATATTCCTGCCCGAAGAACCCGCGAAGATTGAAGCAGACGGCAAGTATGAAGTCAAGACCGACGACAAAGGCGTTATAACGCTTTATGTTGAACCGGTTGACGGAGAGAATACGGTAAGGGTATATTATTGATTCCATTATAAAAATGCCGTATTACAATCCGGATATGAGTTCCGGATTGTAATACGGCATTTTTCTGTTCAAAAAGTGTAAAACAGTATTCCGAGTCCTGCGGAAAAAAGAATTAAAACGATAGGTGAGAGCGTGCGTTTCTTTATTTTTTTAAAAATAAGAGATGTAACGGCAATAAGAGCAAAAATGATAATCGCTTTGATATCGGGTGTGATTTTATCGCCGAGGGACGAAAAATTAAACAGCGTGCTTAAAAGCATTATTATGCCTGCCGATAAAATCATAGCGGATATGCACGGACGGATTCCCAAAAGAAACGACTGCACGCCCCCGAATTTTAGCAGATTTTTAAGAATTAAAGAGATTATAAGAATTATGATAAACGACGGTAGTACGACTCCTAAAGTTGACAAGAGCGCGCCGGGAATTCCGCCTTGTGATGAGCCGATAAACGTTGCCATGTTTATTGCGAGAGGACCGGGGGTAGATTCGGAGACTGCAATAAAATTCATAAGCTGATTTTCCGTCAGCCATCCGTTTGAAATAACCGTGTCGCGGATAAGCGAAATCATACCGTAGCCTCCGCCGAACGAGAACGCGCCGATTTTAAAAAATTCGAGGAATAATTTTAAATATATCATTTCTTTGCTCCCCGCTTTTTTGATACTGATTTTACCGCGTAAATTACTACGGCAATAAATCCGCAGATAAGAATATAATATACGCTCGAAAAATTGACGGCAAATACGGAGCAGGCTATCATTGCGGTCATTACGGCGAGTGAGATTATAATATTAAAAGCGTTTCGTTTAAGCGTTTTTAAAATTCTGATGCCCGAGGAAACTATGAGATACACGACGCATGCCTGAATTCCGCGAAAAGCGTAGGCGACGTATTTTAAACTTAAAAATTTATCGAGAAACAGGGAGATCACGTATATTACGATAAAGCTCGGCAGACATACGGCGAGGGTCGCGAGGACTGAGCCGAAAACTCCGCCTATTTTGCATCCGACATAAGTCGCGGAGTTTACTGCAATTGGACCCGGTGTAGATTCTGCGATTGCCGTCATGTCGAGAAATTCGTCCTCGGTTACCCATTTTCGTTTAGTGACGAATTCGTTTTCGATAAGCGGGATCATGGCGTAGCCTCCGCCGAACGAGAACGCGCCGATTTTTAAAAAGGAGAGAAACAGGGAGATGTATTTATTCATGTGTAATCAGCTCCGGGAAAGGGAAAATTAAAAAACGGCAATGCCCTAATGATTGCCGAAATTTGATTAATTTCATTGAAAAAGACCAAGTCATATGACCTGGTCTTCTTCATGGCTGGGGAATAGGGATTCGAACCCCAACAAACAGAGTCAGAGTCTGTCGTGCTACCGTTACACTATTCCCCAACGGAACGATATGTATTATATAACGGAGAATGGATTTTGTCAAGGGGTTTTGATTAATTTTTTTGAATTTTTGAATTGTATTCTTCAATATGGTTTTCGGCTAAATGCTTGTTTTGTTTAGTGAATATATTTTAGAAGCTTTTTCACATATTATATTATGTGTCGATGAATATGAAATAAGTATTTTTTTATCCCATAGAAGCATTGGAAAGTTTGAAATACTTCAATCCATTTTCTTCATACGTTTCAAATGTGCCTGTAACCGTAATTTCGCTGCCTAACTGTGGATAATCGTCGGGATATGTATGGTTTCCTGTCAGAGTAAATTCTAATCCCTGTGAACAGCAAGCTGTCGCGTCGGCAATGATACATGCAAAGTATTGAGCGTTTGTTTCAGGATCCTCGTAATATGCAAATTGACCTTTCATTTTAACTGTTTTTCCGATATATCCGTCGGGAGTGCTCATCATATTGTAGACCTCGGAATAGACCATTGTACTGCTGAGCTTTGTCAGATCGACATCTATACCGTCTGCACTCGGTGCAGGCTTGGATGCCGCAGGGACGGACTCTGCTTTTTTTACAGTAGTTTGAGTAGTTTGACTTTGAGTCGCGGAGGAAACTGCAGTCTGTTTCTCGGTCGGATTGGTTGTTGTTTCTTTATTCTTCTCACCTCCGCAGGCGGAAAGAGATAAAAGAATCAATATGCTTAGTATTATGCAAAAAAATTTTTTCATTTTCGTACTCCTCCTATAACGGTACCTGTCAGCCAAGACAGTGCGAAAGCTGCAATCTGAACGGCAACGATTGTCGAACCTACCGGAGTGCCGGCAATGATCGACGCTAATATACCGATAAGCGAACACACAACCGACAGTAATGCGGCGCATACGGTCACGCTGCGGAAACTTTTAAATATTCGCATAGCTGACAGCGCCGGGAAAATCACCAGTGCGGAAATCAGCAGAGATCCGACAAGGTTCATAGCAAGCACTATAATGACGGCAACGATAACAGCAATCAAAAGATTGTAAAGCCCTGCTTTTGTTCCGGCTGCTCTTGCAAAGTTTTCATCAAAAGTTACGGCGAATATTTTGTTGTAAAACAGTACGAATACAGTCACTACCAATACAGACATGCCCACGCACAGCCAAACTTCGGTTTTGGACAGTGTCAGAATGGAGGTAGAGCCGAACAGTGTACTGCATACATCGCCCGAAAGGTTTGATGAAGTCGAAAAAATATTCATCAACAGGTAACCGACAGCCAAAGAACCGACGGAAATCATTGCAATGGCTGCATCGCCTTTGATTTTTGTATTCTGTCCTGTACGCAGAAGCAATACTGCGCTTATAATCGTAATGACCATTACAAGCGGCATCTCATTTGTAAACTGTAAAATGGCTGCAACAGCCATGGCTCCGAATGCCACATGAGATAGTCCGTCACCGATGAATGAAAAACGTTTCAGTACCAGCGTTACGCCTAACAGTGATGAACAAAGTGCGATAAGTATGCCGACGATGAGCGCATAACGCACAAATGGGTATGTCCAATAGAGAGTCAGTTTTTCCAAAACGGCTGTCATTGTACGTCACCGCCTTTCTCTTCGGCAAACATCCGTCCTTGCGGACTTTTGAGATATTCCGTCTTTGTTCCAAAAAAAACGGTATTGCCGATATGCAGAATGCGGTCGGCATATTTTACAGCGGCTGACATGTCGTGGGAAATCATAATAACTGTGATACCGTCCTCATGGTTGAGCTTTTCAATAAGTGTATACATTTCCGCCGTCACTTTGGGGTCAAGTCCGGAAACAGGCTCGTCCATCAGCAGCATTTTTTGTGTTGCGCACAGTGCGCGGGCAAGCAGAACACGCTGTTGTTGTCCGCCGGACAATTCCCGATAGCAGTGCTTTGCAAGCCGGGTAATCTGCATTTTGTTCATTGCATCCGCTGCAAGCTGTTTTTCTTTTTTGTTATAAAAAGGTCGGCAGCCGCAGCGTCCCTGACACCCGGAGAGAACAATTTCTCTCACGGATGCAGGAAAGTCTTTTTGTACCTGCGTTTGCTGCGGCAGGTAGCCGATCTCATTTTTTCTCAGCCCGTCGCCCGTCAAAATTCTGCCGCTGACAGGCTGCTGCAAACCGAGAATTGTTTTCATAAGCGTACTCTTGCCGGAGCCGTTTTCCCCTACAATGCAGAGGTAGTCGCCTGCAAAGACCTCAAAATTGAGATCCTGCAGAACGGACTTTCCGTCATAGCCGACGCAGAGATTTTGACAAGTGAGCTGAGCCATAAACCTACCTCCTTAACCTAATGCTTCTTTCAGCACGGAGAGATTTTTCTCCATAATGGAAAGGTACGTCGTGCCGTTTTTTACATCTTGTGAAGTTGTTGACTGCATGGAATCCATTGTCAGAATTTTTTGATTCTTTGCAGTAGTATTCTGTACGATGGTTTCGGCAATTTTATGTTGTGCACCCTCAATGGTCAGAACGCAGGGAAGATTTAATTCATCCACTTTCTTGGCAAGGAACGAAACAGTCTCAAAGCTGGCTTCGGTTTCGGCGGAGCAGCCCACAAAGGCGGCATAGTAGCTCAAACCGTAGTCATCTACCAAATAGCGGAACGGGAAACGGTCACCGAACAGGACGGTTTTATAGGTCGCGCCGTCCACGGCAGCTTGATAGTCTGCGTCAAGCGCGGACAGCTTCTTTATATACGCATCGGAATTTGCGGAATAGGTGTCCTTGTTGTCGGGGTCAAGCTCCTGCAAGGACTTGGAAATGGCATTTACAAGAACCTCGGCATTTTTCAAAGACAGCCAAACATGCTCATCATACTCCGTTTCTTCCTCATGGTCGTGTTCTTCTTCATCGTCATGCTCCTCGACATCTTCATGGTCGTGTTCTTCCTCCTGCATACCCTCAACGGTTTCTTCTGTTTTTACGGAATTGCCAAGGACATCCAGCAAGTTGATGACCTTCATATTTTTGTTGGCGGCATTTTTTAAAGCGTCATCGACCCAGCCGTCGGACTCACCGCCCACATAAATGAACAGGTCACAGTCGGAAATTTTAACAATATCATCGGCAGTAGGCTGATAGCTGTGCAGGTCAACACCGTTGTCAAGCAGCATCGTGATCTCAGCGTTGTCAGCTTTGTCACCGAGAATTTCCTTGACCCAGTCATATTCAGGGAAGATCGTGGTGACAATGCTAAGTTTGTCAGTTTTGTTTGTATCATTCTGCTTTCCGCAGCCGGCAAGAATGCCGACGAGCATTAAAAGCGCAAACAGCAGCGCGGTTATTTTTTTCATAGGTTATATTTACCTCCGGATTATAATAAGAACTTAAAAATGGGCGCAAAAATACAAGGGTAACGGCAATACCGCAAAAGCCTATCCGAAAATAGATAGACTGCACCCTTGTAAAAATCTCTTATTATTAATCTGTCAGTTTAACCTTAAGTGAAACCAAAGTAAAGCTTGGAGTAATATTAGTACAGGCAGAAATACTCCTGCACAGGAAATATGTAAACGCAGCCGCAAACGCTGCGGTAAAAACAGCTGAAGAGAGGTTTTTCAGTGTGTTTCTGCAAGCATTGATTTGACAGCAAATCGGGCAGTTTTCACCTATGCAATTATGATTTGATTCAGCCGCAATATAGAGAGCGGAAAAAATCATGACAAAAAAAACGGCGGCGGCGATTAGTAATGCTAGTATGCGTTTTTTCCTGGTCATCACGTTTTCCTCCCAATTTGCAGTGTTTATGTGAATTTATTATATATCGACTTTGTGTATTTGTCAATATGCGAATTTATCGCAAATTGTTTTTTTTTGATTTTGTTTAAAATAAAAAACGGAACCGAAAATAAATGCGGTTCCGTTTTGTGAAGTTTCGGAAATTAATTATTTCGTTCCGAAGATTCTGTCGCCTGCGTCACCGAGCCCCGGGATGATATATCCGTGTTCGTTGAGTTTTTCATCAAGAGCCGCGCAGTAGATATCTACGTCGGGATGAGCGGCTGCGAGAGCGTTAAGTCCCTCGGGAGCTGCGATGGTGCACATGAACTTAATAGTTTTGGGACCTCTCTTTTTAATCTGAGTGATAGCGTCGATAGCCGAACCGCCCGTAGCGCACATGGGGTCAACTACGAAAACTTCGCGCTCACTGATGTCGGCGGGGAGCTTGCAGTAATATTCAACGGGCTGAAGCGTTTCGGGGTCGCGGTAAAGTCCGATATGTCCGACTCTCGCCGCGGGGATGATGGTGAGAACGCCGTCAACCATTCCGAGACCGGCTCTGAGAATGGGGACGATAGCGAGCTTCTTGCCCGAGAGGTGCTTGGTTACTGTTTTTGCGACGGGAGTTTCAATCTCAACGTCCGTTAAGGGAAGGTCTCTAGTCGCCTCGTATGTCATAAGCATTGCGATTTCGCTTATAAGAGTTCTGAATTCGTAAGTGCTCGTGTCCTTGTTTCTGAGGATCGAAAGCTTATGCTGAATAAGCGGATGATCCAATACTGTAATTTTGCCCATTTAATATTCCTCCAAAAAAATTATTAACACATAAAAACGAGGAAATGACAGAACCCGAAAGTTCTGCATTTCCCATAGTTTTATTGATTTTCGTTCTCAAGCGCGGTAATAAGGTCGACTCGTCTCTGATGTCTGCCTCCCTCAAATTCCGTATTGAGAAATACTTCGACAAGCTCGAGCGCTTCGCCCTTGCCGATAACTCTGTTACCCATACATAAAACGTTGGCGTCGTTATGAAGTCTTGTATATTTTGCGCTGAAATAGTCCGAACAGCACGCCGCGCGTATGCCCTTGACCTTATTGGCAGCGATTGAAATGCCGATACCTGTTCCGCAGCAGAGAATACCTCTGTCACACTCGCCGGAAATTATTTTATCGCACGTAAGTTTTGCCTGAACGGGATAATCGGCGGAATCCGTGTTGTAAACTCCGCAGTCGACATATTTGTAACCCTTATCCTCGAGGTACTTTCTGATTTCCTCTTTTAATTCAAAACCCGCGTGGTCGCTGCCGATAGCTATTTTCATGCGTTTTTCTCCTTTTTCTTTTTTAATTCTCTTTCAGCCTGCGAAAGTCTTAAATAAGACGGCGCAAAGTCGAATGAAGAACATGTTTTGCCTGTTTCATTATAAATATCGTAAGCTCGCAGAGCGATACCTGCCGCCGACTGATACTTAATGAGTTCGCTCGCTTTTGATACGTTCGGGAGATAATCTTTCAGATATTTATATGAAATATCAGCCCCGTCACCTATAAGTATAATCTTTTTCGAAATTTTTTCAATATCATTTTTAAGTTCTTCGAGTGATATTGCTCTGTCGGGACAAAGTCTCGTCATTTTTCCGTCCTCAAAAGAGAACAGCGCGTTGTAGACCTGCGAACATCTCGCGTCCATGACGGCGCAGGCGAGGGCGTCGGAATCTTTGAGCGGATAGGCAATTCCCTCAAGAGTCGAGACCGGAATGCAGGGAATGTCGTTTTTCAGTGCAAGTCCCTTAGCTGCCGCGACTCCTATTCGGATTCCCGTAAAAGAACCGGGACCGACCGCCGCCGAAATTATGCCGATATCCTCAAGCGTGAGCGAAGTATATTCAAGCGCCTTTGTAACAAGAGGCATAAGCGTTACGGAGTGGGTGAGTCCGTTATTTAAATAAAAATTACATAAGAGTTTACCGTCTCTGACGATTGCCGCCGAAGCGGAGACCGCGGAACTCTCAAGTGCAAGAATATTCATTTAATACCCGCCCCCGTCAAAAGTTATTTTACGCCCGGATTCGGAATCCGTTTTTTCCATTGTGATATAAATCGTATTTTCGGGCAGGGCGGATTCTATATTTTCGCTCCACTCTATAAACAGCACGTTTTCATCCGTCATGTAATCGAAAAATCCTGTGGAATAAAGGGAATCCCAATCCTCGACCCTGTACATGTCGAAATGGTATATATGCGGTTTTCCCCCGTAGTCGTTTACAATAGCGAACGTCGGACTCGATACGAGATCTCCGGCTCCGAGCGCGGATGCGGCTCCCGAGACGAACGTGGTCTTGCCCATGCCGAGACCGCCTTTAAAGGCGACAACCTCTCCGCCTTTTATTTTTAATGCAAAATCATGCGCCAGCGCACGTGTTTCGTCGGGAGAGGAAGTAATAAATTCTCTCATTCTCTCAATTAGTCCTTTATAAAAAATTAATACGTCAAATACTTGCAATATACGCGTCTAAATTATATAATTGTTGTGCATGTATATCCGCCGTTTCAGCAGGCGGGCGTCAATTTTCTACGCGTAAACAAGGAAAGACCTTTTATGAAACAGATTATAGCATACATTAAAACATTTATCAAGGAAACGGACATTTTTTTATCGCTTCTTTGTATAACAGCGTCGGTTTACGGAGTATTGATGGTTTACTCTGCGACGTATTCGTCCGTAAAAGAGGGCGCGTTTATTTCAAGAGACGCAAAAACCATGATAATGGCGGTCGGCGTCGGAATTGCGGCGGCGCTGATTATTTCTCTGATAGACTACGAAATTTTCCTGCGATTGTGGCCGTTGGTCGGGGTCGTGTGCGTCGGGCTTATGGTGCTGACATTGTTGATCGGCGTAGGTCCCGAATCGCGAAGCGACGTTAAAACATGGATAGTACTGGGTAATACGGGACTGTACTTTCAACCGTCAGAGCTTGTAAAAATCGGATTCATAATAACATTTTCCGCGCATCTTGACAAGGTCAGGGAGGAAATAGGAAAGTTAAAAAACGTTATGATGCTCTGTATTCACGGGGCTATTCCCGTTTTACTCGTCGCTGTCAGCGGAGATATGGGAAGCGCGCTTGTATTCATGTGCATTTTTATAGTAATGATGTTCTGCGCGGGACTGCCGATGCGCTATTTCGGACTCGGTGCAGCCGCGGTTGCCGGAGCGGTTCCGATTGCGTGGAAATTCGTTTTAAAACAGCTTCAGAAGGACAGGTTTTTAGCCCTGATTCATCCCGAGGATTACGAGGATATCATATATCAGCAGGAACAGGGACTTAAGGCTATCAGTTCAGGCGGTTTCTGGGGCAAAGGATTTTTACAGGGAACATATACGCAGAGAGGACTTGTCCCCGAGAGCGAAAACGATATGATATTTTCCGTCGTCGGCGAGGAAGCGGGACTTTTCGGCTGTATAATCGTGCTTCTTGTTTTTATTATGATAATCGCAAGAATCGTGCGCAACGGAAATAAAGCGAGACACAACGCCGGCTCTCTGCTGTGCTACGGTATGGCGGCTATGATAGGAAGTCAGGTGCTTATAAACATCGGAATGTGTCTTGAACTTCTGCCTGTTATTGGTATAACTCTTCCGTTTTTCTCTGCCGGCGGAAGCTCGAATCTGTGCATACATTTGGGCGTCGGACTTATGCTGAGCGTTTACAGATATGAACAGGAACATGCCGCGGTTAATTTCAGACCCGGACGCATTGACTTGTGGAGCGACTGATATACTGATATATCAAATTTATAAATTATTATTAAGCGCTGTGAGGCTTTTGTCTTACGGCGTTTTTTTTGTTGACCTTTTTCTGGAGAGGCGGGATGTAAAAACGGGGCGAATATGTCATATAATCTTCTCACACCCGGCAGGTACTCAGTACCGCCTGAAACTTAACAAGTATTATTAAAACCGAATGTAAGCTTTCGGCAGGGTGAGAAAGGAGAAATGCAAGTGTCTCAGAAACAGACAAAACAGGTACCGAAAACAAAAGACGGCGCCGAAAAGTCCGGCGGCATTAAAGACGCCGAAAAAAATGCGGACGAAAGAAAGGATGTTTTTATTCCGGACAAAAACGAAGCAGGAGTTGAAAACGACGGAGCTGTACAGCCGGACGAGTATGAGTCGTTCAGAAAGAAATACGCCGAGCGTATCGAAAACGAAAGAAACATACATGTCAGGAAGTCGTGCGAAAAAGCCGTTCGGATTCTTTCAAAACTCGATTCGATGCTTAACATTCTCGCCGTAAGATACGGCGTAAATTCCGGGGATATCGACGGCATCATAAGAGGCGTTATGACGGATCCCGCAATGAATGAGGGAATTGTTACAAAACGCGGATGCACCGCGGAGCAGATGACGAGAATGGACGCGCTCGAACGCGAAAACGCAATGCTCAGAGAACAGGCGACCGAGTTTTACAAATTAAGACGTAACGAGGAGATGTTCGCAGAATGGGAGAGAGAATCGGATAAAATCAGAAAACTGTACGATCCCGAATTCGACCTTAAAAACGAGATTGCGTCAGATCCCGAATTCCTGAGGCTTTTAAAAAGCGGAGTCAGCGCGGATTCGGCATACTATTTAAGACACAAAGAGTCAATAGATTCTTCCGCTGCAAAAAAGATGAGCGAGGCGTTCGCTCAGAACGTAAGGGCGAGGGGAATGCGCCCGAATGAAAACGGAAGTTCAAATATTTCGGCGGCATCGTTTGGTACGGATATGAAAAACTTATCCAAAAAAGCCCGCGAAGATATCAGAAGAAAAGTCAAAGCGGGAGAGAAAATTTATTTCTGACAGAAAACGAAAGGGGAAAAAGGAATTGAAAGAAAAGGTAATGAAGGTTAATATTCAGCTGTTTGCAGACGCTTCTGATGCAAACAAAACGACTCAGAGCTCAATGTCGGCTCAGATGAAGGAATTCTATGACACGGAACTTCTTGAGAACTCGCGTAAGGATATGTTTTTCAGCCAGTTCGGCGAGAAACAGCCTCTTCCCGCGGGCGGCGGAAATAAGGTAGAGTGGAGAAAGTGGAATACATTCGATAAGGCACTCACTCCGCTTACCGAGGGCGTTACTCCTACCGGGCAGACATTCGGTTCGACAAAAATCGAAACAGAATGTTATCAGCACGGTACGTACACGAAGATTACGGATAAACTCGAGCTTCAGGCTATTGACGACGTGATTCTCGGCGCTGCAGAGGAGATGGGCGCGAGTGCGGGCGAAACACAGGACACACTTATAAGAAACAGAGTTATTTCCGGTACGAACGTATATTATGCCCCCGACGGCGAAAACGAGGTAACCTCGAGAAAGGACATAAACAAAAACTGTATTCTCACACCCACGCTTATCAATAAGGTTGCTACGAAACTTAAAAAGGCGAAGGCGCCTAAGATTGACGGCAGTTTCATTATGATGATACATCCCTCATGTTCGTTTGACATAAGAGAGTCCGACGGCTGGAAGGACGTTCATAAATATTCTGCGGTTAAGGAGATTTTCAACGGAGAAATCGGCGAACTTCACGGCGTAAGATTTATCGAAAATGACAACGTTAAGGTCATTGCTCCCGCAGTTATTTCCGATTCTCTTAACAAACTCACCGTAAAGACTGCCGTAACGAGCGCAGGCAAGAGCGTAACCGTAAACGAAAAGCTTACCGCAGTTTCCGATATTGATATTCCCGTATATATTGCGGGCAAGGAGAATTCTGTTACGGCAATTACCGAGAGCGGAGACAACAGCGTTCTGACTCTTAAAAACGACGTAACCGCCGCCGCGGGAGATATTATCTGCGGAACAGGCGCGGGCAAGGACGGTTCCGCTGTATACTGCAACATCGCAATGGGCGCTAAGGCATACGGAATCGTCGACCCCGAGGGAGCGGGACTCGAGATGATAATCCACGATAAAAACTCCGGAGGTACGGAAAATCCGCTTAATCTGTATTCGACAATAGGATATAAATTCATGTACGGATGCAAAATCCTCTATCCTGAGAGACTTGTCCGCGTAGAGTGCGGTTCTGAGTTCAGTTCGGTAGACGAGGAAAACTAAAAAGGGGAGAAAAATAAAATGGCAAAGAGAAAAGAAAAACTTTACGAGGTTGTTATTCCCAAAATGTATGCGCCTAAAGGCGAGGACGCTATGTATGTGTCCGTAAACGATGAGGCGATAAGAATCAAATACGGCGAAAAGGTCAGAATCCCCGAACGTTTCAAAGAAGCGGTTGAGGAGAGTTTCAGAGCGTCGGACGCTGCGGACGAGTACGGCGAGAGCGTTCGTTTCGCACCGGGAATTTAAATAAAAAAAGCGGAGGTTAATATGACAATCGGAGACGCCGTCGCCGTAACGGACAGCAGAATGTTAGGAAATCAGTATACCTACGAAGAAAAAGTTCGCTGGCTGTCCGAAATTGATAAAAGAATATTTAACGAAGTCATCAGCCGCCGCGCGGACAGCGGGATATCCGAATTTGACGGATATTCCGCCTCCTCCGACCCGGATACCCGTCTTCTCGTTTCATCGGGGTACGACGACATTTATATTTATTATCTCGAGGCGATGATAAACAAAGCGAACTGCGAATATTCACGATACAATAATTCGATGATAATGTTCAATACATTATATTCTTTATATAAAAGGCATTTTAACAGAACTCACAGAACCGATTCTCGTCGGATATCAATTTAGGGAGGTTTTCACGGTGCTTGAAAGACTTAACGAATATCCCGTAACTACAAAAACCGTCGACGCGTTCGGCGGTCTTGACAGAAGAAAAACGATTGACGCGGGTTCATTTTCGGATATGAATAATATGACCGGCGACGACTTGCCCGTTATGTCCGTAAGAAAAAAACGCGCGAAACTTAAAAATAAGACATTCGCCGGAGCGTCGGGAATGAACGAAGTTAACGGAGACTTGTATTTCTTTGCAAGAAGCGAATCTAAGGACGACGGAAGCTATTCTCTTTATAAAAACGGCGCTGAGATAACTGGATATTCATTTGATTCTCAGCAGAAAAAGACTGCGGTATCGGGTGCCGATATAATTATATTTCCCGATAAAATAAAATACGGCACGCTTTCCGGCAAATTCGAATCTCTTGTAAGTACTTTTTCCTCGGCAGCTGATGTCACGCTGTGCGATTCACTTTATAAAGATATAGGCACTTCCGGGAGCGTTAAGGCGTGTATATGCCTTAGTGCGGACGAGATGAAGGATATTGCCGTGAGTGCAAAAAGCGGAGAAAAAGCGGTTAACAGAGTGCTTGCCTCTCACGATTATCCCGACGACAGCATAATATTATATTGTCCGGCGTCATCGGCATTTAAAACCGCCGTGCTGTCGGACGGGGTATACTCGGCTTCCTCGTCAGCCGTTTCCGATTATAACGCGCAGAACGATTCATTATTCTATGACCTGAGAGACGAGGAACTTTATATTAAGAAAAAAGATTCCGACGGAAATACGGTGTACGGAAAAGACATTGCTTATCTGAAACTCTCCGGAGATTCAATCGGTTCGCTTTTCTCTCAGTGGGACAGCGTTGAAATTACCGCCGGCGAAACCGGCACGCTCGGGACAATGTATTTATCGGGTACTAAAACGGTAGTGAAAACCGACGAAGAAAACGACTGCATATATATAAGGGGCGTTACGGATTCCGCTGCCGAAAGTTATTTATCAGGAGAACTTTCTGTAACGAGACCCGTTCCCGATATGGATATAATATGCTCATATGAAAACCGTCTTTACGGCTGCCGTTTTAAGAAAGCCGAGGGAAATGTGCAGAGTTCGCTTAACGAAATATATGTTTCGAAACTCGGTGAGCCCGGAAATTTTTCACTTTCGGATTCGGACACGGGCGCGTATATGCTCAGCGTAGGAGAAAACGGCGAATTTACCGCGGTATGCGGATATAACGGATACGTATGCTTTTTCAAGGAAACATGCGTGATAATGCTCGACAGATATTTTTCCGCTTCCGTCATAAAGTTAGACGGCGTTAATATTTACGGTGCGGAATCGACGGCGCAGACTGACGGCAGATTGATTTATACGGGAACAAACGGCATATATATGTTTAACGGGAATGCATCCGTAAAAATTTCCGAACAGCTCGGGGATTTTGATATTATCCCGATTTGCGCGTGCGCTCACGACGGTAAGTACTATCTTAACAGTATATCCTCGCGCGAATATGATAAAGCGCGGTCTGACCCGAATGTAAAGGCGAGTGCAAAATCCGCGGCGCAGAATGCCGCTCGTGAAAAGCTCGAGATGTCGGGAATAAAAAGCACGTCGGTTCTTTATAAGATTTATTTAAATCTCTATACGACGCTTTTTTATCCAATATATTTGATTTCCGCTTCGCTTGCAACATTTACGCAGTCGCAGATGTATGTGTATGACCTGACAAAAAACGTATGGACAAAGGAAAATGTGGGGCATACCGCCGTCTGTATGACCGCCGACGCGGGAAACGTATACTATATAGATTCGTCGGGCGCACTTTACGCTCAGAACGCGGAGGCAGCAAAGATACCGGCTGAATTCGAAAACGAAGAAAATATAGAATGGTCTCTTGTCAGCGGGGATATAGGTTATTCGATAAATTCAAAAAAATATATTTCGAGAATAGGTATTCGTATAAAACCCGAAACGGGAACGGTCGTAAATGTCGAAATTGAATACGACTCATCAGGCACTTTTACGAGAATCTTTACATTAAGAGACGCGCCCGGTATTGCAGTAACGCTGCCGGTAATCCCCGCAAGGTGCGATCATATAAAAATACGTCTTTCGGGAATAGGCGGATTTTCTCTGTTCGGAGTGTTTGCGGATTTCGAGGAGGGAAGCGAAATATTATGAGAAGGATTGTGTTTGACAAGATTCCCGTTTCACTTTTTACAAACGGCGTGAAAATCGCCGATATTATAGATTATCTTAACAAAACGGCTGATAAGCTGAACGCGTTATGCCGTGAGATTTATAAAAAAGAGGAGGCGAAAAATAATGCAGAATAAAACCGTAAAAAATAAGGAGCGTATTACCGAAACAGAATCGAATATAAACAATCAGCCGGACTCAGGCGTTTCGTCATACAGTCGTTCGCCGTCATCGGGACGTACGAATTATTCAGGTTCAAGACCCGGATTCAGGTCGACGGATTATTCGCGTCCGAATTACGCTTATTCTTCGGACAAAGGTATGAAAACGGACTCGTACAACGAATATTTAAATAAAAAAAGAGAGTATGAAAACGCGAAAAAATTACAGCCCGGAACATACGACGCGGGGAATTATGAAAACAGACTGAATGAGCTTGCCGACAAAATTCTCAATAGGAAAGAATTCTCTTACGACCATACGACGGACGAAAACTATCTTGCGTATATGAAAAATTACCGCGATGTCGGACTTGAGAGCGCGAAAAAGGCGCTTGCTTCTTCTTCAAAAATGTCCGCAGGTTACGGAAATTCATACGCCTTTAACTCGGCGCAGACGGCATACGATCAGTATATGGCGAAGGCTTCCGATAAAATACCGCAGATGTATTCCGACGCGTATTCACGTTACCGCGACGAGGAAAAATCGCTTTATGATAAATACGGTCTGTTGTCTGACGAGGAGAACAAACGTTATTCCCGTTACCGCGACGAAGTAAGCGACGCAAGATATAGTCTTTCGCTTGCATATAATGAAATGACCGATTCAGCCGACAATTACTATAAAGACCGCGATTATGAGCATACTCTCGAGCGTGAGCGCATATCCGATAAGAGGTACGAAACCGAATACGCCGACAAACTCAGACAGCAGGAAACCGAAAATAATTTGAATGAGAGAAAATATCAGTCGGAACTTGAGCAAAGGCAGATTGAAAACGATTTGAACGAGAGAAAGTACCGCTCGGATTTAAGTCAGAAACAGATAGAGAACAGCCTGAACGAGAGAAAATATCAGTCGGATTTAGATCAGAAACAGATTGAAAACGATTTAAACGAAAAAAAGTATCAGTCTGATTTGAAACAGAAGAAAACCGAAAACGACCTAAACGAGCGCAAGTTTTTTGAATCGGTTATTCATCAGGATTTTGAGGATGATTTAAACGAGAGAAAGTATCAATCGGATTTAAATCAGAAGAAAATTGAAAACAGTCTTGCCGAAAGAAAGTTTGACGATCAGGTAGAACAGGAGATTGCCGAAAGTTACCGCTATGAGGACGAAAAAAGCGCACAGCAGAGCAGGTGGCAGTCCGAGTATGATTTGAACAGAGAAAAGTTCGAGGAGACAAAAAAGCAGAACGAATTAAATAACGAGTACAAAAATAAATCTCTCGAATATTCGCGCGAAAATAACGAGCGTAATTACGAATTGTCAAAACGCAAGGCGGATTCTGCCGATGATCAGTGGCGCAAAGAGTACAGCGAGAAAATAAGAGAGTTTGACGAGAATATGATTTACAAAAAATATTTCTCGTAAAAACGATAGGGGGTAAGAACATGTCAAAGAAAATATATCTCAATCCCGGGCACGGCGGAAGCGATTCCGGTGCTGCGAGTTTGGGAAGAAAGGAAAAGGACGACGTTTTAAGACTTTGTTTGAGAGTTAAGGAAATTCTCTCAACTCAGGACTGCAAGGTAAGACTGTCTAGGGAAAAGGACGTTGACGCGACAATAAAAGAGGCGTGCGCCGACGCTAACAACTGGGGCGCGGATTACTTTCTGTCGGTACACAGAAATTCCGCGTCGCCCGACGCGACGGGCAACGAAATCTGGATTTATTCAAAGGGTAATGACACAGCCGTGAAGAAAGCCGATATAATTCTCACAGCCGTTAATAAGGCGACGGGGCTTAAGAACAGGGGCGTAAAGCGCGGAGCCGTAAGCTATACGGATTTCGGCGTAAATAAGTATACGAATATGTATTCATCGCTTCTCGAACTCGGATTTATCACGAGCCGTAAGGATAACGACGCGCTCGATAAAAATTTTGAATCCCTCGCCCTCGCGCTCTCAAAAGCTCTGCTTGAGGTCGTAGGAAGTGAATATAAAGAGCATGAGAGGAAAAAGGGTGACGTAAACGGCGACGGTAAAATTACGGCGGAGGACGCCCGCACTGCGCTGAGAGGCGCCGCAAAAATCGAGAGTTTAAACGAGGCGGAGAAACGCGCCGCGGATATGAATTCGGACGGCAAAGTCACAGCCGAGGACGCGCGCGGAATTCTGAGAAAGGCAGCGAAACTCGAATGACGGAAGACGACAGGGAGATTTTCGAACGTCTTACGAGAAGCGAGGCGAGCGTGAAATCAGCACATAAAAGGCTCGATGTGGTGGAACGTCTTACGCAGTCTGTCAGCGATATGGTTTCGGAAATACGTCACATGCGAGAGGATATCAGTCTCGTTCAGAGCGAAGTCAACGAGATGAAAAACCGTCCCGGAAAGATGTGGGACAAATTTATCGGCGCGGTTATCGGTGCTGTCGGAACCGCGCTGACTGCAGGCGTTATTGCCTGTATAATGCAAGGAGGGATGTAATGGAAATATTAAGCTATATAACCGAAAACGCGTATATACTTATTCCGGCGTTATGGATAATAGGGAGAATTCTTAAGGGTATAAACAAGATTCCCGACAAGTGGATTCCGCTTATACTTTTACCTGTCGGCGTCGTCGGTGCGACGGCGCTGGGCGGATGGAATGTTGAGTCCGCAGTTCAGGGCGTGCTGATAACGGGCACCGCGGTGTACGGTAATCAGATTGTAAAACAACTCAAAAAAGATAAATAACCAAAAACACGGAAGCCGTTATATGTATATGCGACGGTTTCCGTGTTGACTTTTTTTATTCTGTGTTTATAATTATTAATAAATCCAATAATATCGCGGTGAATTTAAATGATTGATAATCTTAATATAAAAAAGCTCGGATTCGGACTTATGAGACTTCCGAAAAATGAGAGCGGTTATGATTTCGGCGAGCTTAATAAAATGGTTGACGCGTTTATGTCAAAAGGATTTACGTACTTTGACACGGCGTACGTTTACGACGACGGAGGAAGTGAGGAGGCTTTTAAGAAATCTGTTGCGCAGAGATATCCGAGAGATTCTTATTTGCTGGCTGATAAAATGCCCGTTTGGTGCTGTGAAACGCACGAGGATTTGGAGAAAATTTTTAATACGTCGCTCGAACGCACGGGCGCGGGGTATTTTGATTTTTATTTAAATCACTCGTTAAGCAAGAGCAAACTTGATAAAATAGATGAGCTCGGCGTATTCGAATTTATACAGAAGAAAAAAGAACAGGGATTCATAAAGCACGCGGGATTTTCGTTCCACGACAGCGCGGAGGTTCTCGACGAAATTCTGACAAAGCACCCCGAGCAGGAATTTGTACAGCTTCAGATAAATTATTACGACTGGCAAAGCGATAACGTTCAGTCGAAAAAATGCTATGATGTCGCGAGAAAACACGGTAAACCCGTTATAATTATGGAGCCTGTCAGGGGCGGTTCGCTCGCGGTTCTGCCCGATAAGGCGAGGAAAATTCTGCTTGAAGCGGAGCCGGAGATGTCGATAGCTTCGTGGGCTTTGAGGTTTGCTTCGTCGCTCGACGGCGTTATCACGGTATTAAGCGGAATGTCCGATTTAAGTCAGATGACGGACAATCTTTCGTTTATGGATTTGAAGAAAGAATTTACCGAAAACGAATTCAAAAAGGTAATGGACGTTGCCGATATTTTAAATAAAATCCCGACCGTGCCGTGTACATCGTGCGGATACTGTCTGGAGGGGTGTCCGATGAATATTAAGATAAATAAAATGTTCTCGGTTTATAATAACTATCTTAAATATAATAATAAATTCAAGACGCGTTATGAATATAATGAGGTTGTGAATTCAGGGTCGGGAGCCGTCGGCGATTGTATAGACTGCGGAGCGTGCGCGTCGGTCTGTCCCCAGCACATCGATATCCCCGAAAAACTAAGGGAATTTAATGAAAGCGTGATATAAATGGCTCAAAAAAACGAAAAAACAAATGTAATGCGCGTCCTCGACGCAAAAAAAGTTAAATACGAAAGTCACTGCTATGCCGATACCGACGCTATAAGCGGAGTGGAGGTTGCCTCCGTTCTCGGACAGAAACCCGAATGTGTGTTCAAAACGCTTGTAACGGTTGGAAAAACGGGCAGAAACTACGTGTTTGTAGTCCCTGTCGCCGAGGAACTCGATTTAAAAAAGGCGGCTTCGGCAGTCGGCGAAAAGTCGATAGAAATGCTTAAATCAAAGGACTTGCTTCCTCTGACGGGCTACATCCACGGCGGTTGTTCGCCTATAGGAATGAAAAAGTTCTTTGAGACTACGTTTCATGAGACGGCAAAGGATTTTGATAAAATTTTCTTTTCCGCGGGCAAGATAGGCTATCAGGTCGAAGTTTCTCCGAAAGACGTTGAAAAGGTTATCAGGATTAAGTATGCGGATATAATTAAATAA
>ERZ808240.647-NODE-647-length-44526-cov-12.804097_pt1 | contig 44526 bp, 45 predicted proteins | sample MGYA00521084_ERZ808240 | MGnify/ENA primary metagenome ERZ808240 (study PRJEB31516, sample SAMN03275571) | gut metagenome | biome: mammalia-associated habitat; material: feces | host: Papio cynocephalus | place: Kenya | collected 2012-08-06 ...
GAGAATTACTGTCTGCTCTATGAGGAACTGAAAAGTCAGAGAAAATATTAATTATGAGTGAAGTGCAGAATCATCTAGGGGAAAAATTTAAAGAGACCATCGCTGAAGCCATGAAAACCGGAGATTTCCGGGCACTGAATACATTAGTAACCGATACGGTCAACGATGCTCTGCGGGAAGCAGATTTTCAGGCGAATCTGTCCAGGGAAGCCACGGAGGAAAAGGTCTGGAATTCCCAACGCAACTGGCAGGATAAAAAACGGGAAGAAGAGAAGTCCGAAGAACAGATCCAGGCGGAGCGCGAAGAACGGGAAAGACAGCGGGAAGAACACCGCAGACAGAACGAAGAATGGCACAGACAGCGAAAAGAGCGGGAAAAACAATGGGAAGAACAGCGTAAGGCACAGGCAGCGCAGAACCGTGCAAGGAATCAGGAACAGCCCGTGACTCCCAGACCGGCTACGGCTTCCGAGATGACTTCGTTAGTGAAAATGGAAAAAAAGGGAAGCGTATCCGGAACCCTGTGTACCGTGTTCGGTGGCATCGGGCTTGGCTTTTCAGGGCTGGGACTTTTCGTACAGCTTCTCCTGGCAGCTTTTAGTGCAGCAAATTTAAGCGCGGCAATTCTTCCGGGAGTACTTTCTTTGGTATTTTTGGAGATGATCTCCTATGGCAACGGACAGCGCAGGAGACTACGGCGTGCGGAGAAATATTTGGAACTGTGCGGCACCAAGATGTACGGTGTGATCGCGGAAATGGCACGTTATACCGGCAAAAGCGTCCGCTATGTAAAAAAGGACCTGCGGAAAATGTTGAAAGCCGGAATGTTCCCCGACGGACATCTGGATGACAAAGAGACCTGTTTTATGTTAAATGATGTGATCTATCATCAGTATCTGGAGACAGAAAAGGCTTATCTGGAACAGAAAAAATCAGAAGAACAGGCAAAACAGATGCCGGACAATGAAACAGCACAGGACGCTGCACAGACGGAGAGAAAACAGGAACTCCACAGCATGGTGGCAGAGGGGATGGAATACATCAGACATCTGCGGGATCTGAACGACCGGATCGAAGGAGAGACAATCTCCGAGAAGCTGTATCGTCTGGAGAATCTGTTGAAGGAGATTTTCGACAGAGTGCAGGAACATCCGGAGCAGATGCACAGAATGCACAAATTAATGGATTATTATCTGCCCACTACTTTAAAGCTGGTAGAGCAGTATGCGGAATTTGACGAGGTCAGCAGTCCCGGAGAAGACATTCTCGATGCCAAGAAAGAGATCGAGAAGACACTGGACATGATCAATCAGGCATTTGTGACATTGTTAAACAATCTGTTCCAGGATGCAGCCTTTGATGCATCGGCAGATGCACAGGTATTACAGACCATGCTGGCAAAGGAAGGTCTGACGGAATCGGAATTTGTAATGGAAAAGCAGTAAAATATAAATGATGCAATGGTAAGAAAATGGGGGTATCAATTATGAATATGAATTTAGATGCAGCAACGAAAGAGGCACCGACACTTACACTGGATCCTTTTGCGGAGGCAAAGGCAGAGATCGTGGAGAAGAAGCCGGAAGAGTTAGTGGAAGAGCAGGCGGTTCCCGAGATGGAACTTACACCGGAAGAACAGAAGCAGGTGGATGATTTTGCAGCACAGATCGACCTGACCAATACCCAGGCGGTGTTACAGTACGGTGCCGGAAGTCAGAAAAAGATCGCTGATTTCTCTGAGACGGCGCTTAGTAATGTCCGGACCAAGGATATGGGAGAAGTCGGAAATCTTTTAACCGATGTGGTGGCACAGTTAAAAGATTTTGATACTGAGGAAGACAAAGGCTTCTTTGGACTGTTCAAAAAAAGTGGGGACAAGCTGAGCAATCTGAAAGCAAAGTACGATAAGGCGGAAGTCAATATTACAAAGATCTGTGATGCCATGGAGAGCCACCAGGTAGTATTGTTAAAAGATGTGGCAGTGTTGGACAAGCTGTACCAGTTGAATCTGAATTACTTCAAGGAACTGTCCATGTACATCCTGGCAGGAAAAAAGAAACTGGCGCAGGCAAAAAGCGTGGAACTTCCGGAACTTTTAGAGAAGGCACAGAAGAGCGGATTGCCGGAGGATACCCAGGCAGCGAAAGATTTCGCGGCAATGTGTGAGCGGTTTGAGAAGAAGATCTATGATCTGGAGCTGACCAGAGCCATTTCCCTGCAGATGGCACCCCAGATCCGTCTGATCCAGTCCAATGATATCGCCATGTCCGAGAAGATTCAGTCGACGTTAGTGAATACGATCCCTCTGTGGAAGAGTCAGATGGTTATTGCCATTGGTTTGGATCATGCCACTGATGCCGCCAAGGCACAGCGCGCCGTATCGGATATGACCAATGAACTGTTGAAGAAGAACGCGGAAGCACTGAAGGTGGCTTCTGTGGAGACAGCGAAGGAATCCGAGCGGGGAATTGTGGATATTGAAACATTGAAATCCACCAATCAGACCCTGATGAATACACTGGATGAAGTCATGAAGATCCAGGAAGAGGGTCGTGCGAGAAGACAGAGCGCCGAGGAAGATTTACAGCGCATTGAAAATGAGATGCGGGATAAATTACTGGAGATGAGCAAGGCATCCCATGCATGATTTTTACATAAATTTAAGATGCTTAACGCTTGACGAAACAAATAAGTGAAATTAAAATAGAATAAAGGAGTATTAATAAACGGAAGGAGCAAGAGACAAATGAAAAAACTGGAAGAAATGCTGAGGGAGAAACCAATCAAAAATAAGCTTTCTTTTGTGTTCCGCATCATGGATATTTTATATGTGGTGTTGGCGGTTGCTGCAATTGTGGGAATGTTACAGTCAAAAAGTTACGTGGGGATCGTAATTATTGTAATATTAGTTGCTTTGGGCATTGCATTTAACGCAGCTATGTCGAAGATGCTTGCCAAAATGTTAGTGGATCCGATTGAGAACCTGGTAGTGGCATCCGAGAAGATTGCAGCCGGTGATTTTGAAATAGGAACACCTTATGAATCAGAGGATGAACTGGGAAGACTTTCCGACAGCTTTGAGACAGCAGCCGGCATTCTGAAGAAAGTAGTATCCGATCTGTTTGACATCGTAGAGCACTTCTCCGAAGGCAATTTCGATGTACACAGCAGCTGTCCGGATGCTTATGTAGGTCAGCTTCGCAGTGTGCTGGATGGACTGGATGAGATGGTAAACAAGATCAGTGAGACCATGCACGGCATTCAGGATTCTTCCGAACAGGTATCTTCGGGAAGCAATCAGCTGGCTGTCAGTGCACAGGATATCGCGGAGGGCGCTACCAACCAGGCAGCATCCGTGGAAGAACTGGTGGCTACTGTAGAAGAAGTAACCGGTCAGGTACTGGAGAATACCAAGTCCACCGATATTGTTCATGACAAGGCAAAACAGGTGGGTATCGAGGCTGCCAACAGTCAGAAGAAGATGGATGAACTGGTCGTTGCCATGAAGAAGATCAACGGAACGACCCAGAACATTGAGAAGATTATTGCGGATATTGAAAATATCGCATCCCAGACCAATCTGTTGTCCCTGAACGCTTCCATCGAGGCAGCACGTGCCGGAGAGGCTGGAAGAGGATTTGCAGTGGTAGCTGATCAGATCAGACAGCTGGCGGAGGAAAGCGCAAATTCTGCAGTAGAATCCAAGAAGCTGATCGAAGAGTCACTGAATGAAGTGGAAGTAGGTAATAAGGTCACCAAAGAGACCAATGATGCAATGCAGGAAGTTATGTCCGAACTGGATCAGATTATCCAGGAGGTTGCCAATATCCGTACTGCATCCGACAAACAGGCAGCATCTGTCAGCAACATCAAGAAGGGCGTGGAAGACATCAACGATGTTATTCAGTCCAACTCCGCAGCAGCCCAGGAGACTTCCGCTACCAGCGAGGAGTTGTCTGCATCTGCAACGACTCTGAACGAGCTGTTAGATCACTTCAAACTGCGTGGCTGATTAGAGGATGTGTTCCAGAATAAGCGGAATAAGGAAGAGGGAACAGAAGAACCATAGCTGTAAGTTCACAGCTGTGGTTCTTTTCATATCGGAGGAGTAAAAGGATATGCTTTACAGAAAACAATACAGAACAGCAGTGACGGCAGCTGTTGTGATACTGTCCGTGAGCATGACGGCTTGTGGTACGCAGAAAAGTTCTGAAAGTACGGAGAGTATGGGAAGCGACACCGCGGAGACCATAGAGACGGTAGAAGCGATAGAAGCTACGGTCATGGAGCGGGAGACTATAGAGACAGTGACTGAGGTGGCAGAAACAGTACCGGAGACAGAAGTAACTATGATTCCGGAATACGCGAATCTGCTGCAGATCACCCTGGATCCTACATGGGAGTATGCGGATCATTCCAAAATCAATTCCGGAGCGGCGGTGCTGTATCGAGCGCCGGAGGAATCCGGACGTAAGGGTATCGTTATCGGTGTTAATGCCGGACATGGTACGGCGGGCGGCGCGAAGGTGAAGACTCTGTGCCACCCGGACGGCTCTGCCAAGACCACGGGAGGCAGCACGGCGGCAGGAGCTACGGAAGCTGTGGCAGTCTCCGGCGGCATGACATTTCAGGACGGGACACCGGAGAAGACGGTTACATTGCGAATGGCGCAGATCCTGCGGGATAAGCTTCTTGCTTCCGGGTATGATGTGCTGATGCTCCGGGATGGCGAGGATGTACAGTTAGATAATGTGGCGCGGACCGTGATCTGCAACAATGTGGCGGACTGTCATATTGCGCTGCACTGGGACAGTGGTGACGGTAAAAATTATGACAAAGGATGCTTTTATATCTCGGTGCCGGAGGAACTGAAAAGTATGGAACCGGTGTCATCCCACTGGCAGCAGCACGATGCCCTGGGAGCAGATCTTGTGGAAGAACTGCGGGAGCAGGGGGCAACGATCTACGGGAAAGGACATATGAGTATTGACCTGACCCAGACCTCCTACAGCACGATCCCGTCCGTGGACATGGAACTGGGAAATGCATATTCCGACCACAGTGATGCCACGCTTCAACTGCTGGCAGAGGGACTGCTGTCCGGAATTACAGCATATTTTGAACAATAGTCGTTAACAGATCGTTCTGCGGCATTTGCAAATGCACGGAAATATGCTATAATGGGCAGTGCTGAATATTGAGAAACAAAAAGAAAGGCAGTAAACCGGAAGGTTTCTGAACGGTAAATAAATCATGAAACTGGGTATCGTAGGTCTTCCCAATGTGGGAAAGAGTACACTTTTCAATTCCCTGACCAAGGCAGGAGCGGAATCTGCCAACTATCCTTTCTGTACCATCGACCCTAACGTAGGTGTGGTAACAGTTCCGGACGACAGATTAAAGGCACTGGGCGAGATGTACCATTCTAAGAAGGTAACTCCCGCAGTCATCGAATTCGTAGATATCGCAGGTCTGGTAAAGGGTGCCTCCAAGGGTGAAGGACTGGGCAACCAGTTCTTAAGCAACATTCGTGAAGTGGATGCCATCGTACATGTGGTAAGATGTTTCGAGGATCCCAATGTCATCCACGTAGACGGCAGTGTAAACCCTCTGCGCGACATCGAGACCATCAATCTGGAGTTGATCTTCGCAGATCTGGAAGTACTGGAGAGAAGACTGTCCAAGGTAGTCAAGGCTGCCAGAATGGACAAGACCTATGCCAAGGAGCTGGCACTCTTAGAGCGGATCAAGGAGCATCTGGAGAGTGGCAAGATGGCGAAGAGCCTGGAAGTCACCGATGAGGATGAACTGGCACTGTTAAAGGAATACAATCTGCTGACCTACAAGCCTGTGATCTATGCGGCAAATGTATCCGAGGACGATCTGGCAGACGACGGAGCATCCAACGAGATGGTGGGCAAAGTTCGAGAGTTCGCAGCAAGTGAGAATAGCGAAGTATTCGTGATCTGTGCACAGATCGAGGAAGAGATCTCTGAGCTGGACGATGATGAGAAGGCAATGTTCTTAGATGATCTGGGATTAAAGGAATCCGGTCTGGAGAAGCTGATCAAGGCAAGTTATCACATCCTGGGACTGATGAGTTTCCTGACCGCAGGTGAGGATGAGACCAGAGCATGGACCATTAAGATCGGTACCAAGGCGCCTCAGGCAGCCGGTAAGATCCACTCCGATTTCGAGAGAGGTTTCATCAAGGCAGAAGTTGTGAATTACAAGGATCTCTTAGAGCAGGGGTCTCTGGCAGCTGCCCGTGAGAAAGGTCTGGTCGGCATGGAAGGCAAGGATTATGTGGTGCAGGATGGCGATGTAATTCTTTTCCGTTTTAATGTATGATGCCAGGGTCAAAAGGTCTAAACCCACATGAGCTTGCTCATAGGTGGGTGAAAGACCTTAGGACCCGTCCCGATATGAGCATCAAAGTCGGGGGTTTTTGACCCCAACATCAATGTATAATACTAAGATCCGGGAGCGCGAAACGCGTAGAAGCCGAGTAGTACTAAGAAAGGATATAAATATTATGATGAATGCAGGAGATATTGCATTTCCCCATCTGGGTATTTATCTGGAAAATGTTCCCAGAAGCTTTACCGTATTCGGTTTTGAGATCGCTTTTTACGGACTGATCATCGGAATCGGTGTACTGGCCGGTATTCTGATGGCGGTACACGAAGCGAAGGTGGCCGGGGAGAATCCGGATATGATTTGGGATTTTGCAATTTATGCGGTGATTTTCTCTGTGATCGGTGCCCGGCTCTATTATGTGATCTTTGCCTGGGACTACTACAAGGACAATCTGCTGAGTATCTTCAATACCAGAAACGGAGGAATGGCCATCTACGGTGGAGTAATCGGGGCATTTCTGACACTGTTTATCTATTGTAAGATCAAGAAAATCAATCCCTTTCAGCTGGGTGATCTCTGTGTGCCGGGACTGATCCTGGGACAGGTCATCGGACGCTGGGGCAATTTCATGAACCGCGAAGTATTTGGGGAGTATACAGATAATATTCTGGCGATGAGACTTCCCATCGAGGCCGTACGCAGCCGGGATATCTCGGAAAATGTGGCGGCGCATATTCTGGAAGGAACCAATTATATTCAGGTACATCCCACATTCCTCTATGAGAGCCTGTGGAATCTGGCGGTTCTGATCATTATGCTGGTATATCGTAAGCATAAGAAGTTCCGGGGAGAGATCTGCCTGCTATATTTCGGAGGTTATGGACTGGGAAGATTCTGGATCGAAGGTATCCGTACCGATACCCTCTTTATTCCCGGTACTACCATTGCGGTATCCCAGGTGTTATCTCTGTGTATGGTGATTTTTGCGGTGGTGACGGACATTGTGGTACGTATCCGCCTGAAAAAACAGCCGAAAGTGGAAAATAATTTGTAACTATTCAGAGCCATGCAAATTATGTCAACATGCACGTCGAATGCTTGCATTCGTAAGGACATTTGACAGAATTTATATGGCGAAGTAACCACATGAGCAAAAAGTAAGCTCTGAAAGAGCGATTTTGCGAATGGAGTGCTGAATAGTTGAAAAAATTTAAAAATTTTTAAGAATAACGAAGCAAGAGCAAATACATAGATATTGTGTTTGCTCTTATTTTTTTGCCACATATAGTGGAAAAAGCGCTTTTGTCGTAGGACGGGGCGCTCATTTTGATTCCGCTGTCGAAAAAAGCCACTTGATTTCTCTTGTAAAATACCCTATTTTAGTATAAAATCATAATAAAAGTGGGAGAAAGTGGAGGCAAGTGCCACAAAGTGGTAGATTTTTGAAAAATTGACCTCCTTTTTCGTGGCAGTCCCCTTTTGGATGAATGGTGGTGAGTGCGATGTTTATGAGCGAGTACAACCATACGTTAGATACGAAAGGCAGGTTGATCATTCCGGCAAAATTCCGAGAGACTTTAGGCGAGGAATTTGTGATTTCCAAGGGAATGGATGGCTGCTTATTTGTGTATGCAGGCGATGACTGGAATGCTTTTGAACAGAAGCTGACCTCATTACCTCTGATCAATAAGGAAGCAAGACAATTCGCCCGTTTCTTCTTAGCCGGTGCGGCTACAGTGGAAGTGGACAAGCAGGGAAGAATCCTGTTGCCGGCACACTTGCGAGAATTCGCCGGACTGGAAAAAGATGTGGTGTTAGTCGGAGTCGGCAGCCGCGTGGAGATCTGGAGCAAGGACAAGTGGGAGGATATGAACTCCGATGCGGATATGGATGAGATCACCGGTGCCATGGAAGGACTGGGACTGACCATTTAAAAAGCAGATTTAAAAGAAGTAGATTTAAAAGAAGCAGGAAAGGATGACCGTCGTGGAATTTAATCATTATTCTGTGATGTTGCATGAGACCATCGAACAACTGAATATCAGACCGGACGGCATCTATGTGGACGGAACCTTAGGTGGCGGCGGACATGCTTATGAAGTGTGCAGCCGCTTACAGAACGGACATTTCTACGGAATCGATCAGGATGACGCGGCGATCGCGGCGGCATCGGAGAGACTGCGATGCTTTGGAGATAAAGTGACGGTGATCCGCAACAATTACGTGAATGCGGTGGAAGCCCTCAGAGAATACGGAGTCACCGGGGTGGACGGCATCGTGCTGGATCTGGGAGTCTCTTCCTACCAGTTAGATACCGAAGACAGAGGATTTTCCTATCGTTTTGATGCGCCGCTGGACATGCGGATGGATCGCAGGCAGACACTGACGGCGAGAGACATCGTGAACAATTATTCCGAGATGGAACTGTATCATATCATCCGGGATTACGGCGAAGATCCTTTCGCAAAAAACATTGCGAAACATATTGTAAAAAAAAGGGTGGACAAGCCCATTGAGACTACCTTTGAATTAAATGAGATCATCAAAGCCGCAGTTCCGGCGAAGATGCGGCAGAACGGACATCCTTCCAAGCAGACATTCCAGGCAATTCGCATTGAGTGCAATCAGGAACTGGAAGTACTGAAAAAGGCGTTGGACGAGCTGATCGATCTGTTGAATCCCGGCGGAAGGTTCTGTATCATCACTTTCCATTCCCTGGAAGACCGGATCGTGAAAAATGCGTTCCGCAGGAATGAGAATCCCTGCACCTGTCCTCCGGAATTCCCGGTGTGTGTATGCGGTAAGGTCTCCAAGGGAAAGGTGATCACCAGGAAACCGATTCTTCCAAGTGCGGAAGAACTGGAAGCAAACAGCAGGTCCAAGAGCGCAAAGTTACGCGTGTTCGAAAAGAAATAAAGAATTTAAAGATTTAATCAGTGAAAGTGGGAACAAAGTATGGCACAGAGAAGAAGTAATACCCCATACATATATGATAATACAGCAAGAGACTTACAGATCCGGAGACAATTGGAAGAGCCCCGGAGACAACTGTCTCATGAGACGAGAAAAAACAGAGAAAAAGCAAGACATATGAGCATCGGCTATGTGACTTTTCTAATGGCGGCCCTGGTGGCATGCGCATTTTTCCTGGTGAATTATATCCAGATGCAGTCGCAGCTGACCACGAAGATCGCAGAAGTATCCAGGATGGAAAGTGAACTGAACTCTCTGAAATTGTCCAACGATGAGGAGTACAGCCGTATCACCAGCAGCATCAATCTGGAAGAAATTAAGCGGATCGCCATCGGTGAACTGGGAATGACCTATGCTACCGAAGGTCAGGTGATCCCCTATGAAAGCATCAGCAACGATTATATGCGTCAGGCAGATAACAGTCAGAAGTAAGCCCGGGAGGCAGAATGTGTGAAGGAAAAGAACCCCAAGAAATTTAGTATCAAAATGCAGAAGAAACTGCTATGTCTGTATGCATTGATTATACTGGCATTTATTCTGCTGTCGTTTCGTCTGTCATGGATCGTGAGGGCGGACGGAGCTGCCTACGAGAAGCAGGTGCTTTCCCAGCAAAAGTACGATTCCATCACCCTGCCGTTCCGCCGAGGAGACATCGTGGACGCCAAGGGAACGAAACTGGCAGTCAGTGAAAAGGTGTATAACCTGGTCATCGATGCAAGGGTAATGCTGGATCGGGATGATTATCTGGAACCCACCATGGAAGCGCTGTCTGCGAATTTCCCGGATCTGGATATGACGGCAGTGCGACAGTATGTGACATCCCATCCCGAATCTTCCTGGTATGTGCCTCTTCGGAGAATGACTTATGACCAGATCAGCGGATTTCAGGCAGCTGCGCTGGAGGACAGCAATATCAGGGGCGTCTGGTTTGAAGAAGAATACAAGAGAGTCTATCCCAACGGATCTCTGGCGGCGGATGTCATCGGATTCGCCAGATCGGACAACGAGGGACAGTACGGACTGGAAGAGTATTACAACGATGTCCTGAATGGAACGACCGGCAGAGAGTATGGCTATTTGAACGATGATGCCAACCTGGAGCGCACCATCAAACCGGCAGTGGACGGCAATACCATACACAGTACCATCGATGCCAATATTCAGGGAATCGTGGAGAAATATCTGAAGCAGTTTAACGACGAGCATAAGGATGCGGTACACCCCGGCAACGGTGCGGAAAATGTAGGCTGCATCATTATGGAAGTCAATACCGGTAATATTTTAGCCATGGCAAGTTATCCGACTTATGATCTGAACGATACCAGAAACACGGATGCACTGCTGGGATCCCGTAAGATCGAGATGGTGACCAATGCCAACGGTTACCAGGTACTGACGAAGACAGATACTTATTTTACCCAGGAAGATATCGATGCCCTGACGGATGAAGAGTTGTTGGATAATCTGAACTATCTGTGGAAGAACTACTGTATCTCCACCACTTACGAGCCGGGTTCTACGGCGAAGCCTTTTACTGTGGCAGCGGCACTGGAGAGCGGAGCCATCACCGGCAACGAGCATTATCAGTGTAACGGTTCTCTGGAAGTCGGCGGGCATACGATCAAATGTCACAGCTACCGTTCCGGCGGTGAAGGTGATGTGTCCGTACAGGATTCCATCGCCTGGTCCTGCAACGTGGCACTGATGAAGATCGCAGCTACCTTGGGCAAAGAGGAATTTTCCAAATTCCAGCAGACCTTTAATTTCGGATTAAAGACCAATATAGACCTTGCCGGAGAAGCGAGAACCGCCAGCCTTTTATTCCCGGTGGAACAGATGGGCAGTGCCGATCTGGCGACAAACAGTTTCGGACAGAACTTCAATGTGACAATGATCCAGATGATCACGGGATTTTGCTCTCTGATCAACGGTGGATATTATTATGAGCCGCACATGGTGGATAAGATCACCAATTCCAGCGGAGCAACGGTGGAAAACATTGAGCCCAGAGTTCTGCGGCAGACCATCTCCGAGAGTACCTCGGCGAAGATCAGACAGTATTGCCGCGCTACTGTTATGGAAGAGGGTGGCGACCGCAGAACCGGTAGAACCGCAAGACCCGCAGGTTACGCCATCGGCGGCAAAACCGGTACCGCAGAGACCATTCCCCGTAAAAACGGTGAATATGTCGTATCCTTTATGGGATATGCACCGGCGGATGATCCCCAGATCGCCATTTATGTGGTCGTGGATCGTGCCAATGCATCTCCGCAGGATGATGCAAAGTTTGCCACCGGTATTGTAAGAAATGTATTGACAGAAGTGCTGCCTTACCTGAACATCTTCATGACAGAGGAATTGTCCGATAAAGAGATTCAGGAACTGGCAGAGAAGCAGATTGAGATTACGAATCAGTATACCCAGAAACCGGAAGACGGAGATACTCAGACAAGCGATGACGGAACAGATACCGCTTCTGATCCCACAAACCAGACGGGCGGAGAGAACACCGGAACCGGAGAGGGAGAAGATTCTACCACAACTTCTGAGGACTGGAGAAATTACCCTGTGGATCCCACTACCGGGTATCTGATAAGCCCGATCGACGGCGGTCTGATTGATCCCGTTACGGGAGCGGACGTCGGCGGAGACGATACCCTGGGTGACAGCCCGGTGAACAATAATCTGCTGAATCAGCAAAATGAATAAATAGCCATTCATGGAACGAATAGCCTCACCTTTGGAGCCATAAAATGTAAAAAGCTCCAGGGTGAGGTTTTTTATGGCAGATCATCAGAATCGATTTTTTCACCGCAAAAAGATCATGACCATATTTTTTATATGTACGGCAGTCTTCTGCGGGCTGCTGGGACGACTTTTGTATCTGATGGTATGGAGGGCGGATTATTATGCGGAAGCAGCCACCAGACTGCATGAGAGGGAGAGAAGCATCAAGGCGGCGAGAGGGAGGATTCTGGATCGTAATGGCGTCGTGCTGGCGGATAATAAAACAGTCTGCACCGTATCCGTGATTCACAACCAGATCGAAGAACCCGAGCAGGTCATTGCCATGCTGATAAAGGAGCTGGGGATCTCTGAGGAAGAAGCCAGGAAACGGGTGGAAAAATATTCCTCCATCGAGCGGGTAAAAAGTAACGTGGATAAGACCGTCGGTGACAGAATCCGGGAATATGATCTGGCGGGGGTAAAAGTGGATGAAGATTATAAGAGATATTACCCTTACGGAGAACTGGCAAGTAAAGTATTGGGGTTCACCGGAGGCGACAATCAGGGGATTATCGGACTGGAAGTGGTCTATGAGGAAGTCCTTAAGGGAGAGCCCGGCATGATATTAACCGTAACGGATGCCAAAGGGATCGAGGTGGACACGGCAGGAGAACGCCGGGTGGAACCGGTGCCGGGGAGCGATCTTCGCATCAGCATGGACAGAAACATCCAGGAGTATGCCACACAGCTGGCGGAACAGGCTTGTGCTGCCAAGGAGGCGGACAGTGTCTATATCATTGCCATGAATCCGAAGAACGGAGAGATTCTGGCGATGGTCAATTACCCGGAGTTTGATCTGAATGACCCTTACACACTGCCGGTGGAGACCGTTACGACAGAAGACGGTAATCTCCTTACGACAGATCCCGGGCATCTTACAGCCGAGCAGAAGCAGGAAAAATTAAATGCCATGTGGAGAAACGGCTGCATTAACGATACTTATGAACCGGGCTCCACTTTCAAGATTATTACGGCGGCTGCCGGATTGCAAGCGGGGGTGGTGACACCGGAGAGCAACTTTTCCTGCCCGGGATTTATCATCGTGGACGATCGTAAGATCCGGTGTCATAAGACCGCTGGTCATGGAAGCCAGACCTTCGTGCAGTGCATGGAAAACAGCTGTAATCCGGCGCTCATTACCGTGGGGCTCCGCCTCGGTGTGGATAATTACTACCATTATTTTGAACAGTTTGGTTTAAAGCAGCGCACCGGTGTGGACCTGCCGGGAGAAGCGGCAACGATCATGCATAAAAAAGAAAACATGGGAAATGTGGAACTGGCGACGGTGGCGTTCGGGCAGTCCTTTCAGATCACGGCGATCCAGCTTCTGACTACGGCTTCCTCCATTATCAACGGTGGCAATCGGATCACACCCCATTTCGGCATCGAGGCACTGAATCGGGAAGGGGAAGTGGAAGAGACTTATTTCTATCCGGTGCGTACCGGGATCCTGTCGGAGGAGACTTCTGCCACCATGCGCTATATTCTCGAGATGGTAGTGGCGGAAGGCTCCGGCAGAAACGGGCAGGTGCAGGGCTTCCGGGTCGGGGGCAAGACCGCCACCAGCCAGACCCTGCCTCGCGGAAGCGGACGCTATATTTCCTCGTTTATCGGCTTCGCACCGGCGGATGATCCCGAGGTCATTGCCATTGCCATCATCAATAATCCGCAGGGCGTCTATTACGGAGGACAGGTGGCGGCACCTATTATCAGGCAGCTGTATGAAAATATTTTGCCCTATCTGGGACTGGAGAAGACAGAAGATACTGCTGTCGAAAATAACTGAATGAAAAAGGTTCCGGCGGGTGAAAATTTGACAAAATCTGCTGACCACACCCCTTATAATAATTCTGAAGGAGGGGTGTGATGCATTATGAACTGTATTTTGACAGCCTGTTCCTCCTGAACTTCGGCATGAACCTGTTACTTCTGATCCTGGTGGATCACAGTACCTGCCACACTGCCACGTGGTACCGGCTGACAGCCGGGGCGGCAATCGGAGCGGTATGTTATCTGCTCCCTTTTTTATGGAAGGGAACGGCGCTTTTAAAGCTCTTCCTGTGCCTTTTGCCGGGGACGGGACTCATGCTGTGGGTGGCTTTTCCCATACGGAATATGGGAGGATTCTGGCTGTATTTCAGAAAACAGTGCTTTTTTACCTTTTTGATGGGAGGCGTGCTGGCAGCAGTGTTTCGAAGCTTACCAGCAGGTAGAAAATTCCTCCCGGGCACCTGTATGGTGCTTGGAGTGGGAACATTTTTTTGCATGATTCTTCTGAAACACAGGAAAAAGGAAGAAGAGCACGCGGCGTACTGTCAGGTGCTCCTGCGGGGAACGGACGGTGAATGCTGGATCCCCGCCCTGATTGATTCCGGCAATACGTTAAGGGAACCCATCAGCGGGGCACCGGTGTCGGTACTGGATATCAGGGTATTTAGGAGTCTGTGGAGAGAGGAACCATCGGGATTTCGTGCCATCCCCTATCACAGCGTGGGGAAGAGCAGTGGCATCCTTTGCGGTTATCTGGTGCCGCAGATAACGATACGGTACCGTGGCGTGGAAAAAGTGTGCAGAAATGTATATCTGGCAGTGAGTGAAGAGGAAATTGCCGGAAAAGAAATTCCTATGCTGCTGCATCCTGCATTGCTGCAGCCGGGAGACAGGAAGGAGCAATTATGATCTTAAAGATAGCAATACCCGGAAAAATGAAATTGAAAATAACACGCAGGGAGCCTTTCCCCATACATCGGAAAGGCGACCTTCACTATATCGGCGGAGCGGAAGTGTTACCACCTCCTCTGCAAAGTGATCAGGAGAATCAGGTCATCAGTGATCTGGGGACGGAATATGAGGATGAGGCGAAGGCGATTCTGATTGAACATAACCTGCGTCTCGTGGTCTACATAGCCAAAAAGTTCGATAATACAGGAGTGGGTGTGGAGGATCTGATTTCCATCGGCACTATCGGACTGATCAAATCCATCAATACTTTCAATCCGGAGAAAAATATCAAACTGGCGACCTATGCCTCCCGGTGCATTGAAAATGAGATACTGATGTACCTGCGGCGGAATAATAAGACGAAGATGGAAGTGTCCATCGATGAACCCTTAAATGTGGACTGGGACGGCAATGAGCTGCTTCTGTCGGATATTTTGGGAACGGATGAGGACGTGATCTACCGGGGGATCGAGAACGAAGTGGAGCGCAAGCTTTTAATGAATGCTGTGAGTAAGCTGTCGAACCGGGAGAAGACCATCGTACGGCTGCGGTTCGGACTGGGAACACCGGACGGACAGGAGATGACACAGAAGGAGGTAGCAAACTTCCTTGGAATCTCCCAGTCCTATATTTCCAGGCTGGAGAAAAAGATCATGCGGCAGCTGAAAAAGGAGATTAGTCTGCATATTTGACTTTGCATTCGGGACGGATACATGATACTATAGAAATTACGGAGAAACATATGCTCCGGGTTGTAAATGACAGATTTTAAGGATGAAGATACATGATACAGCGTGATGATATATTATCGATGGAATATTTAAAAAAGACGGAATTCACCGGATGCCACCAGGGGATGCGCTACCGCCTGGAACAGACTCAGGATCCGGAGGACCCCGAAGGCGGCAAAAAGCTTATGGCGACGGTGTGGCCGGAGCCCTTTAATTATTTTAAGACGCCGGAGGAGAAAAAGCAGAGGGCTTATTTTTCCTTTGACGAGGACGGCGTGGTGGATGCCGTTGCCTGGATGAACGACCGCTTGTTCGAGGATAAGAAGATATGGGAAGAAGCACCTTCCCATTGGGATACCTATCAAATGTAAGGAAATAATAAGATGATGTTAAAATATATAATAAAGGATCTGAAGGAGGCTTTTGTCTATCTTCCCTACGGGATCATGGCGGGGGCTGTCATGGGACTGATCCTGAACGGACTGAATGCCAGACGGGAGCGTAAGGGGAAGGATGCCTTTCCCATGGCGGGACTCATGGCATTTTCTCTGTATCTGATGATCATTCTGGTGATCACTTTTTTCTCCAGAGAGGATGGCAGCCGGATCGGCATGGATCTGGAACTTTTCTCCACCTGGGGGACCAATGCAAGGAACCATGCTTTCGTGGTGGAAAATGTACTGCTGTTTATTCCCTATGGATTTATCTGTCCCTGGGCGTTCCCCTGGCTTCGGGGATTTTTCCGGAATGCTTTCGCGGCATTCGTGACCAGTTTCGGTGTGGAGACGATCCAGCTGATCACCGGCAGGGGATATTTTCAGGTAGATGATATTCTGACCAATGTGCTGGGCGGGATGATCGGCTATGGATTGTTTTGGATACTGTATGGAATGGTGCGGAGATTCCGCAGACAATAAAAGTGTAATCAGAACAATCAAGAAGATAACATGAAAAATGAGGGAGATACGTAAGATGAGACCGGAAGAGACACGGAAAGCTTATAAGGGAAATGCTGACCGCCCCATCGAACAGGCGAGCCAGGATGAATTCGATGTCAGTCCTTATGTGGAAGGACTGGGGGACTTTACACTGGACTGTGAGACACCGCTTACCATAGCGGTACAGGGAGCCTGGGGAAGCGGCAAGACCAGTATGATGAATATGCTGCAAAAATATCTGGAGGAGACCGGCAGGGTGGAGAAGGCGGAGCGGAACGAATACATCAGCCTGATCCGGATGACCACCGACGGCAATCCGAGAAGCATCAAGAGAATCGCCAATTACTATAAGCTGACGGATAAGGTGGCGGTCAGTAAAGGAATCTACGATGAATTTGAGGACGATGAGACCGCAATCTGCAGAAAGATTGCCCTGGCATTTGCCTGCATAGAGCTGCGTTATCCGGATTTTTATGAATACCTGATGAGCAGATGGTCAGCATTCTCAGCCTGTCCACCTTAAATGACATCCGGGCATCGGAAGCGGCAATGGCTGCGATCAAGACAGAGGAGACAGCGAAGACAGATTGAAAAAGCGCGCTGATAAGAGAAAAGCATCGATTGAGAATCATCCGCTGGCAAAAACGGTAAAGAATGCACTGGCAGAGACTTCTTGTGATGTCGTGGAATCAGGAACCTATACGTTAAAAATTCAATGCGGGAATACTATGGTATTCAGCATAGAAATTGCATTCGGGTCAAGGACTTCAGGGATGCTGGTGCTCAAATACAATCCCAAAGTCTTGAGAAGCGGAAGTCTCCTTCTTACACAATTTTCAGAACTGGTGGAAGCAGAACGGATGACATATGCAGAACTGGCAGATAAATACGGCAGGGTGTTGATTCCGGAAGAAGCGTTTGAGGAAAATGTGCGCGAGAAGGGGTACACTTTAAGTTGGAAAAGGAAAAGCTACTAAAATTAATATCTTGTATGAATACCGGAAAAGATGGGGACAAAGTAGCAGAACTTGATAATCCGGAAGTGTTGAAAGCAATGCAGAAAAAGTATGGGATAGATTGAGGATAGTACTAGAGTCACTGCAATCTTAATCGGTAAAATAATTGTTTCTACACCTCTTGACTTTTCTTTCTTTCTTACAATGAGAAAGAAAGAAGAAAGAAATAAGAAAGGAAGGAGCAGAAGATGCTAGCATTCGAGAACCAAAATATTGAATTTAAGCAGGAACATGTCCCTGACATCCGAAAAGAGGTGATGGGATTTGCAAACGCAGAGGGCGGAACAATTTATGCTGGTGTCCGAAAGGATGGAGCAGTTTTGGGCATCGGTGATCCTGATGGGGTAATGCTCCAAATCGTAAATTCCTTGAAGGATTCATTAGCACCAGATATAATGCCGTTTATTAGAGTCAACACAGTTGAAATAGAAGAAAAGAAAGTTATCGAAATTGATGTGACAACAGGAACGAATCGACCATACTATCTCCGCGAAAAAGGATTAAAACCCAGTGGTGTGTATGTAAGGATGGGCAGTTCTACACAGCCGATGACCGAAGAAGGTATCCGTGAGATGATCCTGCAAAACAGTGGAAGATCGTTTGAATTGTGTAGAAGTATGAATCAGGAATTGACATTCCATACTCTTCAAACAGAGATGCAGAGAAGAACGATTGAAATCGGATCCTCGCAAATGCGGACGCTTAAGTTGATTGGCGAAGATGGTTTGTATACAAATCTTGCATTGCTGCTATCTGACCAGTGTGAAACAACAACAAAGGTGGCTCTCTTCCAAGGAACGGATAAGGAATTGTTCAGGGATAGAAAGGAATTCACGGGATCTATTTTAAAGCAGCTTGAAGATGTCTATCAGTTTATTGATTTAGTCAATAAAACGAAGGCAACATTTTCAGGGCTGGACCGAACAGATAGAAGAGATTATCCAGAAGAAGCTGTAAGAGAGGCTTTGCTGAACAGCATTGTTCATCGCGATTACTCTTTTAGTGGAAGCAATCTGGTCAATGTTTATGAGGACAGAATCGAATTTATTTCCCTTGGAGGTCTTGTGTCTGGTTTGGAACTAAATTCTATTTTTCTTGGCGTTTCACAATCAAGAAATCCGAACCTTGCAGCCGTTTTTTACCGTATGAGATTGATTGAGAGTTATGGTACCGGAATTGGGAAAATTGAACGTGCATATAAAACCTGCCCATTCCAACCGGGGTTTGAAACCGCAAAAGGAGTTTTCCGTGTAACACTTCCCAATAGGAATGAGGAACAAGACAATGGAGTGCGAGTGCCAGATAATGCGAATGAAGATATTTCGCTGAATGAGCAGAAGCAACTCATTGTTCAATACGCGCAGGAGAATGGCAGTGTTACAAGAAAAGAAGTAGAGGATTTGATTGGCGCAGGAACAACGAAGGCATTTCGGTTGCTTAAAGAACTTTGCGAAGCAGGCAAACTTGAGCAAAAAGGAAGCGGAAGACGGATTACTTACGTTACCAAATAAATCTTGGACCGATCGATGTGCCAAATGAGGTGACAGAGAAGATCAGGGGGCATCACGCCGTAAGATACCCCCGCATGGCTTTCAGGGCATTTTTTTCAAGACGGGAGACCTGCGCCTGGGAGATGCCGATCATGTCGGCTACCTCGGTCTGGGTTTTTCCTTCAAAAAAGCGCAGGGAGATAATATGGCGCTCTCTGTCGTTCAGACGTTTCATGGCTTCACTGAGGGAGAGATGTTCCACCCACGTCTCTTCCTTATTTTTTTTATCGCTGATCTGGTCCATGACATAGAGGGTGTCGCCGCCGTCGGTGTAGACCGGTTCGTAGAGACTCATGGGGTTCTGCATGGCATCTAAGGCATAGACGATGTCTTCTTTGGAGATGCCTACCTCTGCGGCGATTTCTTCCATGGTGGGTTCTTTCAGGTTCTTTCTGGTCAGGGTGTCTCTGGCGTAGATTGCCTTATAGGCAGTATCCTTCAGGGATCGTGAAACACGGATACTGTTGTTATCCCGTAAAAATCTTCGTATCTCACCGATAATCATGGGTACTGCATAGGTAGAAAATTTTACCCCGAGAGTGGAATCAAAATTATCAATGGCCTTGATGAGACCGATGCAGCCGATCTGGAACAGATCGTCTACATTTTCCGCACTGCCGGAGAAGCGCTTGATCACGCTTAAGACCAGACGCAGGTTCCCCTCGATATAGGTCTCCCTGGCGGCAGCGTCACCTTCACGGATCTTCGCAAATAAAGCCTCCTTGTCTGCCGCCTTTAACAAAGGCAGTTTTGCAGTATTGACGCCGCAGATTTCCACTTTTCCCTGTACCATAGAGACCTCCCGAGTGCTTAATTTTTTGATAACTACAGTATTCACAGGAGAATGTGCGGATATACTTTGCGGCGGGAATTTCCAGTAATTCCCGAACACAAGAGCGGGAAGATCATATATTATAGAAATAGAAAAAACAGGAGCAGACGCATGCTTTTTTCTGAATTAAAATGCAAAGATGTGATTAATGTCAGAGACTGCAAAAAGCTGGGGCACGTCTGTGATCTGGAGTTCGATGAGTGCAGCGGATGCATCTGCAAGATCATGGTGCCCGGCGGGAACCAGTGGCTGGGGTTTTTACGCTGTGAGCCGAATATCGTCATCCCGTATAAGGACATCAGACAGATCGGACCGGACATAATTTTAGTTGACATTAACTGCTGATTCTCTTATAATATCCGTATAAATAACACGTGGTTTTTAAGAGGAGGATGCCTATGAAATGTCCGTTCTGCAGCCATGAAAATACCAGAGTGATCGACTCGCGGCCGGCGGAAGATAACAACTCCATTCGCCGTCGCCGTGTATGTGATGAATGTGGGAAGCGTTTTACCACTTATGAGAAGATCGAGACGATTCCACTGATCATTATTAAAAAGGACAATAACAGAGAGGCGTACGACCGCGCGAAGATCGAGGCGGGAGTACTGAGAGCCTGTCATAAGCGTCCGGTCAGCGCACAGCAGATCACGACTCTGGTGGATGAGGTGGAGAACGAGATCTTTAACAGAGAAGAGCGGGAGATCCCCAGCGGAACCATCGGCGAGCTTGTGATGAATAAGCTTAAGGATCTGGATGCGGTAGCCTATGTAAGATTCGCTTCCGTGTACCGGGAATTTAAGGACGTGAACACCTTTATGGATGAATTGAAGAGTGTTCTGAATGACAAGAACCACAATTAATTTCCGGAAGACTTAAGTTTTCGTAAAAACAGTCGATATTATAACTGAAAATACAGCTAGATAAAGATAGAATTTCGCATGGTATGTGCGATAAAAAACAAAGGACAAGGAGGTGAATACATGGGAATCAATGGAATTAACGGGATGAACGGAATCGGCAGAATGCAGGATTACAGCATACAGATGCCGCAGCCGGCGAAGACAGTGATTACGGAGATTCCGGAGCAGGAATCCCATGTAGCATCTTCGGAACAAATAGATTCCGGGAATTCCGGTGCGGTGAAGGAGACGGCTCCGGTTGGAGAGCCAAAAGCCAACGCTCCGCTAGAGGATATTTCCATTACCTTTCACAAGCAGGATGATTTCAGCTACATAGGCAGGGACAGCGATATCCATTCCCTGGATGTGGAGAAGGCAATATCCGATATGCGGAAGGACCAGATCTTACAGCAGTACCATACTGTGGAGACAAAATAGATGTATCTCACGAAAAAGCCCGATTTTATCGGGCTTTTTGCTACCCAAACGGCTCAGGGCTCGGTATGACACCAAGATGGACGACAACGGATGGTTGGAAGTATCTTCGGACGGCATCCCTCTCTGCCGGATAAAGTACAACGGTCAACTTCTAAGCAACGCCGACAAAACCCTCTCAGATGAATACCGCAGTAAAATTGCAGACATTCAGGATGAAATCTCTACGGTGCGGGAATATGTCGGGCTTTACGAACACGCACCGCAAATGCAAGCTGCCGATGTCTCCGATTACAGACAACTCGTCTCTTTCGGAGATACAGTGTTGGCGGCAACCTACAGTGAAAAGAACGGATTTATGTTCTGCACATGGAAACAGAATACAGGCGGCGACTCGGTGTTTTGGGGAGATTACTCGCCGAACTATGAATATGTCAAGGAAGCCTTTGCCGTGCGTTCCGGTCTCGTCAGCAAATGCCGCCTGTTCAGTGAGAAAGAATCGGCAGACCTTTGTCGCTGTGTAGACTTTGCCAAGCAAACGCTTTTCTTTCCGTAAAGCTGCGGACAGCTAAAACAATAGCGTATGCCGCCTTTTTGTGTATTGTATCTCCGATTGCCCTTTTGATATTGAGTGCAATCAGCGAGAGTACGGCGGGTGCTTTGAACGAAAATATTGCGAGCGGAATCGGAATGATCGTTCTTGTCATTTTTGTAGCAGTCGCAGCTGTCATGTTTATCTCAAGCGGCAGCAAAACCTCTCCCTTTACATACTTGGAAAAAGAAAAGTTTGAAACCGAGTATGGCGTAAGCGGAATGGTGAAGGAACGCAGAGCACAATACAGGGATTTGCACACGAAACATAATATTGCGGGAACTTGTTTGTGTGTTACTGCCCTAATTCCTCTTTTTGTCGGAGCAATCATGGATGCTGCTAACGAATAATTATGCTTTTCCGAACTGATGGACGGCGAGGACGCAGCGGAGGACAGCGTGCGAGTCTATGACGACGATCAGATACTCGACCTGCTGCGCCGCACGCAGGAGCTGGAGCGGCAGAAAACATATTGTACGGAATCATTCTTATTGCCCTCGGCATTGCCTGCAACGCCATGTCAAATACGGTAGATGGGTCTCATGTACAGGAGTTTATATCCGGTCTGCTGATGGGGTTATCCGTTGCAGAAATTTTATCCGGAATCGTCATTGTCGGAAAGAGCATTCTGAAAAGATAAGAAAAAAGACACATTGCCTGCTCGTAATCTTGACAAAGCAATGTGTCTTTCATTTTACTCAAGTGTATCCGCAAGCCCTAAAAGACGAGCAGGTGTAGTTTGAGTCATACTTCGCAGTTCTTCCGGTCTGACATTGTGATCGACCATAAACTGCAGATACTGCCGCATGGATTCCTCCCACGGCGGTGTTGCGGGATTGCCGCAGTCGGTTGACAAAATAGTGTTATCTGCACCGAGTTTGCGAATTGCCTCAAGGTTATGCTCTGCGTTGCTGACCCAACAGCCACTTTTCAGAGGCTGCATAAAACAACGCTCCAAAATAACATTGTAATCCGAAATCAGTTCCTCTTGGTCTTCAAGGCTCATAGCTACCACCCAGTACTCCGGATGGGTGATCACGATCTTCTGTACGCCGATGTTGCGGGCGCTGTCTACCACGCATCGTATCTCTTCCGGTGAAATATGACCTGTAGCAAGAACGGCATCATACTCCTTAATAAGTGTAAAAATACGGCGAAGCTCCTGTGTGGGTACACCGTGGTCATTTGTCATGCGAATACCGCCGCTTTTGCCATGCTTTCGGCAGTCGTTTTCCGCATCCACCGTCGGCAGCCAAATGATCTTGGCACCCATTTCAAGTGCGGTCTGTACCGCTTTGGGATTCAGTCCGCCCATCTCATAGTTCAGAACCAATCCGCCGTACATGACAAAGGAATTGCTGTCAAATACAGCCCGATTATAGGCATTGCACAGTGCCGCACGCGCCACGGTGGAGCAATGATGCCCTTTGATGACGATTGCTCTTGCTCCGGCACGAACGGCAGCGGCGGTCAATTCTAAATCGTTATAAATACGCTGACAAACATCCGGCGCGGTGTGAACATGCATATCAATGACGCCGTTCAGTGAAATTTTCTCTTCCATGTTTTCGCTTCCTTATATAAAAAATCTGCCGCCTGCGCAGTACAGGCGGCAGACCCGGTCACGATTATTCAATAGTAATCTTGCTACTCGAAGTCAGCTTTTTCGGATCATGCTTCGGAACCAGAATGGTCAAAACGCCGTTCTCGTATTTCGCCTTGATGTCCTCCGGCTTTACATCGCCGACATAGAAGCTGCGAGAGCAAGCGCCCGCATAACGCTCCTGGCGAAGGACACGACCCTTCTTGTCCTCTTCGTCCTTGTCAAGACCCTTTTCGGCGCTGACGGTCAGATAACCGTCCTTGACATCCACATGGATCTCGTCCTTTTCAAAGCCGGGCAGATCCACTGCGAAGCGGTAGCTCTTGGCATCGTCCGTCTCGCGGATATCGGTCTTCATCAGGTTTCTGCCGTTCTTACCGAACAGCGGATCGTGACCGCCGAAGAAACCGGTACCAAAGAAATCGTCTAACATGTTTTCACCGTAAATGCTGGGTAACATAATACATTCCTCCAAATAATTTTTTATCTATATTAAAGCTTTGCAGTGCGTTGAGGCGCACCTAAGCATTGCTTTCAAAATATTATCTCGTTCTCGGGATACAGGCATAGACAATAGAACTGATACCTTCAAGCAGGAACACAAGTCCCACTGTCATACCGACAGCCGTTATGCTGACCCACGGATCCATCATACAGATAAACCCGGCAATCATCAAAACAATGCCGACGGCTAAAACCCATCCCCAGTTGTGAACGCCGAGCGCTTTCAAATCGAACGCACTGACGAACCGAGAAATGCCGGAAAACAAAAGCCAAAGCGTAAACAGGAACGGAAGCGAGAGCATGGTGAACCACTGATTGAAAAGCAGGAACAGTGACAAAATCACAGTTAGCACACCGTCCAACAGCAACCAGCCGGAACCGAACAGCAATCCACTTGTTGCAGCAAACACAACGATTTCAATAATGCCCGAAATCAACATGAGTATGCCGACCATCAAGCCCACCGTTTCTGCTGCAATGTCCTCATTGCACAAGCAATAGATACCAACCGCAATCAAAAGCACACCGGAAACTATATTCAAAACTCTCATTGATTTAGAAGCCATAAATCTTTTCACCGCCTTTTTGTTGCTCTTTCTTTGTTTTCTGCGTACATTTTAATCTTTTGTACTTGAAATGACAATGGTACGGCAGTACAATAAAATAAAAAACACTTGTGCTTTTTGCACAAGCGGAATGGGGATAGATATGGATCAAGCAAATTGGAAAAACGGAAGCGTCGACGCACTTTTGGCGGAGTTTTTCGCGCAGGACGACATAAAGGCGCTGGCTGCCGACGCCGGTGCACTGCTGGAATGTCCGCTGCTTGTACTGGACGATACCTTCCATGTTACGGCTCATCACCGACCGCTCGGCTTTAACGATTCGCTTTTTCAGGATGCCGTGAGGCAGGGAGAGATCACCTATGAAGCCGGTGCGGTTATCAGCCAGAGTGAGGCGCTTTCTTCCGGTAAAGCGGACTATGTAAAGCTGGAAGGCAGCGAATACCGACGCCGCTTTGCGCCGCTTATCAGCTCCGGCGTGCGGCTGGGGTATCTTATTTGTGTGGATACGGACGGACATCTGCAAAATATTCCGCAAGAGATATGGAATACGGTCGAACAGATTTTGGCAAAGCAGGCCTTTATCGAAGCCAGCAGGCAAGATAAGCCCTTTGAAACGGCAGAGGATATTCTGATGCACCTTTTAGACGGAGGATTTTCTTCGGCACCTTATTTTCGCCTGCAAGCCTCCGGTACTTACCTCGCAGATTTCCATCCCACAGGCTTTGCGCTGATCGAGCTTACTGCCTACCACAACGAATATCTCGGCAAACGGCATCTGAAGGATGAGCTCGGCGTAAGATTTCCGCAGTCGCATTCTTTTCTGTATCGGGGAGATGTGTTTCTGTTCTTACACGGAAAAAACGATGTCAAAGGGTTTTCTGCGTTGGCAGAAGAGTTTCAATTAAAAGTAGTCATGTCGGATGGGATCAATGACCTGTTTGACTTGCCTGCACTTTACCGCACGGCACATGAGGCTTTGACGCTGATGACGGATCACCGTTTTCACAGCGGAAATGTCTGCACTGTGGCGCAGCTTCGCACGCCGCTGTTGCTGAAAAATCTTGAGGGAAGAAGCGACTTGATTGCAAAAGAGATCCGGGCGCTTGCCGCCCACGATAAGGAAAAGGATACGCAGTACTGCGAAACGCTTTATCACTATCTGACCTGCTGCCGTTCGCTGAAAAAGACCTGCGACGCTCTTTTTACCCATCGCAACACGGTGCTTTACCGCATCCGCAGAATTGAGGATGACTTTGCCATTCCTTTGGATGAGCCTGCCATACATGCCGATCTGCTGCTCGGCATTTCACTGCTTTTGTTTAAGGAAAAAGGACCGGATTTCTTTCTGCATACTATAAACAAAACCGAGAGAGAGGAACAATGATTATGAAAGAAAACAGAAAACTGTTAAGAGAAGTGTTAAACGATATCCGTCACGATATGACCGATGAAGAAGTGCTGAATTTGCTGGCGGACAGCAAAATTTCGGTCAAGCCGGAAACGGGAAAGGAAAAGTATACATTAGGACAGCGTGCGGCGGATGCCATTGCAAAATTTGCCGGCAGCTGGGCGTTTATCTTTTCCTTTACCGGCGTGCTTGTCCTTTGGATGGTCGTCAATGTCATTCTGGCAGCCAAAGCCTTTGATCCGTACCCGTTTATCCTACTGAAGGTGTTGCGTATGAAACCCAACAACAGAATACGATGCTGTGTGCAACACAATGCAAATATAGAGAGAAATCGAGATGACACTGTAAAAACCTTGAAAACAGAAACGGAGTGATGTAAAATGATTGTGCCGAGAGTGTTCAAATCAAGACAGCGAAAACGCAAAAACATCTCTATTGTCCTGTCTTCACAGTACTTTGTGGGAAGCAAAACGGTATTTACGGAATAGGATCCGAATAAGATAAATAAGATAGAAGAACAGATACCTCCGTCAGCCCGGTGTAAGTGGGCAACGGAGGTGTTTTTAATCTTTCCGGAAGAAACGGTAAAGGCAGAAAAAATAGATTACGGCTAACACCATCTGACTGACCAGGATCCCCCACAGGTATCCCTGCATACCGATTGCGGGAATGGCAAAAAATACGAACAGGAGCCGGATCAGAAGGCAGATCACGTTGGAGAAAAAGATCCGCCCCGCCATGCCAAGCCCCTGCAAGATACTGGAAAGTGTGGTATCCAGATACAGAAAAGGACAGATAAATCCCAAAGTCACGATAAAATGACCGGCCAGTTCACTGTGGAACAGTTTCGTTCCCACCCAGTCACCCAGAAACAAAAAACAGCACAGACAGAAGAATCCCATGAGACTGCAATATTTTACGGTGCGCAGGGTGTCGTTTATGACGGATCCACGGTCTCCTCTGGCATGGTTTTCCGAGATGGTGGGCAGGAGAAGTACAGCCACGGAACTGGTCAGGGCATTGGGGAAAAAGATCATGGGCATCGCCATGCCGGTGAGCACTCCGTATACACTTAAGGCTGTGGTGGTATCATAACCGTAGAGCAGAAGCTTCTGGGGGATGGAGATGGCTTCGATACTTTGCAAAATGTTGAGAACAATGCGGTTGGCGGTCAGCGGCAGTGCCATTCCCAGAAGATCCCGGAAGATGCTGCGGGTGGGAAGAAGTTCCGGGAGGGTGAGAATGGACAGGTGCCGGAACAGATGCAGATATAGGCATAGGAAAGCCACCAGCATGGAAAAGATCTCGCCCACGGTCAGACCAAGAACCGCGGCATTGATGGAAGGAGTGCACCCTTTAGCAAGATCGGCACCGGTGACGAGAAAGACACAGCCGACTCTGGCAAGCTGTTCCAAAAGCTGTGTAAAGGCAGGGACGGAAGCCTTCTTTTTCCCATAGAAATAGCCGTTGATACAGGCGTGCAGCGCGGCAAAGGGGATGGAGAAGGACGGGATCCGCAGCATGGATACGGTCCGGGGCTCTTTTAACAAAAAAGTACCGATGGGCTCCGCCGCCAGGAACAGGACGGCATTCGTTGCAAGAGACAGTGGCAGTGTGATGCAGGCTCCGGCAGCTAAGACTTTCAGATCCCCGGAATGACGTCTGACACATCGTTCTGCCACGAATTTTGAGATGGCGGTCTGATAGCCCGCAGCTGTCAGGGAAAAGGAGAGGGACAGTGCCGGACTGAGCAGCTGATAGATGCCCATGCCTTCTTCCCCGAAGAGCCTGGACAGATAGATCCGGTAGAAGAAACCGATGATACGGGTGATGAGACCGGTGGTGGTCAGAAGTAAAGTCCCGAAGATGAGAGGGTGACGTTTGGCGTGCTTCATAGGCGTACTTTGGACCCTTTTTGGATAAAAGATCTTGCAAAAGTATATTCGGTCTCTGTTGTTGACAGAACTGCAAAGTGAATGCTATCATGAATAGCAGTGAAATAAGGACGAAAATGCATGAAACATGCGGAAATGAGGCAATATGATATATTTGGATAATGCAGCAACTACCAGGACGGCACCGGAGGTCGTGGACGCAATGCTCCCGTACTTCAGTGAATATTACGGCAATGCCAGCACGATTTACAGTCTGGGTGCCGAGAGCAAAAAGGCAATGGATCATGCCCGCCAGACCATCGCGGACAGCCTGGGTGCGAAGCCGGAGGAGATTTATTTTACCGCCGGTGGTTCCGAGTCCGACAACTGGGCATTAAAAGCTACCGCAGAAGCTTATGCTTCCAAGGGAAAACATATCATCACCACGAAGATCGAGCACCATGCCATTCTCCATACCTGCGAGTATCTGGAGAAGAGAGGCTTTGAGATCACTTACCTGAACGTGGACAGAGACGGTCTGATCAGCCTGGATGAGTTGAAAGCAGCCATCCGTCCCGACACCATTCTGATCAGTGTGATGTTCGCCAATAACGAGATCGGTACCATCGAGCCTATTGCTGAGATCGGTGAGATCGCGAAGGAGCACGGCGTATTGTTCCACACCGATGCGGTACAGGCTTATGCACAGGTTCCCATCAACGTGGACGAGATGCATATCGATATGCTCAGCGCCAGCGGTCATAAGTTAAACGGTCCCAAGGGCATCGGCTTTTTATACATCCGTAAAGGTGTGAAGATCCGTTCCTTTGTACACGGCGGAGCGCAGGAGAGAAACCGCAGAGCCGGTACGGAGAATATCCCCGGCATTGTGGGACTGGGAGCTGCCGTAGAGCGTGCCATGCGTATCATGGACACCAAGACCCGCAAGGAGATCGAACTGCGTGACTATCTGATCGGACGTCTGGAGAATGAGATCCCCCATTGCTGGCTGAACGGTCACCGCACGAAGAGACTTCCGAATAATATCAACTTCTCCTTCCTGTTCATTGAGGGAGAATCCATGCTGATCATGCTGGATATGAAGAGCATCTGCGCTTCCAGCGGATCTGCATGTACTTCGGGATCCTTAGATCCCTCCCATGTGCTGTTAGCCATCGGCTTAAAGCATGAGGAAGCCCATGGCTCCTTACGTCTGACACTGTCTGAGGAGACCACGAAGGAAGAGATGGATATCGTAGCGGAAGAAGTGAAAAAAATCGTACAGAGACTGCGGGATATGTCTCCTTTATACGAAGACTTCATGAAAAGCCAGAAGAATAACTAAGCGAGAAAGAAGAGGATAACAGATATATGTACAGTGAAAAGGTAATGGATCACTTTCAGAACCCCAGAAATGTGGGGGAAATCGAGGATGCCAGCGGCGTAGGTACCGTGGGCAATGCAAAGTGCGGAGATATTATGAGAATGTTCCTGGATATTGACGAGAACGGGATTATCAGAGAAGCAAAGTTCAAGACTTTCGGCTGCGGCGCTGCCGTGGCTACCAGCTCCATAGCTACCGAACTGGTCAAGGGCAAGACTATTCAGGAAGCTTTGCAGGTGACGAACAAGGCGGTAATGGAGGCTTTAGACGGACTGCCTCCCGTAAAGGTACACTGCTCCTTGCTGGCAGAGGAAGCTATTCATGCAGCTCTGTGGGATTATGCGGAGAAGAATCATATCACCATTGAAGGTCTGCAGAAGCCCAAGAACGATATCAGTGAGGGCGAAGAAGAGGAAGACTATTAAGATCTATGAAGAAAAAAGTAGTAGTGGGCATGTCCGGAGGTGTGGATTCCTCCGTGGCAGCCATGTTATTAAAAGAACAGGGCTATGATGTCATCGGTGTCACCATGCAGATCTGGCAGGACGAAGAGGAAGCAGCCAAGGAGGCCAACGGCGGCTGCTGCGGTCTGTCGGCGGTTGATGATGCCAGAAGAGTGGCGCAGAGACTGGAGATTCCCTATTATGTCATGAACTTTAAAAAAGAGTTCAAATGCCATGTCATGGATTATTTTGTGGACGAGTATTTAAGAGGGCATACGCCGAATCCCTGTATCGCCTGCAACCGTTATGTGAAGTGGGAATCCCTGTTACAGAGAAGCTTAGAGATCGGTGCGGACTATATTGCCACGGGACATTATGCGAGGATCGACAGACTACCGAGCGGTCGTTTCGCCATCCGCAATTCCGTTACGGCGGCGAAGGATCAGACCTATGCGCTGTATAATCTGACCCAGGATCAGCTTTCCCATACCCTGATGCCGGTGGGAGAATACACTAAGGACGAGATCCGCGCCATGGCAGAAGAAGCGCTCCTTCCGGTGGCACATAAGCCGGACAGCCAGGAGATCTGCTTTGTGCCGGACAATGATTATGCCTCTTTTATCGACAGAGAAGCGGGAGAAAAGGTGCCGGGACCGGGCAATTTTGTCACGGAGGACGGCAGGATCCTGGGTCGTCATAAAGGTATCACCCATTATACATTAGGACAGCGAAGAGGACTGGAACTTCCCATGGGGGAGAGAGTGTTTGTCACTGCGATCCGCCCTGAGACCAATGAGGTGGTGATCGGTTCCGATCAGGAGCTTTTTACCGAAAAAGTGCTGTGCGAAAATGTAAATTTCATGGCGGTGGAGGATATCACAGAGCCCACCAGAGTACTGGCGAAGATCCGTTACAACCATAAGGGAGAGTACGGAACTCTTACCAAACAGCCGGACGGCAGAGTGCTCTGTACTTTTGACGCACCGGTACGTGCCGCAACACCGGGACAGGCAATGGTGTTCTATCAGGACGAGCATGTGCTGGGCGGCGGAACCATTATTCTGTAAAGCGTTATTCTGTCAGGAAACGCTACGGGACGGTTTCTGCGTCCTGCGAATCCAGAGCATTGAATAGTCGAAAAGACCGGGATCACTATTTTTACAATAGTGGTCCTGCATTTTTATCACGGCGCATGACAACAGCGGCACCGGAGTGCATATAATAAGAGAAAGCCATGAGCATTTATCAGGAGAGACTATGGATTATCGTTTTTCGTTTCAGAGACCAATGAGAAGGAGCAGCTTCGGCTCCATGAAGGGAACGATTGTGGACCTGGTACCGGCAGGACAGGGCGGCCGCAGAGCCGACGGATGCCTTTTATTTGCCACCATCGAGGATACAGATGGCAACACGGTGAACTTTTTCATCAACCCGGATACGTATGTGGTGGATTTCACTACACTGTCTGTGGGGATGATGGCAACCTTCTGGTACCGCAATGATGCTCCCATGCCCCTGATCTATCCGCCCCAGTATACGGCAGTGGTGGTAGCGGAGGATCGTAACGACCGTTTTGTGGATGTGAGTTACTACAACAATTCCCTGATCAATGAGGAGCAGACCCTGCAGCTGAACTTAGACGGCACCGTGGATGTCCGGACTGTGAACAACCAGTATTTTCAGGCGAGCCCCGCCAATCATAACCTGGTAGTCAGCTACGCTTCTTCCACTCGGAGTATTCCGGCACAGACGACGCCGAGTACAATCGTGGTATTGTGTGACCACGGGTAAGGTGGAGCAGACCAAAAACAGGCGGCAGTCGTTGGAATACTTGAGACTTTTGAAAAAATGTTGTACGATGAATACAATAAGCTCATCCATAGAACGCAGACCTGACCGGTCACAGGCAAGGGCGGCGTTCTGTGTGAGGAGCAGACGGACATACGCAGGAAGGACGAAAGAGGAGATCTATGGGTGAGAAAAAACAGATGCGTTCGGAAGTAAAGGGAAATGTCAAAAACAGCATAGGAAGAATAGCGTTTGCTGCAATTGCGGTAGTTTTGCAGATTCTGTGGATTCTGATTCTGATGATTTGGCTGAACCGGTATTCTTCGTTAATTTCATTATTCACCAGCCTTCTGGCTTTGGTGGTGGCGCTCAGAATTTACGGAAAACATACCAATGCCGCCTTCAAGATGCCCTGGATTATTGTAATATTGGCGTTCCCTGTATTTGGCTTGTGTATCTACGGATTATTCGGACATAAAGAGGCCATGCATAAAATCATCCGGAAATTTGAAGATGTGGATGCTCAATTGTTCCCTTTAAATCCCAAGGATGAAACCGTGGTACAGCATTTGGAAGAGGAAGACCCCATGTCCGCCAACCAGTGCCATTATATCTGGAAGTATGGCAATTATCCGGTATATGACGGAACGAATGTAAAATTTTATCCGGAGGCATATTTGGGATATGAGGAACAGCTGCGGGAACTGGAGAGGGCAAAGCAATTTATTTTTCTGGAATATCATGCCATAGAGGAGGCAGAGGCTTTTGCACGGCTTAAGGATGTACTGGCGAGAAAAGCCGCCGAAGGCGTGGAAGTCCGTATTCTGTACGATGATGTGGGATGCATCGGCTTTTTGGATAAAAGCTTTATTGACCGCATGAATGCCATCGGTGCACAGTGCCGGGTATTCAACTATGTGGTACCGTTTTTAAATATATTTATGAATAACCGTGATCATCGTAAGATCATGGTTATCGACGGAAAAGTGGGATTTACCGGCGGATATAACCTGGCAGATGAGTATTTTAACATTACCCATCCCTACGGCTACTGGAAAGATACCGGTGTGAAGCTGACCGGCAGAGCCGTGCAGAGCTTTACCATGATGTTTTTGGAAATGTGGAACGTTATGGGGCAGACAGATACAGATTATGAAAAGTATCTGAAAGCGTCACAGGAAGGCACAAAAGATGAAAATGCACAGAATGTATCCGGATATGTTCAGCCTTATGCGGATTCTCCGTTGGATGGGGAACCGGTGGGAGAGAATGTCTATCTGAATCTGATTAAGACGGCAAAGAAACGTCTCTATGTGTCAACGCCCTACCTGATCATCAGTGATGAGATGACGAGAGAGCTGGGACTGGCAGCCAAACGGGGTGTGGATGTGCGCGTATTTACCCCCGGTATTCCGGATAAAAAAATCATCTACGGTGTGACCAGATCCTACTATTCCGGACTGGTGCGTCAGGGTGTACGGATTTATGAATATACACCGGGATTTTTACACGCAAAACAGATGCTGTGTGATGACGATACCGCAACGGTCGGTACCATCAATATGGATTACCGAAGCCTGTATCACCATTTTGAAAACGGTGTCTGGATGCACGGCTGCGAGGCCATCCGTGATATTGAGGCGGATTTTGAGACATTGCTGCACGATAGTGAGGAAGTCACGGACAAATACCGCGACGGCAGAAAAAATATGGCGGTGAGAGGCTGGCAGTGTATTATGCGGCTGATCGCACCACTGCTGTAACGGATGTCTGCTGAGTCCATGTAAAATGAATGCAGCTATCCAGAACCGGGACATTTTTCGGAGGTGCGGGAGAAGGAGCGGAGACATGAAAATACTGGTCAGTGCCTGTCTGCTAGGTGAAAACTGCAAATATAACGGGAAGAATAATTACAGTGAGCGCGTAGCAGCTTATGTGGCGGGACATGAGGTGATCCCGGTATGTCCCGAGGTGCTGGGAGGACTTCCGATCCCGAGAGATCCGGTGGAGATCGTTGAGGGCATGGTCACAAACTGCAAGGGCATAAGTGTGGACAGACAGTTTCGGAAAGGCGCAGAGGAAGCGCTGCGGATCGCCGGAGAGAACGGCATCGATCTGGCAATTTTGCAATCCAGGAGCCCCAGCTGCGGCGCGCGGCAGATCTACGACGGCACTTTCACCGGTCGCCTCATCCCCGGACAGGGCGTATTCGCCGGATTGCTTCGGGAGAATGGATTTCGCGTGATGGACTGTGAGGAAATATAATGGCAAAAATATTATTATTTGGTGTGAATACACAAAAAGACCGGGCAGTACGTTTGGCAGCAGAGAAAATCGGTGTGGATGTGACGGTGGTGAGCCGCAGGGACTATGGACAGAAGATCGGGACATTAGCGGGAATCAGTGGCTTTCACAAGGATGGAAAAACCTACATGGGACCGGATTTCGTAACGGAAATGCTGGTGTTTTCCGGAATGCTTCCCGAACAGATGGATATTTTTCTGGCGGAATATAAGGCGACAGGATTGCCGCCTGTTGCACTGAAGGCGATCATTACGCCGCATAATGTCTCCTGGACAGCGGATGCACTTTTTTGCGAGCTGATGAAGGAACATATTCAATTAAAAAAATAAAAGGTGCCCACGAATGGAAGTGACTGAGGGATTCGTGGGCATCTTTTTTATAACTTATGGTATTCCGGGCTGCGTCTTTCGTAGATGGTGTAATACTTGAAACCGCACAGCTGCAGGATCTCGGAAGCCAGATCCAGGTAGGAGCCTACATCCTGGATCTTGTGGGCGTCGGTTCCCACGGTGATGATCTCACCGCCCAGTTCATGATAGCGGCGCAGAACATCGGTACAGGGATGAGGCTGTCTGAGACCGTAGCGGAAACTTCCGGTGTTTAACTCCAGACCTTTTCCCTGCTGTACCAGCAGCTCTAAGATCGGATCGAGGGCATCCTTATATTTGTCATAGGAATAATTTTTATCCTTGCTCGGAGCCACGCGGACGATATAATCCAAGTGCCCTAAGACATCGTAATCGTCATGGCATTTCAGATTTTCCAGCGTCTCCGCAAAATATGCCCTGAGGGCTTCTTCTTCGGAAGAGAATTTCTCAAAAAATTCCGGATAATAGGGATCCATTCCCTGGCACAGATGGGTGGAGCCGATGACAAAATCGAAATCATAAGCGGAAGTAAAATCTTCATCGCAGTCAGCCAGATGGGGCTGCAATCCCATTTCCACACCGAAGAGGATCCGCATTTTTCCTTCATATTTCGCACGGCAGCGGAGCACATCATACAGATAAGAATCCGTATTCAGCAAAAAGATGCTGCCGGGACCTTCCTCCGTATTGGGATAATCAAAATCGTTATGTTCGGTGAAACACATGGTCTCAAGCCCCAGGGAGATCCCTTTATCGATCATCTCGGGCATGGGAGCCTGGGAATCTCCCGAAAAAGAAGAGTGAAGATGACAATCTGCTTTGATAGACATATTTTTCATCCTTTCTGGTTATTAATAAATACGATTTCATCGTTTTACAAACTTTTGAAATCATTTTCTGTGCGCAGAAACCGGAAAATGACGGCTGACAGTCCGGCAGGCGTTCCTGCGGGTGAACCTATTATAGCAAAAATGAAGGGAAAAACCATAGCATTTCTAAACAAACTGTAAAATTTACTACAAAATCACAAATATTTTTCATTTACATCTTGAATTATAATCCGGAATTAGGTAAAATGTTTTTGCTGATAAAATTTTGACAATCTGTGAATAACGGAAAGCCAAAAGATATAAAATTAAAATTTTAGGAGGAAACTAAAATGGCAGTAAGAGTAGCAATTAATGGTTTCGGCCGTATTGGTCGTCTTGCATTCAGACAGATGTTCGATGCAGAAGGATATGAAGTAGTAGCAATCAACGATTTAACCAGCCCTAAGATGCTGGCACATCTGTTGAAGTATGATTCTTCTCAGGGTGTTTACAAGTATGCAAGCACCGTTGAGGCTGGCGAGGACAGCATCACTGTTAACGGCAAGACCATCACCATCTACAAAGAGGCTGACGCAAGCAAGCTTCCTTGGGGTGAATTAAAGGTTGATGTAGTTCTGGAGTGTACCGGATTCTACACCTCTAAGGAGAAGGCTTCCGCACATATCACTGCCGGTGCTCGTAAAGTTGTTATTTCTGCTCCTGCAGGTAACGACCTTCCTACCATCGTATACAATGTTAACCACAAGACCCTGAAGCCCGAAGATACCGTTATCTCCGCAGCTTCCTGCACCACCAACTGCTTAGCACCTATGGCTAAGGCTCTGAACGACTGCAGACCTATCATGAGCGGTATCATGACCACTGTTCACGCTTATACCGGTGACCAGATGATCCTTGACGGACCTCAGAGAAAGGGCGATCTGAGAAGAAGCCGTGCAGGCGCTTGCAACATCGTTCCCAACTCTACCGGTGCTGCTAAGGCAATCGGTTTGGTAATTCCCGAACTGAACGGCAAGCTGATCGGTTCCGCTCAGCGTGTTCCGACCCCTACCGGTTCTACCACCATTCTGGTAGCAGTAGTTAAGGGCGCTGTAACCAAGGAAGAGATCAACGCAGCAATGAAGGCTGCTTCTACCGAGTCCTTCGGTTACAACACCGATGAGATCGTATCTTCCGATATCGTAGGCAGCACCTACGGTTCCATCTTCGATGCAACTCAGACCATGGTTGCTCCTATGGAAGATGGCAATACTCAGGTACAGGTTGTATCCTGGTATGATAACGAGAACAGCTACACCTCTCAGATGGTTCGTACCATTAAGTACTTCAGCGAGTTAGCATAAGTTCAGCTTGCGTTAACGCGTAAAGACCTATCAGGGTCCGGTCTTACAAGGACCGGACCCTTTTTAGATACTAAAAATATTTGGAGGTTAATACCATGGGATTAAATAAGAAATCTATAGATGACATTAACGCAAAGGGAAAGAGAGTCCTGGTAAGATGCGACTTTAACGTTCCCCTGAAGAACGGTGAAATCACTGACGATACCCGTATCGTTGCTGCTCTGCCCACAATCAAAAAGCTGATCAACGATGGCGGCAAGGTTATCCTGTGCTCTCATCTGGGCAAGGTAAAGAATGGCCCCAATGAAGGTGAATCTCTGGCACCCGTTGCCAAGAGACTGTCCGAGAAGCTGGGCAAAGAGGTTACTTTCGTAGCAGATTACAACGTAACCGGTGAAGCAGCTACCAAGGCTGTTGAGAACATGAAGGAAGGCGATGTGGTTCTGTTACAGAATACGCGTTTCCGTGGTGAAGAAGAGACCAAGAACGGTGAAAAATTCAGCAAAGAACTGGCTGATCTGGCTGATATTTATGTATGTGATGCATTCGGTTCTTCTCACAGAGCACATGCTTCCGTAGCAGGTGTTACCAAATTCATCACCGCTAAGGGTGGTCAGAACGTAGTAGGTTACCTGATGGAGAAGGAAATCAACTTCTTAGGTAAAGCTGTGGAAGATCCCGTAAGACCTTTCGTAGCAATCCTGGGTGGTGCTAAGGTTGCTGATAAGCTGAACGTTATCTCTAACCTGCTGGAGAAGTGCGATACCCTGATCATCGGTGGTGGTATGGCATACACCTTCTTAAAGGCGAAGGGATATGAGATCGGTAAGTCTCTGGTAGATGATACCAAGATCGACTATTGTAAGGAAATGATGGCTAAGGCTGAGAAGCTTGGCAAGAAGTTACTGCTTCCTGTTGACTCTGTAACCATCGCCGATTTCCCTAACCCTATCGATGCTCCTGTAGAAGTTCAGGTTTATGATGTTACCAACATGCCTGCAGACAGAGAGGGATGCGATATCGGACCTAAGACCGCAGCTCTGTATGCTGAGGCTGTTAAGACTGCTAAAACTGTTGTATGGAACGGACCTATGGGTGTATTCGAGAATCCTACCCTGGCAGCAGGTACTATCGCAGTAGCAAAGGCTCTGGCTGAGACAGATGCAACTACCATTATCGGTGGCGGTGATTCCGCAGCAGCTGTTAACCAGCTTGGTTTCGCTGACAAGATGACCCATATTTCTACCGGTGGCGGTGCTTCCCTGGAGTTCCTGGAAGGCAAAGAGCTTCCCGGCGTTGCTGCAGCAGACGATAAATAAGCATCAGTCATGAAGGCAACGCCGTGTGTTGCCGCAGCAGATGACAAAACAGAATAAAGAAATACTAAGGCGTCAAAAGTACGCCGTCTAAGTATTTCTAAGTTACTCTGAGGAGAATGCCTCAGGCATTCTCCGGTATACGATAAGAACGATAAAAAAATAAGAGGTGTATGGTTATGGCAAGAAAGAAGATCATTGCCGGCAACTGGAAGATGAACATGACTCCCAGCCAGGCAGTAGAATTGATCAATACTTTAAAACCTCTCGTAGCAAATGATGAAGTAGACGTACTTCTGTGCGTTCCCGCAATCGACATCATTCCCGCTATGGAGGCAGCAAAAGGTTCCAATATCATGATTGGTGCCGAGAATATGTACTTCGAGGAGAAGGGTGCTTTCACCGGCGAGATCTCTCCCGCAATGTTAGATGATGCAGGCGTGAAGTATGTAATCATCGGTCACTCCGAGAGAAGAGAGTACTTTGCAGAGACCGACGAGACCGTGAATAAGAAAGTCCTCAAGGCTTTCGAGCATGGCATTACTCCCATCATCTGCTGTGGTGAGACTCTGACTCAGAGAGAGCAGGGTGTTACCATCGACTTCATCCGTCAGCAGATCAAAATCGCATTCCTGAATGTAACTGCCGCACAGGCAGCAACCGCTGTTATCGCATACGAGCCCATCTGGGCTATCGGTACCGGCAAGGTAGCTACTACCGAGCAGGCACAGGAAGTATGTAAGGCAATCCGTGAGTGTATCGCTGAAATCTACGATGATGCAACCGCAGCAGCTATCCGTATCCAGTATGGCGGATCCGTATCTGCTTCCAGCGCTCCCGAACTGTTTGCACAGGCAGACATCGACGGTGGTCTGGTAGGCGGCGCTTCCCTGAAGGCTGATTTCGGACAGATCGTAAATTACAACAAATAATTCTTAGAAAATAAGAATAATACTTGCAACGAAGAGACTACTATGCTATGTTTAATACAAAGCATAGTAGTTTTCTTTTTTGGCAAATCTGATACATCTGACAAGTCGGAAAATTGTGCTTTTCAATAAGTTCCAACATTCTAAAAGCAGGAGATTCTGACCTGACGTATTCCCAATGTGATTTTTGCATAGTGTTAAATGCGTTTGTACGTAAATGCCGTGTATGCTGTTACATACATTTTTGTCGAAATCTCCTATCATACTACCAAGGAGGTAACAAATGGGAGAAACAGAAATAGTCATGCAAGAGTACCTGGGGGATGCGTACCGGTTCGCGGATCTGTTCAATGTTATATTTTTTCAGGGGGAGCAGGTGATAGAACCGCAGATGTTAAGTGAACAGTCGGAGCGTTATACGGTACATCCGCCGGAACTGCAGGGGCATCCCGGAGGACGGAGGGGTGACCAACGAAAAAGACCGAAGAATGGAAAACACAGGGAAGAATACCGGGATGTGAAGAAGAGAATGGAAGATGGTACCATGTTCCGGATTCTGGCGGTGGAGGCGCAAAGCTATGTGGATTATACAATGCCTCTTCGCTGCATGGAATATGATGTACAGGAGTATTTAAAGCAGCTTCGGGAACTGCGGAGCAGATATGCGGAGACCCGGGAACTAAGAAATGCTGAGCGTCTCAGCGGAATCCGCAAGGAAGACAGGCTGGTTCCGGTGTATACATTATGTTTATACCACGGGGAGGATACCTGGGACGGATCGCTGTGTCTGGCGGATATGATGAATTTGGAGGAAGAGACGGTCAGGGCGAGACTTCCTTTTGCAGACTATCCCATGAAGTTATATTGTATTAATGAAGAAGATAATTTTGACCGGTTCCGCACGGATCTGCGAGAAGTATTTCAGGCACTTGCCTGCGGGGGTGACAGACGCAGGCTGGAGCAGCTGATCGCTTCAGATCCTGCATACCGCAGACTGCCTGCGGATACGGCGGCAGTTATGGCAGTGCTTATGGGCTTTTGGGAACTGACAGAGAATATGGAGTATTATGTGACAATCGAGGAAAACGGAGAGGAGAGATATGATATGTGTAAGGCGTTGATGGATCTGCGGGCAGAGGAACGGAGTATCGGAGAGCAAATCGGTCAGCATATTGGACAACAGATCGGAGAACAAATCGGCGAGCAGATCGGATCCACCGGGAAGACGGTGCAGATCGTCCGGAACATGATTGACAGAGGATATTCGGATGAAGATATCTGTGCCATTGCGGAATGCAGTGAGGAACTGGTACAGGAGATCAGAGAAGACATTTAAGAGAAGGAGAGGTATCGATATGAAGTACGTATTTACCAATGGGAAAATTTTGAACGGCACGAGGGAAATGCAGGTGCAGCAAGGACAGGTCATCCTGGTGGAAGATGGGAAGATCACTGAGATTTTGCCGGCGGAAGAAGCGGAAAAACGGAATCTGACAGCCTCCGGTTACGAAGAGATCGATTTACAGGGAAAATACATCCTGCCCGGACTGATCAATATGCATGTGCATCTGGCAGGCAACGGAAAGCCGCAGAAGAAGCAGCGGGATAATGAAGCCCTGGTGAAAAAGATCATGAGCAACGGTCTGACGAAGGCAGTTGCCTACAATATGGTCTGCGGTTTTGCAAAGGATGAACTTTACAGTGGTGTGACCACGATCCGTACCGTAGGAGGATTGGGAGACTTTGATACCAGAATGCGGGATGACATTGCCGCAGGCAAAAAGCCCGGTCCCAGAATCCTGGCAGCGAACGAGGGCATCTCTGTTCCCGGTGGTCATATGGCAGGATCCGTAGCTGTCGCAGCCGGCAGCATAGACGAAGCATTACAGCATCTGGAGACTTCAAAAGCCCAGAAGGTGGATCTGGTGAAACTCATGATCACCGGCGGTGTGCTGGATGCGAAGGAAAAAGGCGTGCCCGGAGAACTGAAGATGGCACCCGAGATGGTAAAGGCAGTCTGTGACAAGGCACATTCCATGGGATATAAGGTGGCTGCCCACGTGGAGTCTCCGGAAGGCGTAAAAGTAGCCTTGAAAAATGGGGTAGACTCCATCGAACACGGTGCAAAAGCGGACGAGGAGATGATTACACTTTTCAAGGAACACAATGCATTCCTGTGCACTACATTGTCTCCGGCACTTCCCTATGCATTGTTCGATCGTTCCATTACCAATGCTTCCGAAGTGGAACAGTTTAACGGCAATGTGGTATTTGAAGGTATCATTGACTGTGCGAAGGCAGCGATTGCCAACGATATTCCTGTGGTACTGGGCAACGATGTGGGATGCCCCTGGATCACCCAGTATGATTTCTGGAGAGAGTTATATTATTTCCACAAGTATGTGGGAGTCTCCAATGCTTTTGCGTTGTACACCGCTACCTGCAGAGGCGCCGAGATGGCGGGCATCGGAGATATCACCGGTACACTGGAGCCCGGTAAATGCGCGGATATGATCGTGGTGGAGAAGAATCCGTTAGAGGATCTGCGCGTGCTTCGGAATGTGGATATGGTCGTTGCACAGGGCAGAATGATCCGTGCGCCGAAGGTGAAGAAAAAGAAGGTCGTAGAGACAGAACTGGATAAATTTTTATAAGGAAATAAAGAATGACATTTGAAAAGTTAGAAAAAAATCTCATGGATGTGATCCTGGAGGAACAGGCAAAGTTAGGTTTTCGCAGGGAGAAGATCCGCCTGTATTATCCGCTAACCACGCTGAATCATCTGTTAGGCACTGCGGATACTGCTAAGCAGATGGAACTTACACTGGCAGGACAGCCGGAGAGCATGACAGAAAAGCTTGGAAAAATCACTGTTACCCGCAGAGGGGACCGGTTCTGCCTCTGTATTCCGGAGGAGGGCAGTGCCTATGTCCATGAGCATTTTGCAGAGACAGGATTTATCTATGAACTGATCCGGTTGATTGGACAGCATGACTGTAAACTTGAGGATATCCGGCAATTATTTTTGCGGTATAGTGAGAATATCCATATAGAAGAGATGCAGGGAGAGGACTTTGATGTCATGATCCGTTTTCCGGAGGAGATGGGAGACCCTTATTGTTACTGCTTCCGTGACGAAGGGTGTCATGTGATCTATCACCGGTTCCTGCCGGAGGATTATGCGGATCTGATGAAAGCTTAAATCTACAGGGAAACGAACGATAAGAAAAGCTTATGTGCATATTCATCTATGGAAATACGCGAAAATGTATGGTAAGATAATTAAGGTTCTACCAAGAAAAATGTCGTAAAAGGCAGAAGGCGAGGGGTAAGATGATCTTTAAATGTAAAAACTGTGGCGGTAATGTAGTCTACAGTCCGGAGAGAAAGAAAATGTTCTGTCCTTTCTGTGAAAGTGAGGACAGTGAAGAGCGCCAGGATGGTGTGATCGAGACAAGCGGGGAGGAGAACGGTGCTGCGGAGGGAACGGCACCGACGGCGGGAGCAGACCAGCCGGTAAGCAGAATGGCAGCGGCGGAAGGAGAATCTCAGAAAAAGGTGACGAAGGTATGTCCCAACTGTGGCGGTGAGATTTCTATGACAGCCAGCACTTCCGCTACTCAGTGTCAGTACTGTGATAATTACGTGATCGTGGATGAACAGATTGCCGGTGCTTACACACCGCATATGCTGATTCCGTTCCGTATGGGGAAGGAAGGCTGCAAGAAGCTGATCCGTGACAAATTTGAAAAATGTATTTTCGCACCGACGGATTTTTTGTCTGAGGTAAGACTGAATGGCATCCATGGTGATTATGTACCGTTCTGGTTTTACGATTATGATACCAATTGTACATTCCATGGCGAGGGCACCAAGGTGCGTAGCTGGACTACCGGCAATACGCAGTATACGGAGACTTCTTATTATGATGTTGTCCGGGACATGGATATTAATTTTGATAAGATTCCTGTGGATGCATCCATTGGGATGCCGGATGATGTCATGGATCTGATGGAGCCTTTTGATTATAAGGATCTGCAGGAGTTCAAGCCGGAGTATCTGTCCGGATTTTACAGTGAGCGGTACAATATGACCTCCGATCTGGTAGAGAGCCGTGCGAAGGCGAAGATGCAGGAAGATGCGCAGAAGATGCTGCATGACAGCTATTCCGGCTATTCCAGTGTACGCAAACTGGGAGAAAATATCAGCATAACAGGCAGTGATGTAAATTACGGACTTCTGCCGGTATGGAAGTATGATTATACCTATAAAGGGAAAGAGTATCCTTTCTATGTGAACGGACAGACAGGTAAACTGGTAGGTATCGCACCGGTCTCCAAAGCAAAGGTGTGGGCTTACGCGGGAACCCTGGGAGTAACACTGACGGCAATCTTGTGCATGGTGAATGCGATTGCCAGTCTGCTGTAGAGATTATAAGGGAAGGATAACGGGACAATGGAAAAAGATATTAAGAGAGAGGCGCTGAGACAGTACTTCAAATATTTTAAAATATGGTTTATCATTGCCGGAATACTGGCGGTAATTACCATCGGAGCGGCAGTTGTTCACCTGCTTACCGCCAAGACCGTCCGGGGGAACAATCAGGAGCCCGCGGAACGTGTGTATGACTATGCGGATATGCTGACAGACGAAGAGGAGCAGAGTCTGCGGGAATATATCGCAGAGTGCGAGGAGAAGATCCAGGCGGATATCGTCATCGTAACGATCTCCGAATCGGTAGAGTATGATTTACAGAATCCCAACCTGCCGGAGGCATTCCATGCGAAAGAAGTCGGCAGCGCCGACTGGAACACTGCCATGAGAGATCTGGCGGATAATTTCTACGATTACAATAATTACGGCTATAACAGAGTACACGGCAACGGTGTATTGCTTTTGGATAATTCCTATGAGGGACAGAAGGGAAGCTGGTTGTCCACCTGCGGAAATGTCTATGACTATTTCGGGAATTATGAGATCGACCAGGCATTATATGCAGTGGATGACTACATAGAGGAGAGTCCTTATAAGGCATATAAGGCCTGTGTGACTTATGTGACCAGGACCATGGAAGAGAGCCAGGAAGGCATGCCTATGACCTTTGCACCCTGGATCCTGACGGGACTTGTTGTTGCGCTGATCTATGCAGCGGTGAATCTGCATCAGAGCAAAGCGAAAGATACCACCGCAACGAACCAGTACGTCGACGGCAAAAAGCCTAAGATTAACAATACCAGAGACCAGTATCTGCGTAAGAATGTGGTTACCAGAAGAATCGAGACCAGCAGTAGCAGCGGCGGAAGCAGCCACCATAGCGGAGGTCATGGCGGAAGCCACAGAAGCAGCAGTGGTGTCAGCCACGGCGGCGGTGGACACAGAAGATAAGTGGCAGTTGAGATGAAATTCTTTTCAAAACCAGAGGTAACTGTGCTGAAGGTATGGTGAAAATGCAATCCTTTATGAATTGCGGAATTCAGGCATGGATATGGTGGTTCTGCATGATATTTGCCTTGAGACAGAAGATGGATTAAATGCACAATAGGAAAGACTATCTGGAGAAGTATAGAGATCTTTTACAGGAAGTAGAAAAACAGAAATTTGCGGTAAAAGCGAGCCACAAATCCGGGACGAAGAAGTTACAGATACTAAAGAACAAATCCCAGAGAGAATCTGTCCAAGATGTGGATCAAAACTGGTGCTGCGAACAGCTAAAAAAGGAACTAGAGCAGGACAGCAGTTTTATGGGTGCGCAGCTTTTCCAAAGTGCAGGTATGTAGAACAATAGATAGTTAATTGAATATTGTCTAAAATCCATTTTGTGCTATAGAAGCAGTACGTTTGAGGCTATTTTCTTTTACTGCGACTGATAATTACTGTTGGAATGGAAAAATCTCATTTTAAAGCAGTTACTTTAGAAATTATTTCATGAAATCTTCAAAAAATACTGCTTGGATTTCTAAAACTATTTTTGGATATTGAAAGTTACGCGAGCAATGAGCCGCGCATAGGCATAGTGAGGACAGCGATGG
>ERZ808240.649-NODE-649-length-44444-cov-5.842889_pt1 | contig 44444 bp, 38 predicted proteins | sample MGYA00521084_ERZ808240 | MGnify/ENA primary metagenome ERZ808240 (study PRJEB31516, sample SAMN03275571) | gut metagenome | biome: mammalia-associated habitat; material: feces | host: Papio cynocephalus | place: Kenya | collected 2012-08-06 ...
CGAATTCGTAAACTACCTTTCCACGATCATGGCCTGTAGGATGAAGAACAGGATCGCGGAAGAAGGACTCTTCGGTTCCTTCACCTTCAGGGATGTGATGGAAAGACTCGACGACTGCATAAAGACAAGCGAGGACGAGAACGGAGAAGACTGGAAGCTCTGTTCCCTGAGCAACAAGGACAGGGAACTTCTCGATAAGCTCGGGTTATAGAGTAAATCAGATTGTGCAATCTTTATTTGTTTAATAGGTACTCTAGATATTGTTGAAACGTTGATTTTCCAGAAATCCTATCTGTTGATAAATTTTTCAAAAAAATTAGACCTTACTTTCGCAAGGTCTGTTGTTTTTTTTGGTGGTGCGGACAGTGAGACTTGAACTCACACGGGAAGCCCACACGCCCCTCAAACGTGCGCGTATACCAATTCCGCCATGTCCGCATATTTCGTCTCCCTCTTTCGAAGGCTAGAAAATTATAACTTTTCTTGATTCTGATTTCAAGTATAATTTAAAATATTTTTGCTATGGATAAAAGAAAATTTCTTTGGCTAAGAGAATTACGGCTTTCAGACGGTAGGATTTTTACCGTAAAGGTCTATCAGAAGTCGAACAATCGCGGTATGTCCTGCCGAATGGTATATGGGGAAATCGAGGCTTATATATCCAATCATACGACGATGTATGATCTTGATAAGTTCCTTTGCCGGTGCATCCAGAAACATCCGGAGAAGATCATCGACCGACCCTATATGAAAGACGGCATCTACTGCTATGTTTTGGGTAAGAAGAGGTATTTTGCCACCAGGGGAAAGTCTGGAATCGACGAAATGTTCTTCTATCTTGCCAGTAACGTGAAGGATTATACGGTCGTATATAAGAGGCTTTTCCTTTCTTATCTGAAGGAAAGGGTCCCTATGCTTGCTAAGAGAATGGGATTGGATGTCTCTGATTGGTCGATTCAGACTGGTCTTTTTCTTTCTTATTATGGCGTCTGTTTTCCGACAAAGCATGTCCTGAAGTTCGATTATCGTCTTTTTGCCTATAAAAGCGAGATTTCCGATGCCATCCTCTTTCATGAACTGACGCATATTCTGGACATCCATCATGATGAGAGGTTTTATCGGATTGTGAAACTGTACTGTCCGGATTATGATTATCTGGAATCCGAAATTGAATGCGGATATTTCGAAGGGGGAATGAACTGATATGTCTTATAAAATCGTTGAAAGCAAAGAAAACAAATTATTCAAGGAGCTTTTGAAAATCCGAAAAGGAGATCCTAAGGGCGGGTATTTTCTTGTCGAAGGGAAAGATCTGGTTGAAGAGGCCTATAAAGCCGGCATGCTGCGTACTTTGATCATGCCCTTGGATACTAAGGCACCGGTTCTTGACATGCCTATTGTCGGACTTAAGGCTGGACTTTACCGCGAACTTTCCTCTTATCAGTCGCTTCCGCCTTGTATGGGTGTCTGCCATTTCGAAGAAAACAAGGATATCAAAGACCGTGTCATCTATTTGGATGGAATCCAGGATCCCGGAAATGCCGGAACCATCATCCGAACCGCTTTATCGTTCGGATATACGGGTGTGGTCTTTTCCAACGACTCGGTTTCGTTATATAATAATAAGGTAATACAGAGTACCAAAGGAGCAATCTTCCATCTTCCGATATATCGTGAGGATCTGACCAAACTCTATGCTCAGGGCTATCATATCTATGTGACGACTCTTGACGGAGCTGATGAAAGGACGATTTCTTCTCTTAAGACTCCTTTTGTTCTCGTATTCGGTAACGAGGGACATGGTGTTCGCAAGGAATACCAGGCTCTTGGAACCAAACTCAAAATCGAGATGAGCGGAATCGACTCTCTCAATGTCGCGGTTGCCAGCGGCATCTTCATGTATCGGTTCAAGAAAGAATGAATAGGCGGTGTGATATGGAAAATGAAAAAGTAGAAAAAGACGTAATCAAGACAATTGATCCGGATATTGTCATCCAAAGACCGGCAAAGAAGACGGCTCTTCTTTGTCTGAACGGATTCCAGAATTCCGATACACATGATGCAACGGCCATGATGGATTATTTCAATACCCATTTCCATGAGGAATATTCTAACTGTGAGGTTGTACCTGTCCATCTTTTCTATCCTGCCAAGAAGGAAACCCATCATCATGGCTATTTTGAGAAACAGATTTCCAAGGCAATCGGGGAATATTCTTCCAAGGGATATTCGATCATCCTTATGGGATACAGTTTCTCTTCCTCTCTTGCCTGCAAGATGGCTACGCGATATAAGAAGAACGTCTCCCGTGTGATCTTGGTGGCTCCGGTCTATGATACGGTACGCAACGGACTTATTCCGCATTACATCAAGTATGCCTGGAAGTTCCATAAGCTTGCCAAGAAGTATGGCTCCCGTATGGCCAAAGCCATCGGCAGGAATACCACGGAAGGAATGTTCGGTCTTCTTGTCGCCATTTTCTCTTCCATTCTTCTCAATCGCCATTATGTTTCTAGAGTCCGTCAGGATTGTCTTGTAATCCATGGAGACGAGGATATCCTCTGCACGGATCATTCCATCGAGAAGGTGATGGCTAAGCTGAAAGGAAACGTTTCCTACTATTCCTACCATAAGATGACTCATGGTATCCTCAAGACTTTGAAGGAGAACGGGATTGTCTATGAAGACGTCCTGAACTTCTCTTTCGACACTCCGTATCTTCTAAAGAGAGAAGAAGTGAAAAGAAACCTGACGATCGAGAACGAGGAAACCAAATATGATGAAGACGGAGAACGGATTCCTTCTTTCCTGGAAATCTTCAATGAAATGGATCCTCAGGGAGAGGAAGAAAGCCTGAAGGAGCAGGAGGGACTGTAAGTCTATGAAACTTGGCTTCTATATTACTTTGGCTCTTTTCCTTTTTCTTGTTCTGCTTCATCTTACTTTTTGCTTCTTTGAAATGGAAAAGGCGAGGATGATATCGAAACCGTTTCTTATGTCCGTTCTTTCTGTTTGCTTGTTTTTTTGTTTTCCCGCTTATTCGCTTGTCTCTTTGTCCTGTTTCTTGTGTATGATCGGCGACATCTTCATGCTTTTCAAGCATCGGATGCCGTCTTTTTTTATGGGTGCGGTTGTTTTTGCCTGCTCCCATCTTCTGAATTTCGTTCAGGTTACCCGATGCCTTTTTTCTCCTCTTCCCTGGTATTTGTATCTTTCTTTTTCCCTTCTTTTCCTGCTGATGCTTTTTTCCGGATATTTCCTTACCGGTAAGACGAGATATGGTATGCTTCAGTACGGATTTGCTTTTTTCCATGTTCTGATGCTTTTTTCATCTTTCTTCCTTTTCATGGAGGGAAAAAACCTTTACGCTGTTGGCATCCTCCTTGGCTATCTTTTCTGCATCTTTTCGGACCTTTTTTTGGATTATACGACACATAAGAAAGATATACGGCGTCGGGATTTTTACATTATGGCCACGTATCTTCTCGGTGAGGTGCTTATCTTTTTCACTATAGGTTCCCTGTCTGTTTTTGTGCTTGGATAAAAGAAAAAGGCACTTTTTGAAGTGCCTGATGAATCAGAGAATCTCAATCCGGTAACTGAAGGTATACTCCTTTTTCGGCTTTAGGATATGGATGGCTTTTTTCCCGTACATGTCTTTTTCTGCATCCACATAATCCGGAAGACCGTCCCAAGGTTCGATGGCGACATAGTCCCCGTATTTTTGATCGGACCACAAGGCAAGGTAGGGAATGTTTCCTTTATGGATTATCATTCGGCTTCCGTCCTTCTTTTCGAGCGTGACCATGTCGATGTCCTCGGCTTTGAGGATGATGGTCGGGATTTCCCGGAAGAGTTTCTTGGAGAGAGGAATGGAATCTGTATGGCGGTATTTGATCTCCTGGATATTGAATTCCGCCTTGTCATCCTGGAGAATTCTTCTCAGGTGCATCCGCTTACGGAATTGTATGCTGTTACCGGATATGTCGAATTCTTCGTCCTTCTTTTCTCCTGGAAGCTTGAATGCAGGGTGAGCACCGACTTCAAAGGGCATATCTGTATCAGAGAGATTGAAGATATGGTAACTGATTTCCAATTGTTTCTTGTTCAGGTGATATAAGGCATAGGCTCTGAATTCGAACGGATATTGTTCCATCGTTTTTTCATCGCTTTGGAAGGTGGCTTTGATGTCGTGGTTGCGTTCTAGGCTCATTTCCGCTTTCATGTAGCGCAATAGTCCGTGGTTTTTCATCTGGTATTCTTTGCCGTCGATGGTATAGGTCTGATCCTTGAGTCTTGCGATGAACGGGAAGATGAAGACATCCTGTCCTTTCCAGGAATCCGGATGCGGCTGGTAGATGAGTTCTTCTTTTCTTGTCTTGTCGAACAGGGATTTCAAGCATCCGCCGTTTTCGTTTACTTCGACGGACAGGAATTCGTTTTCTGTTTTCATGGTTTAACCTTCTTTCTCTATTATTCTAGTTGAATTTGCGAAAAAAGGATAGGTTTAATCAAAACGACGTCAAAATTGTAGATATTCCGCCAAGTCCATTGTATAATTTTAGGAGTCAGTGAATAAGGGAGAGGGTTAACCATGAACGAGGAACGTCTGAATCTGCTTGATCTTAAGAAGGGTGTATATTTTGACGAGGTTGCTTACGGGAAACTTCATCTGATGGAGAATTCCGTTTCTGCTTATGGCGACAAGGAATATACTTATGTCGGTAAGATCCATAAGGGCGAAGTGAAATTCTTGACCGGAAGGAATACCGATATCGTCATTCCTCAGAAAGGTGATTGGGATTACGGCTATACGTTGGAAGGTAAGGCAAACGAACTTTTCAAAGCCGAAAATGCCCTTGTCAAATACAACAGCGAGGAAAAGAGGACTTTCGTCTATATCAACGATGAATCGAAGCTCGAATTCATCGGTGGTCTGGACCGGGAATATGAGCTTTATATCCGTATTTTCGACCGTGACGAGACCGGAAGAACGAATTTCCGTTGGGTTGTCATCTATCTGAACGAAGTCGGAGATGACGATAGTCTGATATAGAAAAGGGAGGTCTTTACCTCCCATTTTTTCAGTCTATTTTCGTGAATTGTTCACGTCCCGCCTGGCATAGGGGACAGACAAAGTCTTCCGGTAATTGCTCGGATTGGGTTTTGTAGATATATCCGCAAACGTTGCACTGGAAGCTATGAAGTTGGTTTTCCTCTGACATTTCAGTCACCTCCTGTTGCTTTCATTATATGCGATGCTAATGTGCAAAAAAAGCACTTTTTTCTTTTTTGTCGGATTGCATGGAAATTTGAATCGAAAAGAGGTATCTTCATGATTGTTATCGGCGGTATGATCGGAATCGGAAAGACGACAACGGCTAGGACTTTATCCGAAAGTCTCTCTCTTCCTGTCTTTTATGAATCTGTTTCGGACAACAAGGTCCTTCCTCTCTTCTATAAGGCTTCGGAACAGGAACTGAAAGAAAAACGTTATCCTTTTCTTCTTCAGCTGAACTTCCTCTCTTCCCGTTTCCATAGCATTCAGTCCAGCATGAAGCATCACAATGCCATCCTCGACCGTTCGATTTTCGAGGATCGCTATTTCTGCAAAAGGAATCAGGAACTTGGTAGAATTTCCGATCTGGAGATGGAGGTCTATGATTCTTTTTTTGAACGGATTTTGGAATCCGTTCCTCAGAAAACCAAGAACGAAACGCTTATGATCTATCTTAAGGGTTCCTTTGATACGATTCTTTCCCGGATCATGGAAAGAGGAAGGGATTTCGAGATCGACGATTCCCTGAAACAGTACTACCGCTTCCTCTATGATGGGTATGATGAAATCATCAGACGTGCCTATCTTCCCAGTCAGCTGTTTGTTGTCGATGTCGATTGCCATGACATCAATCGGGATCCGAGAGATAAAGAATGGTTTCTTGATCAGGTTGCAAGACGTCTTGCGGAGCCGGAAAAATGAAATTAGAAAAATCCCTTTGGCTGGAAGGGATTTTATTTTGCATGGTTGTTTTTCTTTTCGTTTACGTTCCTCAGAATCGAGTCGACCTGTGACAAGGCGTTTTCCTGGATGGATTTCTTGAAGAGGATAAGGCTGGATGCTCTGCCGTTTTCGATGCTGAATACCAGTATGTAGGCTTCTTTGCTGAAGAAGACTTTTGCCAGGTTGTCGAATGGCATCTTGAACAGGATTTTTCCGGTTTCGTCTTTTTCCTTGATCAGAATCAGATCCCAGTAGATTTCGACGAATGTCTCAGGCATGGTCTTAAGCTGGTTTTTCATCCGGATGGCAACGAGGACTACAGGTACGATCCAATAGAGGACAAAGAAGACGGAATCGAGGATGATATAGGTTCTGATTGTGTTGATGTCTTCCCCAAGATTCAACGAAATCAGGTCGAAGACGATCATTGCAAAAAGAGCCAGAAGGGAACCGATAAGGGTTCTCAGCCATTGTGTCTTGAAGGAGAGCTTCAGGGCAAACAGGAAACTGCAGTCCCTGGTTGAGGCTTTGGCGGAAAGAAGGTTGGTCGGTATTTCGCTTTCGTCTCCGGTGAAGGGGCGGAATTCCTTTTTCTGAGGATCATAGATTTCCATATCAGTTTTTCCTTTTCTCTCTTGCCATCTTTTTGGCAAGAGCCATATCCGAAGTGTGTTTCATCTCTTTGAGTCGTCTGTAGTTTTCGCTTAGGGCGCGCTCGTATTTTCCGCTGGACTGCGGGTGATAAAATTCTGTTCCGACAAGTTCGTCCGGAAGGTATTGAAGGATTTCCCAGACGTCTGGATCGTCGTAGGGATAGCTTTGCTCTTCGCTGACATTTGCCCTTGTCAGCTTTAGGTAATCTTTGACTTCAATCGGAGAGTCATCCACCTGGCTTAAGGCATCTTCGATGGCCAAGCATGCGGATTTCGATTTCGGTGAAAGACTAAGCTCGACGACGGAGAACCCAAGAGGGATCATAGCCTCAGGAAGCCCGACTTCCAAAGCAGTCTTGCAGGCGTTGTAGCAGCGGTCGACGGCCTGCGGGTTAGCAAGCCCTACGTCTTCGTAGGCCGTTACGACAAGCCTCCTTGTTATTCCCTCCAGATCTCCGCTTCGAATCAGCTTTGCCAGGTAATAGATAGCGGCATTGACATCGCTTCCACGAATTGACTTCTGCAATGCCGAAACAGTGTTGTAGTGTTCGTCTTCATCCTTATCGGCAAGATAGTTTGGAACATTGCTGATGGATTTTGCATCCTCCAATGTAATGGCATGGTTTTTGGAATAGGAATAACAGATGCATTCCAATTGATTATAGGCAAAACGGAAATCTCCACCTGAAATTTTTGCTAGATATTCCAAAGCGTCATCATTGATTTTCCTTGAATCGTCTAACCCTTCTTTGGCAGATATAGCCCGTTTGAGACCGGTCAGGATGTCTTGTTTTGTCAGTTTCCCCATTTCGAGAAGCCTGGTTCTTGAACGTATGGCTGGATTTATGGAAATCAACGGATTGGCCGTGGTACATCCGATGAGATAGAAATCCCCGTTTTCCAGATGGGGGAGCAAGAGATCCTGTTTTGCTTTGTCCAACCTATGGATTTCGTCAATGATGACGATGCTTGGTGCCATTCGGATGGCTTCATCAAACGCCCGTTCCATTTTGGCTTTGTTGTCAGTGACAGCATTCAAAGAGATGCTATAGGCGTTCATGGATGATGCAAATGCTTTTGCCAAAGTGGTTTTTCCTGTTCCAGGAGTTCCATAAAAAATCATGCTGATCAAGGCATTGTTCTCTTTCAGGTTCTTCAAAAAGGAAACAATCTTCGTCTGACCGATTACCTCATCGAGTGTTTTCGGCCTCATCCGGTAAGCAAGTGGTTTATCGATCATTTTCGATGCCTTTATTCAGAACGTCGATGGCAATCAGAAGAAGCTTTTCAAAATCCGGTGCCAGCTTCTTACCGGCTTCTATGACTTCGTCGTCATCAAGGCGCTTGTCTTTGATGATTCCCGTCGACCAGTTGGATACTGTAGCAATACCGATGACCTTCATGCCCATCTGGTTTGCCGCAATGGCTTCTTGGACGGTAGACATTCCGACCGTGTCTGCCCCGATTCTTTTGGCCATTTCGATTTCGGCTTTGCTCTCAAACTGGGGACCCGAAAACTGCATGTATACTCCTTCCTCAACAGGAAGATTCTCTTCTTTTGCCTCTTTCAGGATGGTTTCTCTGTCTTTATCATCATAAGGATCTGACATGTCCGGGAATCTTGGACCGAATTCTTCTATATTCTCTCCGATCAGAGGACTGGGTGCACTGTAGAGGATGTGATCCTTGATCATCATCATGGTTCCCGGTCCAAAGGAAATTCCGCCACAGGCATTGGAAAGGATGATTTTTTCTACACCCAACAATTTCATGAGCCGAATCGGCGTTACTACGCATTCTGCACTGAAGCCTTCATAATAATGAAGCCTGCCTTGCATGAACAGGATTTCCGTTCCATCCAAGGAAGCAAAGACGAATCTTCCTTTGTGCGCCTTGTTTGTCGGATGCGGATGATTTGGAATATCCTGATAGGGAACAACGGCTTCGATTTGACACCTGTTCACAATGGTATCAAGTCCAGACCCTAAGACGATTCCGATTCTCGGCCTCATTTTAGTTTTCGATTTTATGTAGGCAGCCATATTCAGATAATCCGAGTATGTATACTTCATTCTTTTTTACCTCATTTCTTTAATATTTTAGTATAATCAGTGGGGAAAATATATATAAATGAGAATACTGATTCAAGAATGCCTTGAGGGCAAAGTGACAATCGATGGCCATGTCCACGGAGAAATCGGCAATGGAGAGGTCTTGTTTGTCGGTTTTACGAATGGCGATACGACTTCTGTGGTAGACAAGATGGTGGAGAAGCTTTTCAAGCTGCGCATTTTCAAGGATGACTGCGATAAGACAAACTGGAACCTGGAGAAAACAGGTGGAAATATTCTATGCATTTCCCAATTCACTCTATATGCGGACATCACTCAGGGAAACCGTCCATCTTTTGTGAACGCCATGAAAGGTGAAGAAAGCGAAAAACTCTATGATTATTTTTGCTCGAAATTGAAACAGAGGCTTCCGGGTTGTCAGTTCGGCGTTTTTGGAGCCGATATGAAAGTAGAACTGATCAATGATGGTCCTTTTACCATCTTGATGGATAGTAAGGAGTTGTTTGAATGAAAAAAGTACTTTTAGGATTATCTGGCGGTGTTGATTCTGCCATTGCTGCCTATCTTCTCAAGAAACAGGGATATGATGTCACCTGTTGTTTTATGCGTAATTGGGATAGTATCACCAATAATGATATCATGGGAAATCCTACTCTTTCTGGCAGCAAATGTTCACAGGAATTGGATTATGATGATGCCGTTGAAACCGCGATGGAACTTGATCTTCCCATTCTCCGCAAGGATTTCATCGAGGAATATTGGAATGAGGTTTTCCGCCAGTTCTTGGATACATACCGGAAGGGGTATACTCCCGATCCGGATGTCTTTTGCAACAAATACATCAAGTTCGGACATTTTTACGATTATGCAAAATCCCTTGGGTTCGATACCATTGCCATGGGGCATTATGCCATGAGAATCGACGAGAATGATGAGTCCCATCTTTATAAAGCCTATGATAAGAACAAGGACCAGTCTTACTTCCTAGGTCAGATCTCCATGGAACAGCTTTCGCATGCCTTGTTTCCGTTAGCACAGTTTACAAAACCGGAAGTAAGGAAAATGGCGGAGGAACTCAATCTGTCTGCTGTCATGCATAAAAAGGATTCGACCGGTGTTTGTTTCATCGGGGAAAGAAATTTCAAGAAGTTCCTCGATAATTATCTTCCGGCAAAACCAGGCGATATCATCGATATTGTGACTAACACACGGATTGCCAGGCATGATGGTGTCCTTTATTATACGGTCGGACAGCATCGCGGCTTAGGAATCGGCGGGATCAAAGGAAGGGATATGGAACCTTTCTTTGTTGTCGGCAAGGATGTCGAAAAGAACGTATTGTATGTAGCCCAGGAAAAGGAAAATGGCTATCGTTTCAGCTGTGGTTGTCTTCTTTCTTCTTTCAATTTCATCGGCAACGATATTCCTGGCAAAGATTTCTCCTGCAACTGCAAATTCCGCTATCGGGGAAAGGATATGCCGGTTGTTTTGAATATCCTACCTGATGGAAAGACGGCTATGCTGAACTATGACCATTATTCTTACGTTGCCAAAGGACAGATTGCCTGCCTTTATCTTGGTGAGAGGCTTCTTGGTTCTGGAATCATCGAACGGACCTTTGATGAGAAAGGGGAAGCGATTCCTTATTGAAAAAAGTTGAAATATAGTCTTCTTAGTCTTACAATATTGTCTGGCAGAAACAAAATAGAAATAGAGGTGAGTGTTCATGCCAAAGACCATCGTTAGAGATAATGAGACCTTAGATGATGCCATGAAGAGATTCAAGCGTCAGGTCAACAAGGCCAACGTTATCGCGGACTACAGAAAGCACGATTTCTTCCTTAAAAAAGGTTTGAAGAGAAAGCTTAAGTCCGAAGAAGCAAAGAGAAAGCACTAATTTCTCTTTACGAATCTGTTTCTGAATGGAAACAAACTGGATACCTGAAAAGGTATCCTTTTTTAGAACTCAAGATAAAGGACGACTTTCTTTTCTTCCTCTTCTTTTTTCTTTTCCTCTTCTTTTTCCTGGTCCTCGATTACATCTGGCTTTGGATTTTTGTCATAGACAAAACCGGTAAGAAAAAGGCCACAGATAAAAAGTATCACAAGGGTCGATATGGCGACCAGGACAACCAAGGATGTTGTTTCGGATTTTGGTTTCATATTGCTTCCCTCCAATAAGGATGGACCTAGGAAGCCTGATTTGTCCAATGGAACATCCTTTTTCGACGGTTTTTCACGGCCTTGCTGGATCGAATTATCAGCAAACAACGAAAAAGACACCGGATTGACCGGTGTCTAGCTTAATTCTGGTTCAAAATGGCTTTGATCCTGTCTTTTATAGCTTCCGGAGTAAAGCCGAATTTGTTCAGGACGTCAGCGGCTGGTGCAGAAGAACCGAAACTATCCTGCGAAATGACATGTTTGGCAAAACGGTAAAGGCAATCGCCTTTTCCCATTTCCAGGAAGACTCGTTTTTCGTAAGGGTTCTTGAGAACCTCTTCCTGATAGTTTTTGGGTTGCTTCAGGAACAGCTCGATGCTTGGCATGGAAACGATGCGGATATCGATTCCTTCTTTCCCCAAGAGCTTTTTCACTTCCACGGCGAGATTCACTTCCGAACCGGTTGCAATGACGGTCAGATCCGCATATTTTTCTTCTTTGGATACGATGTATCCGCCCTTGAGTGTTCCTTCGAAGCTGGATTCTGGATTGTTCTTCAAAGCCTGGCGGGACAGGATGATGCAGGTCGGATGGTCGGTCGAACATAATGCAGAACGATAGGCGGCACCTGTTTCGATGGCATCTGCCGGACGAAACACGACAACTCCTGGCGTCGTCCTAAGCATCGTGAGCTGTTCGATCGGCTGATGGGTCGGACCATCTTCTCCGACTGCCAAGGAGTCATGGCTGAAGAGATAGATGGCAGGAAGCCTTTCCATGCTTGACATTCGGATGGCTGGCTTCATATAGTCCGCAAAGACCAAGAAGGATCCGATATAGGTTCTCAGTCCTCCATGGAGAAGGATACCGTTCTGGATGGATGCCATTTCGAATTCACGGATACCGAAATTGATATTCTGACCTTGGCGGTTTTTGGAAGAATAGTCGGTGAAAAGCCTGACATGTGTCTTTACGGAATCGGCTACATCCGCAGAACCACCCATGAGATTCGGAATGGTTTCGGAAATGAGGTTCAGATATTCCTGGGATGTGTCTCTTGTCGCTTTTTTGTATCCGGGTTCATAGGCGGGACCGGACTTGAAAACTTTGCAGGAGATATCATTGTTCAGGCTTTCACGGAATTCTTTGTCCTCTTTTGGATAATCCAAAGCGTATATCCTAAGATTTTCCTCATAATGCTGATAGGCTTCTTCCCCGCGTTTGATGAAACTATCTCTGAAAACCTGATAGACTTCTGGTTTTACGTCGAAGCTGACAAACGGGCAACCGAGTTTTTCTTTTGTCCGGATGACTTCTTCCGGAGAAAAAGCTTTTCCGTGGGATTCATGCGTTCCGGCAAGAGGCGATCCAAAGCCGATGATGGTGTGGCAGATGATGATCGTAGGCTTCTCTTTGGCCAATTTTGCCTGGGTGATGGCGTTATCGATTTCTTCGATGTTGTTTCCGTCTTCGACAAGAAGGACGTTCCAACCGGCGGAAAGGAATCTTTGCTGGATATCTTCGGAGGAGGAATTGGACAAAGGTCCATCTAAAGTACAGTCGTTTCTATCATAAAGGAGAATGAGTTTGTTCAATTTGAAAAGTCCGGCAAGGTTGATGGCTTCCTGGGAAATGCCTTCTTCAAGGCATCCATCTCCGCAAAGAACATAAGTGTAATGGTTGATCAGCCTTTGTCCTTCCGGATACATGGCCTGGAGATGCGTTTCGGCAATGGCAAATCCTACAGCCTGGGCTAGTCCTTGTCCCAAAGGACCGGATGTGCAGTCAACGCCTGGTGTATGTCCTACTTCCGGATGTCCGGGAGTGAGAGAATCAAGCTGTCGGAATTCTTGAAGCTGTTCCAACGGGATATGGTAGCCACAGAGGTGAAGAAGGGAATAAAGAAGGGCAGATGCATGACCGGCAGAGAGGATGAACCTATCTCTGTTGATCCAATTTGGATTTGAGGGTGAAGCGACAAGATGTCTCGTATATAGGGTATAGATTAAAGGGGCGGAAGAAAGGCAGATTCCGGGATGGCCCGATTTCGCCTTTGTAATCGTATCCAAAGACAAACCACGTAACGTATTCAATGCGAGTTGATCGTTTTTCATGTGTTCCTCCGAGTGCATTAAGAATTGTATCATAAAATGCCACATAAATGACGGGAACTTCAAAAAAAAGCACCTGACGAATCAGGTGCACCTAGTTAAGCTTAGTTTTCCCCAATCATAAAGGAGGTAGCCGCAGATAAAGTTTAGGATTCCAACGTCAGACTAGATCGTGTCTAGCTGGTCGGCTTTCAACACCGTTTTATCAATTTAAGCCCCAAAATCGAACGTGTCGGAAACGCCGTTATTCTAGGCAAGATTATGATAATCGAAAATGTCTTAGGAAACAAGACCTGTATTGCACTTTTTTGGAAAAGGGAAAAATTCATTTCTCTTCGATGGGATAGTTTTCCAAAAAGTCTTCCCCTTTTATTTCCTCTTTGGTTGCTAGTCCAAAGAAATTCTGCTGCCTCAAGGCTTCACTTAGAACAATGCTTACCGAGTTTGCCAGATTGAGGGAACGACTATCTGCCGTCATCGGAATTCGGATTGTGTGATCAAGATGTTTCTTTAAAACATCTTTGGGAATTCCCGTTGATTCTCGTCCGAACATAAAGAACCTGTTTTTTGCTGGATTGGAATAATCCATTCGGGAGTACACATTTTTACTATACCTTGTCACATAAAAACCTTCATAGCTTGGATATGCTTTTAGGAATTCGTCGATGGTATCGAAACGTTCGATTTCGAATCCGATACAGTAATCCATTTCCGCACGACGGAATGCTTTGTCGGTCAATTCAAATGAGGTGGGACCGATGATGGTCAGTTTACTGTCAAATGCCTTACAGGTCCGGATGATGTTGCCGGTATTTGCGGGTTTTTCAGGCTCGAATAATACGATTTTGTTCATAGGTCAGCGTTTGAATGGTTCGCATTGTTTCTTCAGATATTTCAGCAAGGGCTTGTCTTCTTGCAAGTAAGGAGAAAGTTTTTCTTCCACCATCTTGAGATAGTCGTTAAGCCACTTCAGTTCGCTGTCTGTCAGCATGTCGACATTGATACCTTTTCTGTCGTATGGGCAATAGGTGATGGTTTCGAACTTATAGAATATGCCTTGCTCATTTTCAAAGGCCTCTTTTACCAGAAGTTCGTTTTCCAAGCGGATACCGTACTTGCCATCGAGATAGACGCCGGGTTCGATTGTGATGATATGTCCGGGTTCTAAGATTCCATCATCGATGACGCCGGGTCTGTTGTAATATCTGAATCCAATCGGACCTTCATGGACGGGGCCGATATAGCTGACGCCATGACCGGTTCCGCATTTATAGTCTAACCCTTCCTTCCACATGACTTCTCTTGCCGTAATGTCTATGGAATGTCCGCTGCAACCTTTTTCGAAGATTGTAGTGGATAAGGCTATCTGGGATTTGAGTGTCAAAGTGTAATGGCGTACGATTTCCGGATTCGGCTTCTTTTGGAGAAGGAATGTTCTGGTAATGTCTGTCGTCCCACCGAAATATTGGCCGCCGCTGTCGACCAAAAGAAGCTCGCTGTCTTTTTTGAATGGACTGTGGACGTCTTTTGTCGGGGCATAATGCATCATGCTGGCATTGCTGTCCAAAGCAGCAATCGTAGTAAAACTCGGCTCGAAGCATTTGCGGTTGGCCAGTCTTACGTTATCAATATACTGGCTTGCTTTGTATTCGTCCATATCAGGATCGTCTTTATGCTCTTCGATGTATTTCATTAGCCTTAAGACGCAGATTCCATCCAGTTCATGGACTTTCTTTGTGTTTTCGATTTCCACTTTTCCTTTTACGGATTTCATTCTGAGAGCGATGGAAGGGACATTGACAGGGTGTTTGACGTGTTTGATGATCCGGGCGTTTGCCGTCCTGAAATCCACGACGACTTTCTTTTCTCTCGTAGAAAGATAATCATAGATTTCATCGTAAGGTTGAATCACAATATCCGGTTCAAAGAAATTGCTCGGAAGTTTCTTTTTGTCGATGAAGAGGTGGAGAAGACCATCTGATTCGACATAAAGATAGGAGTAGAAAACAGGCGTGCATTCGATATCATTTCCTCTGTATCCAAGGATATAGCTGATGTCATCTAGATTGGTCAGTATGATTTCCTGTCCGTTGTTTTTTCTAACGTTCTCTAATAGAGTTGCGACTCTTTCTTTTCTTGTCGTTGATAAAAGCGTAGGGTCCAGTTTCCAGATCTTGTCTTTGGGTAGCGAGGGGACATTTGGAATCCGCTCTGTGTAGGAAAGAGAAATGATTTGATGTTTTTCATCGATATAGAACGACTTGATGTCGCTTAAAGAAAAGAGCGAGGCATCCAAACCTAATGGATAGAGGTTGTTTTCCTTTACAAATTCCTGAATGGATTTGACACCGGCTTTTCCAGCCTTGACCAACTGACAGTTCGTGTCCTTCAATTCCATTTCCGCTTCTGTCCAATATCTGCCATCGGTATAAAGGTAGTAACCGTCCAGTGTGACAAGCAAGGTTCCGTCGTTTCCTTTGAAGGAACAGAAGTAAAAGCGTGGGTACGTATATCGGCTGCAGGCTTCTTCGCTCAGATGGGGATCAGTAGCAGGAATAAGGTATGCTTTTAATCCGTCTCGTCTCATCCAGGACTGCAACTGCTGGATTCTTTCATCGAATGTATTCATTTTTTCTCCTTTCATTCCTATAAAAGGCAAGCCAAAAGCTTGCCTGTCAAAATCAATACGCTCTGTCGAAATACAAGACTTTGTCGGCCTTGTTTCCGGTAATCGGATCCTTGTCGTCAAATGGAGTCTCATCAAACGGAAGGACTCGTGGAGTGGCATTGTATTTTTCCTTCATGTATCTTTCTTCTTCGGCGGTGTCTTCTGCCATCATTCTCACAAAACCTTTATGGTTCACTAATGTGTCTTCGATTTCTTCCTTTGTTCTGCAGGTGATGATGTGGCTCTTGAGGTAATCGTAGGCTTTCTGGTAGAGACCGTCTTGCGCTTCCTGCAATTCGACTTTTACGGCCTTTTCGATTTCATTCAATCCCAAAGTCTTCTTGAATCCGTCGAAACGTCTAGTAATGGTCACCTGGCCGTTTGCAAGGTCCTTAGGGCCGATTTCGATACGTAACGGAATGCCTTTCATTTCATACTGAGAGAATTTCCATCCAGGAGTCTTGTTGGAATCATCGAGATAAACCCTGACACCTTCCTTTTTGAGTGCTTCCTGGATTTCCTTGCTTACTTTGAGGATGTTTGGATCTTTGTCGAAACGGATCGGGATGATGACGACCTGGGTTGGAGCAACTTTTGGAGGCAAAACCAATCCATTGTCGTCTCCATGGAACATGATCATAGCACCAAGAAGTCTCGTAGATGCTCCGTGGGAAGAATAGTGCGGATAGGCAATCTGGTTGTTCTTGTCCTGATAGCGGATGCCGAAGTTCTTGCAGAAATCGGTTCCTAAATAATGAGTGGTTCCGCACTGAAGTGCCTGTCCATCTGGCATAAGGCCTTCAATCGTATATGTGCTTACGGCACCTGCGAATTTTTCACTGGAAGGTTTTTGTCCCATGACGAAAGGCAATGCCAACATATCTCTTCCGAGGTCGTAATAGATTTTAAGCATGGAAAGCGCGAAGTTTCTCGAGTCGTTTTCCGTAAGATGGAGGGCATGGCATTCCTGCCAAAGGAATTCGGAACCTCTTAAGAAAGGCCTGGTTGTTTTTTCGGCCCTTAGGACGGAGCACCACTGATTGTTCATGATGGGGAGATCATTATAGGAGTGGACTACATTCTTGAAGTAGTCGCAGAATAGTGTTTCGGAAGTCGGACGGACGACAAAGGGATCGGCAAGTTCTTTTCCTCCTGCTCTTGTCACTTCGAAACATTCCGGAGCAAAACCGTTTATGTGCTCTTTTTCCTTGTTGAGAAGGGACATCGGAATCAAGGTCGGAAGGGCGACATTTCGCACACCGATTTCTTTGTATCTTTTATCCAAATACGCTTGGATTTCTTCCCAAAGAGCATATCCGTCCGGTCGATAGATGATGAAACCTTTTGCGGCAGTATAATCCATCAATTCCGCTTTGAGGCAGACATCGGTATACCACTGAGTGAGATTTTCCTCTTTGGATGCGATTGCTGTTACTTTTTTGTTTGAGTTTGCCATATTGTTTTTCTCCTTGTTTATTTATTTTTCTGTCTTAATAGTTTTTCGATTTTCAAGAAATCGCTCTTTCCTTTGTTCGGAATAAGAGAATCGGTCTTTTCCAACAGACTTTTCAGTTTATCGGGATCGATGTCATCCGCTCGGCTTGAAGTAGGTGCAAGTTCTTCACATTGTAATATTTTACCCCCAAAGTGGGCCGCCATTTCAAAGGAATTGTAATCTTTCAGATCCAGATAGGTGAGCAGTGCCGGGAAGGATTGGTAATTGGTCTCGGTCATTTTGAGTTCGCTTTGAGTCTTTGAGGAAGTCAGAGAAGCAGAGAAATCTTTGTTGATGACGAAATAAGAGAAGTGTCTTAGCAGGGAACTTGGAAGGGATGAATTGGAATGATAGAGAATCAAAGCTATCTTATATCCGGCGTCCAAGACGATTTGCAGAGTCTGTCTCAATGAGGAGAGATGATTGAGCTGAGTGATCAGCTCGCTTTCCTGGATAGCTAATATCCAATCCAAATCGTTTTTTTCGTTTTGGTCTTCTAAAGCCGTAGTGAATGATTTAAGGAGAGGCAACGGAATTTGGATCATTACGCCTGTGTTTCTTCTTCCGGATAGGACTTTTTCGCATTTTTCATTCAGGGATCGGAACAGTGGAAGAACTCCATAACTTGTTTTTGTTGCCAAACTCAGGACTTCGGAGAAATCTTTGACTGATGTTCCATAAGGTATGGCATTGATGACATAGAAGCTTTGTTCCCTTGTCTTCAGATTGAAAGTCGGTTTGAAATAAACGCGGAAGGTTGAGTTTTTAACAAGAAGAGATATATCTTCGATGTTTTTCTGCTCGGAATGATATTTGTCGAAGAATTTTGGATCGTAGAGAAGTATTCGTTCGTTTGTATAGTTGCTTGAAATTGCATTTGCCATGTCACCGGCCTGCTTTAGGGCGATTTGGAAGTTTCTTTCACAGGCTGCTCCGGATGTGATTCCGATGGCAATATACAAGTCTACATCAGGGACATTGAAATTGAGGTATTGCTGGACTTGCGTATTTATGGATGTTCCGATATTCATGACCATGGCCTTCGATATGGCATCTTTGTCGATAATGACGATCTCTGTTTCGTTGACCTGATAGAATTTGCAGGATTTCGAGAAGAAATGTGAAATGGAATGCAAGGCGGAATTGAAGGTGCGTTTCAGGTAAGCCTGTTCATCTGGACGTTTATGGTTGGTAGAACGATAAATCTTAAGGTCATAGATGCCAATGACTTCTACGACTTTCCCGGAATCAAGGAAATCTTGTGCTTTTTCCTGGTCGTCAAGCAAGTATTTAAGTAAGTTCTTTGGCCTTTTTGATTTCTTTGCTTTGGTTGAGATGGAACCCATATATGGAAGAAGGTGGGATTGGAAGTGGATGACGTTTTTCTTGCGGTTGACGGAAAGGACTTCTACCATGGTTGTGTAGATTTTTCCTTTTCTGCTCAATTTCACATCTGCTTGAATGAAAGGAGGATATTCGTTCTTTGTGACGACATCCTGAATCCAAACTTTCATTCGGTTGGCATCGGTAGGGATGTATTGGGCAAAGAAGTCTTCAGATTTGTAGATTTTCTGACAGGCTATATTGTTTTGATCGAAAAAATAGAAAAGGCCTTTCTCGTAATTGTATGTATATACTCTTGTGTTGAAATCCAGAGAATATGCTTTTTTATGGGTTTTCATCTTTGCAAGAACAAAGGAAACTATGGTGCACGATATTAGTATAAGGACAACGATAAGCAGAACAATGATTATAGGATTGTTAAAATCGATATCCAGTAGAGTTATTAAATACATATTCTTTATATATTTTTGTTTCTAAACGCTTTAATATTATATCTTTTTCTATGGTTCAATAGCAATTTGAATCAAAATATTATAATATATTGCTGTCGACACATAGAAAAGAGGTATTACCAAATGGATGAAATCTATGCAAAACTGAATGAACTTATGAAAAAACAGATCAAGAAGAAGGATTTTGATTTTTCAAAACTTACTCCTGAAACGGATCTTTCCCAGTTGGGACTTGATAGTCTTGATACTGCTGAACTTGTCATCAACATCGAAGAGGAATTTTCGCTTCCTGAAATCACTCAGGATGAAATGATGTCTCTCCATACGATTAAGGATGTTCATGATTTGGTTGCTAAGAAGAAAGCTTAAAAAATTTTAAAAAAATTTAAAAAAATATTGCAATCGAGGTATTGAACTGATATCATATTATCCGCTGCCTACTTAGCTCAGTTGGTAGAGCAACCGGCCGTTAACCGGTAGGTCGTAGGTCCGAGTCCTACAGTAGGCGCCATCATTAGGCCTGGTGGAGAAGCGGTTAACTCACATCCCTTTCAAGGATGCATTCACGGGTTCAAACCCCGTCCAGGTCACCATCTTGGATAAAATCAGTTGACTGGAATGTCCAGTCAACTTTTTTTAATAAAAAAAATAGAGATCTTTGCTTTTGTTTTATCTCTATCTTTTTTATTTCTTTAACGTGAGAAAATCAGCGAGATTTGGATGATTAAGATGACTATCCAAAGAACACAACCTATAACAGCCAGCATTTTTCCGATTTTTGTCTTTTGATCATTTGGATCTGCTTTGGCTGCGAAAACGAATGTCAATATCGTCCAAAGGATTCCTCCTAGTGCAATAGATAGGATTCCGAAAACTAAAGTCAAAGTATCGTTGGAGTTGGTATTTTTGTTTTCCAAGCCTTGATAATTCCCATTTTGATAACTCTGGTTTTCTTTTGGTTCATACCGGGACTCATAGTTGCTTTCTTCTTTTTCGATTTTGGCGCCGCAATGTGGACAATAAGCGTCGTTTTCATCAATTTGTCTTCCGCAATGGCTGCAATATCTAAGTTCTGTCATGTTGTTCTTTTCCTTTCCCCATGAGGTTAAGACTAGTATACAATAAATTGGAAATTTTGTTCATTTTTATTTTTTGAAAATCTAAGAGCTTTTTTTCACTGTATGGTTTTGTTTTGGCTATAATGATTAGGAAATTGAGGAGGCCAGCATGAGTAAAATAGCTAGCGATGTTATGTCTATCATCCAGGATCCGACTTTGACTTATCAGCAGCAAGTTCTTGCCTTGGCAAGACTTGCCGAGAGCAAGGACGAGTCCTTGCCTAGGGATCCTGATTTTGTTCAGGCATTAAAGGACAAGTGTATCTGCGATTTAGGAGAAGGCAGATCCCCTTATCGGCCAAGATACATTGTTCCAGATTATCAAAAATTCTTCCGTGAGGGCAGCAAATTTTTGGGAGTTGAACCGCCTCAGGATATTTGGGAAGCAACAAATGCTCTTCTCATCATGTATAGAAATGTCCCTTCCATCACGTCTTTCCCGGTCTATCTTGGGAATTTCTCGGAGCTTTTCGAACCGTTCGACAAGGATGAGAAGGAGACAAGAAAAGCATTGAAGCTTTTCCTCTTGAATATCGATAAGACATTGACGGATTCTTTTGTTCATGCCAATATCGGACCTAAGGATAACCGTGTTACCCGTATTATTCTTGATTTGACAAAAGAGATGCAGCTTGCTGTTCCGAATCTCTCTCTCATTTATAATGAGGATATCACTCCGGAAGATCTGGCTGTTGCTTCTATCGACTGCATGCTCAAGACTTCTAAGCCGAGCTTTGCCAATGACAAGATCTATAGTTCGGAACTTGGTGAAGGTAAATACGCTATCGTGAGCTGTTACAATGCTTTCCGTATCGGCGGAGGTGGCTATACTCTTCCGAGACTGAGAATGTATGAAATCAGCAAGAAAGCGACGGATATTGATGATTTTTTCAATCGTGTTCTTCCGTTCTATGTCAATCTCATCCTTAGAAACATAGACCAGAGAATCCAGTTTATTGTGGAAAAATCAAACTTCTTTAAGACGAATTATCTTGTTACGGAAGGATTTGTCCATCGGGATGATTTCACTGGCATGGTTGGTCTGGTCGGACTTGCCGAATGTACGAATCAGCTTCTTCATATCACGGACAAGAAGAAGGGATTCGGTAACAATAAAGAGGCTGAAGATCTTGGCGTGAGGATTCTTGATGCCATCTATAATATGGTTCAAAACCATAAGGGACTTTATTGCCATAACTGCAACGACCATTACGTCATGCATGCCCAAGTCGGAATCGAAACGGATAAAGGCGATGATGCTCCTGGCGTCAGAATTCCGATTGGCTGCGAACCTGAACTATTCAAACATCTTTCCATTGAGGGAAGAATGCACAAGCATTTTGAATCCGGTGTCGGAGATATTTTCAAGTTTGACCAGACATGGAACAATTCGCCACTTGCTCTTTTGGATATCATCAAAGGTGCTTTCCATGGCGGAATGCGTTATTTCACGGCTTATGACTGTGACAATGATGTTGTCCGTGTGACTGGGTATCTTGTCAAGAAGAGTGAGCTTGAGAAGCTTGATCAGAATACGCCTTCCATGAACAACTGTACCGTTTTCGGTAAGGGACAAAGGGATTTTGGCCATTCTCTCAATAGGCGTGTGTATAAACCAGATGGAAAGTAAAGAAAAAGCACCGGTAAACCGCATTATTCCGTTTTCCAACGTGGATGGCCCCGGAAACAGGATGTCTATTTTCTTTCAGTCCTGTCCGTTTCGATGCTATTATTGTCACAATCCGGAAACGATACATATGTGTATAAACTGCGGAGAATGTGTGAAGGTATGTCCTACTCATGCCTTGACCATGGAAAACGGAAAGGTTGTCTGGAATTCTTCGCTTTGCGTAGGATGTGATGCTTGTATCCATACTTGTAAACACCTCTCTTCTCCGAAAATCACTTATATGGGTGTAGATGAAATCATCGCCCGTATCCAGGAAGTCCGCCCTTTTATTCGGGGAATCACCGTCAGTGGTGGGGAATGCATGAATCAAGCTTCTTTCCTCTATGAGTTGTTTTCCGAACTTAGGAAGTCCGATCCCACTTTATCTTTGCTTATTGATTCCAACGGGTTTGTTGATTTTCGAAACTATGAATCACTGATGCTGCTTTCCGACGGAGTCATGTTGGATGTGAAGGCTTTTGACAAAACATTCCATGAGTATTTGTGCGGTGTCGACAATAAGGTGGTTCTTGATAACCTTCATTATCTTCTTTCCATTCACCGACTTGAGGAAGTGAGGACTGTCATACTTCCGAAATTCGAAAGCCAGAATGAAAATACGGTCGTCAATGTGAGTCGGATCGTTAAAGACCAGTGCCGGTATAAACTTCTTAAATATCGTTATTTCGGGGTAAGAAAAGAAGGCATCGATATTTTCGGAAAAGTCATTTGTTCTCAGGATGAATTGATTCGAATGCAGAAACTTGCATTTGAAAACGGGGCAAGTAAGGCGGTTATCATTTGAAAGCGGATGTCGGATTTTTTTTGATAAAGGAGTCCGGCATTTTTCTTTGACTGAATTGAATAGAAAAAGCATCCGTGCCGAGACACGGATGCGACTTACTTGTCTTCTGCTTTCTTTTTGATGCTTTCGACAACGGATTTGTTTTCCATTGTATCGAATTCGATATAGTTTCCTTTTCCTTGGATTCTTCGGATTGTGAGAGGCTGATTGTTATAGATAATCTTGATCTTGGTCTTTTTTTCCATCTTTGAGATCGAGAAACCGGCGTTGAGGAAATCGCTGAGTACTTCTTCTTCTGCTTTCCAAACGGACGAAATTTCATTTTCTTTGAGCAAAATGTTGATTGGGCGTATCAGTTTGTTGTCTTTCCGTATCTTAAGCGCTCCTTTGTGAACGAGGGAAGACGGATAATAGGTCTTTCCGTTGTCGACAGAGAGCTCTCTTAATCTGAGGATGTTGTTGTTTGCCAGGTTTTCGTTTTCCGCGGAGAAATAAATGTCTTTCTGGAGCTGGGTGGAAATAATCTGGGATTCCTTCAAAAGAGTATCGACATATTTATCGTCTCTGGTGAATATTTCGTCTTTGGTGACATAGAGATCGCCTGCTCTTAATTCAGAAAAGGTCATATCATTGTTGAGAACGATGTCGGCATTGTTCCTTGACGGAAGAATGGTTGAATTGTAGGCTTTCACAATGTATTTGAAGTATAGGTTTATTGTAAATGGAGAACTGGCACTGGAAATCTTTGTGTCTCGTATAACCCTGCGTAAAAAGAGAGATTTTGGATTTCCGTCGATGAAATTCTTGATCGTATCCTGATTTTTGAACTCCTGGATGAAGGAATCGTCTAGGGCATAGATGCCTTCCACTATGATGCAGTCTACTCCTTTTCCGTCGAGAATGACATCGTTTGGAACTCTTTCGGAGACAATTTTGGAATACATTTTCTCCTGAACTTTTCCTCCGGAGAGTAGTTCCTTTATATCCAAACTCGCTTCATGGAGGTCATAAACCGTTGTTTCGTCGAAATTGACTCTTTTCCATTCGATGGAAAGGGCTTCGATGAAACGATCCATCTTGTCTTCTTCAATCAGTCCATTTAAGGCAATCCTGATTTTCTTTAGCGCATCCTCATCATATTTTTTGTCGAAATCGATGTCATAGATGACCTTTTTGATGGCCTCTTTGATGGAATCCATGTTTGGCAGTGAATTATCGAAGAAATTGAGATTGGCCTTATTGGGAACGATTCCCGAAAGACCGATGTCGTATTGGTCCAAGGACATGCTGATGGTGTGGTGGCCGTTTTCCTCTAGAAGACTTTTCAGGTATTGGGCAGCATAGGATTTTCCACTTGAGGAAGCTCCCGAAATGATGACAAGAGCTTTTCCTCCTTTTTGGATGGATTCTTCGACCAAGTCCAGATTTGCGTATGCCCATTTGTCGAGATGATGAAATGTTAATGCCATAATTACCTCAATGAAATCCAATTCAGAACAGAATTTGCAGAATTGTAGAACAGTCTTCCGATTGAGAACGTACTTCCATCAGACAGGTTCAGATCATTCACCAACCAATCGTTCAAGACAGTGTTGTCTGCTTTGATCATGAACTGATTGATTAATATGATGATAGCAAAAACAACAAGTATCATAAAACCTGTTTTTACTAAGGCCTTGATCATTCCGGCAATTCTTCCAAGAAGGTTCTTCCCGTTTTCTCCGAATACAAAGCCTGTGATTTTCCCTAAAATTGTTTTCACAAGGATGAATGCAATGAGATAGAGGAGGATGAAACAAATGGCAGTGATGGTAAGGAAAGTAAAGGAGGAAGCAAGAGCCTGACCTACACTTCCGTCAAGAATCAGAGCTCTACTAGTGAAAAAACCTCGGAAAAAAGTAGGAATATGAATTTCACCAAGTGCGGCTGACATGGCGTCTGTTTTTTCTATGGCATCTAATCCATTGAGGCTTTTTGTGAAACATTCTGTTGTAGGAAGGGATTTGAAATAGAGGTCGAAAATAAAATTGTTTCCGATTCCTTTGGTATTTCCGATGATCTGTCTTGAGAGAGGAACCCCGGCAAAATAAGCTAAGGCAAGACCTGAATAATTTGCTATGGAACGCACGGTCCCTTTTCCAAAGCCTTTTATCAATCCGAGGATAAGTGCAAGGGCAAGAAGGATAAAGCATATAATATCGATTACCGAAAACCCGCTTTGCTGAATGGTTTCGATTATATTAGCGTTCTTCATAGTAGATTTCCTTCTTCAATTTTTCGACTGCTTCGTCACCTTGGATTTTACCGACAATTGCCAGCGCAAAATCGATAGTTGCTGCTACGCTTCTTCCCGTAATCAGGTTTCCATCTGTAACGACATATTGATCATGGAAATGACCGCCGAAATTTTCATTCATGGATGTAAAACAGGTATAGTTCCTGTTTTTCAATAATCCTAGATGACCTAGAATCGTTGGTGCGGCGCAGATTGCAGCTACGATCTTTTTTTCTGACATGAAATATTTGACCATGGAAAGGAAATAAGGATCCTTTTCTTCCAAAATATATTCCGGACCACCCGGAATGACAAGAGCATTATAGGATGCATAATCTAAATCTCGTAGATTTTTCAGATCAACCAACTGGTTTTGGAATCTTCCTCTTGCCGTGGTTGAGTTCAATCCGCTTACGGTTACGTCAAGTCCTGCTCTTCTAAGAATGGCAATCGTTCCGATGGCTTCATTGTCTTCAAATCCATCTGTTATTACTGTGAGAATTTTCATTTTTTACTCCTTTCGCCGATAACCGGCCAAGACTATTATATAATATATGGGTAAATTTTTTATCGTTTAAAGGAAAACAAAATGAACAGTATTGAAAAAGAAATCCAAGACGTCAAAGGGTACCGTTTCCCGTTTGAAGGTGAAAAACATCTAGCTACCTTGGTTGAGCTTCCTTATCGTAAAGATACTTGGAGAGAAAATGCAAAACCTGCATTGGAAGAATTCAAGGATGTCGTTAAGGCAATTAGCAAATTTGAACTTGTCTGTGTCATTGCCGATTCAAGAATTCCCTATTCGATTATCCGTGAGTTTGAGGGTGAAAACGTCTATTTCTTCCGTGAAAGATATGATGATAGTTGGGCAAGGGATATGACTCCGATTTTTCTTGTCAATGATGAAAGTAAAAAACTCTGCGGTGTGGACTTCGGTTTTAATGCCTGGGGTGGAAAATTCGATGGGCTTTATCCTGATTGGGAGGATGATAACCTTCTTTCTAGAAATATTCTTCTGGATTTGATGATTCCCCGTTATTCCAGAAAGGATTTTGTTTTGGAAGGTGGTTCGGTCCATTCCGATGGAGAAGGTACACTTCTTACTAGCGAATGTTGTCTTCTTTCCAAGGGAAGAAACCCATCTTTTTCAAAGAGACAGATAGAGAACGTTTTGAAAAAGACTTTGAATGTCCAAAAGATTCTTTGGGTCCCGAATGGAATATTCAATGATGAGACAAATGGTCATATCGACAATATGGCTTGTTTCTATAAACCAGGCAGTATACTTTTAGCTTATACGGATGATGAAAACGATCCTCAATATGCCCTTTGCAAAGAAAACTACGAATACCTTTCCAAATCAAAGGATGCCAAAGGCAGGAAACTAGAAATCACAAAGGTGATGCTCCCTAAACCACAGTTCATGAAGAAAGAAGAAGCAGATGGGCTTGTTATGGAAAAAGGTGTTGTAAATCGGATGGAAGGGAGAAGATTGGCAGCTAGTTACATCAATTTCTATATGGGTGAGAAATTCATTATCCTTCCTCAGTTCCATGACCCAATGGACGAAGTCGCATTAAAGCAGTTCACTGAACTTTTCCCAGACAAAGAAATCATACCTGTTTATTCCAGGGAAATCCTTCTCGGAGGAGGAAACATCCATTGTATTACCAAGCAGATTCCGTTTTCAGATAATTATTATGTGATTCCAAAAGAAGGGGACAAATAAAATGAGAAAAGTAACACTTGCTGCCACACAGATGGCTTGTTCAAAAGACTATGATGAGAATATCAATCATGCTACGAAGATGATTGAGAGGGCGCATCATGAAGGAGCCGATGTCATTTTGCTGCAGGAACTTTTTGAACGGAATTATTTCTGCCAGGTTGAAGATTACTCCAGGTTTGCTTTTGCTGAGGAATATAAGAATTCTAAAACTTTAACATATTTTGAAAAAGTGGCTAAAGAAAATAATGTCGTTCTTCCTATTTCCTTTTTTGAGAAGGCCGGTAATTGCTATTACAATTCTCTTTGCGTGATTGATAGCGATGGGAGTAGACTTGGATTATATCGTAAATCACATATTCCTACCGGTGATAATTATGAAGAAAAATTCTATTTCACTCCAGGCGATACTGGTTTCAAGGTTTTCCATTCGAAATTTGGTAATGTCGGTATCGGTATATGTTGGGATCAATGGTTTTTGGAAACAGGCAGAATCCTTGCTTTGAAGGGCGCCGATTTTATTATGTTTCCTACCGCAATCGGAAGTGAACCCGTTCTTCCTATCGATTCCATGCAACATTGGAGAAATAGTATGATCGGTCAATCGGCTTTAAATATCATGCCTGTTGTTGCTTCTAATCGTATCGGTATTGAAAAAGAAGAGAAGACAAGTATGAAATTCTATGGCTCGTCCTTCATAACAGATGAAACGGGAACCGTTGTTGAATCCGCCAATCGCGAAGATGAGACGATTCTTACCCATTCCTTTGATTTGGATGAATGCTATCTTCGTAGAAGGGATTGGGGAATTTTCCGCGATCGTAGAACAGATCTTTATAAACCGATATTGAAAAATGATGATTCGGAGGAAGATTTATGAGGCTGATGTCGTTCAATGTCAATTCAATCAAGGCTTATTTGAAAAAAGACCTTCTTGATCAATGGTCATCCTTTTCACCCGATGTTATTGGTTTTGAAGAACTGAAACTTTCCGAAACCGCTCATGATAATTTTCCTTTGGTGATGGATTCGATGATTCCTTATTGGACGGTTTCTAAAATAAAAAAGGGATATGCGGGCACGGCTGTACTAACGAAGATCAAACCTTTGAATGTCACATATGGAATTGATGGTAAATACGATGACGAAGGTAGGGTCATAATCGTAGAGTTTGAAAAATTCTTTTTTGTTGAGCTTTACGTTCCGAACAGTGGCGAAAACCCGGAAAAGGGTGCTAAACCTAAAAGGCTTCCTTATCGTCTTGTTTTTGAAGAAGATTTGCGAAACAAACTTTCAGAACTTATGAAAATCAAACCAGTCATTGTTACTGGGGATTTGAACGTTGCCCACGAAGAAATCGATTTGAAGAATCCTGATTCAAATCATCTTTCTGCTGGATTTACGGATGAAGAAAGAAATGCCTTTTCTTCCCTTCTTGGTCTTGGTTTTGTGGATACGTTCCGTTATTTGCATCCGGACGAAGCGAAATATAGTTATTGGGGATATCGTTTCCATGCTCGGGAAAAGAACGCTGGATGGAGATTGGATTATTTTTTGGTGACTCAGGATATTTTACCCAAAGTCAAAAACAGCGAAATTCTTACGGATGTTATGGGTTCTGACCATTGTCCGGTACTTTTGGACATTGACCTTTGAAAAGTAAACGCTATTAATTTTGTCTTTAGCCTAGCAATTTAGTTCGGTTTTCATTATAATTACTTAGAAATAAGGAACGTTTTGAAAACCTATTTTATTTAATTTACGAACAGGAGTATTTATAATGCCGAATCAAAACAACAATTTTGCGACCGATACCGGGAACTATCCCGTTAAGATAGTTGCCTTGGGTGGCCTTGATGAGATGGGAAAAAACTGTTATGTCATTGAATTGGATAACGATGCTTTCATCATCGAAGCGGGTCTGAAGTATCCGACAAGAAACATACCGGGTGTTGACATCATCATTCCGGACTTTGAGTATCTCAGAACAATTGCTAACAAAGTCAAAGGTATCATTATCACACATGGTCATGATGATCAATATGGAGCTCTACCTTATCTTCTCAACGTTGTCAAGGCACCGATTATCGCCACAAAGACTACGATCGCCATCATTCAGTCTACTTATAAGAAAAACCGGAACATCGAAAAGGCTCAATTCATCGAAGTCAAACCCTCAAGCCATGTTGAGATTTCCAAGCATGTGTTCGAGCTTTTTCAGACAACGCATAGTGTTGCTGAATCTTTTGGCTTTGCCTTGAAAACCAGATTTGGGAATATTGTTTATACTTCCGATTACATTACGGATTATTCCCCTTTGAAAGGCTTCCAGTTCGATCTCCCGAAAGTTGCCAGACTTTCAGAAAGCGAACAGACATTCCTTCTTCTTACTGAATCCGAATGTGCTGACAAACCGGGTATCGCTTCCCCGAATCATAAAATTACCGATATCCTACGTGAAGAATTCGAAAATACGAAGGGAAAGATTTTCATCTCTATTTATAATCAGAATTTTTATAATATTCAGGAAGTCATTAATTCCTGCAAAAAATATAGAAAACGTATTGTCATTGCTGATCCAGAACAGATTGCTTTCTTCGAAAGTATGGCAAAGATAGGTGATATTGCAATTCCATCTGATATGCTTGTTTCATTGCATGATATCAATAAAGTCGCCCCAAATGATCTTGTTATACTTGTTTCCGGTAGTGGGGAAAAGCTTTTCCGCTATTGTAAGGAAATCTGCTACGGAAATGTCCGCAATCTGAAAGTGGAGACTACTGATACTTGGATTAATGCCGCTCCGAGTGTCCCTGGCACAGAAATCATACATACGGATGCATGCGATACCATGTATCGTACCGATTGTCATGTCGTGAATCTTACCAGAAAGCAGGTCTCTTCTATGCATGCTCAGCAGGAAGATCTGAAGATGATGCTTTCCTTAATGAGGCCGAAATATTATATGCCTGTCAAAGGCGAGTATCGTCTTCTTATGGCTAATGCACAGATTGCTATGAACCTTGGAATCGGACTTAATCATATGAATTCCTTTGTCTTCGACAACGGGATGGTTCTTTGTTTTGACAAGGATGGGAAACCCATCCATAAGATTGTCACTGTCCGGAACGGTGATATTATGGTTGATGGTAACAGCGTAGGCGATGTCAAAGAAGCAGCCATTGAAGAAAGAACTAAAATGGCCGATGGCGGCGTTGTTCTTATTGGTGTCGCTGTTTCGGTCAAGAAAAAGAAAATTGTGTCCGAACCGGATATTCAGATGCGCGGGTTCTTGTATTTGAAGGATTCTCAACCGGTTTTGGATCAGATCAATACACTTCTAGCAAACCAGCTGAACAACGCTTTGAACAGTGAACGCAAATTCTCTTTGATGGAAATCGAAAAGAGAATCAGCGAGAAATGTGCAAAGTCCTTGGTGAAAACAACGGAAAAGGAACCGAGAGTCATTGTCAAAGTAATCGACGTTGACTCGCAGATCGAAATCGATCCTAGATAAAATGAAAACTATCTCAGTCCGGATTTTTGGTCCTAGCTGAGATAGTTTTTTCTTTGCTTATTTTACCAAATCAACACCATGGCTTGTTCCGATGCGCGTTGCACCAGCCTTGACCATATTGATCAGATCTTCTTTTGTTTTGACTCCACCGCTTGCTTTGACTCCCATTTCAGGTCCCACGGTCTCTCTCATGAGCTTGACGTCCTCGACGGTTGCTCCCCCTTTGGAGAAGCCGGTTGAAGTCTTTACAAAATCGGCTCCTGCCTCTTTCGCAAGTCTGCAGGCACGGATTTTTTCTTCGTCCGTAAGAAGGCAGGTCTCGATGATGACCTTCAGAATGTGGTTCTGGCAGACACGTTTAAGCTCCTGAATTTCAGTCTTGACATAATTGTCATCGTGGTCTTTGAGTCTTCCGATGTTGATGACCATATCCAATTCGTCGGCTCCTTCGAAAAGACTTTCCTTGGCTTCGGAGATTTTGCTTGCCATCAATGTTGCGCCAAGTGGGAAACCGATGACCGTACAGACATTGACCTCGCTTCCTTTCAGCTGTTCTTTGCAGTATTTGATCCATCCAGGATTGACGCAGACGGAAGCGAAATGATACTGCTTTGCTTCATCACAGATTCTTTTGATCTGTTCTCTTGTTGCATCCGGTGCAAGAAGAGTATGATCAATCAAACGATTGTAATCCATAATATTTACCTCTCTGTTTTATTGTATCATTTGCATGGTTAAATGGCAAAAAAGTATTGAAAATGTGCCCTCTTGTTGCTATAATTTTTAATTGCGGTAAACATACGTTTTTTTAAATTGATAGGAGAATAATATGGCAAACATTAAATCGCAGAAAAAGAGAATCCTTATTGCTGAAAGAAACAGACAGGCTAATGCATCCTTCAAGACAAAGATGAGACATGCTATCAAGGCTGTTAATGTCGCTTGTGATGCTGGCAAAGTCGAAGATGCCCAGAAGGCTCTTCCGGTTGCTGTTTCTTTGATCGATAAGTCCGTCAAGAACGGAATCCAGAAGAAGAACACTGCTTCCAGACAGAAGTCTACCATCATGAAGAGAGTAGCTTCTTTGAAGACAGCTGCCTAAGTTTTTTAAAATTTGAATTCTATTTGCCTGAGACATATGTCTTGGGCTTTTTTTGTGCATGAAAAAAGACCGTTTCCGGTCTTCTTATTTTATGCGAACACTTGATCCATCCATGTAGATGTCATGGGAGTAGTATTCTTTTACGAAATCCGCCATGCTTGTGATATCGTTTTTTGCCAGGACTTCGTAGGAAGAATGCATGCTTAGCTGCGGTATTCCGATATCCACACTTGTGAGGGAAACCATGGAATTGGAAATGTTTCCGAGCGTGGAGCCTCCCCTCATGTCTGAGCGGTTTGTATATTCCTGGAAAGCAATACCTTTCTGATGGCAAAGTGCCTTTACGATGCTTGAAGATAAGGAATCGGAAGTATAGGATTGGTTCGCATTGTATTTGATAACGATTCCTTTGTTCATAAGGACGGGGCTTGTCTGATCATGGATTTCCAAATGGTTTGGATGGTCGGCATGGGCATTGTCGATGCTGATCAGCGTTGATGCTGCTATTCTTGTTTCGTAATCGTCCACATTGATTCCTAAAATATCCGAGATTCTTTTTAAAGTTTCCTTCAAAAACGTGGAATTGGCTCCCTGCTTTGTCAAACTGCCGACTTCTTCGTTATCAAAGGCAACGAAGACATTGCAAGCCGCCACTTGGTTTTGCGATTCCATGAAACCCAGAAGAGAACTATAACAGGAAGTGAGGTCATCCTCACGGCCGGAAGCCAGAAATTCCCGGTTCATTCCGATAAGTGTCGCTTTTTGTCGGTTGTAGAGGAAAAGATCGAAAGCCAAAACTTCGTCTTCTCCATTGAGTTCCAATTTGTTTTTAAGATATTCTTTGAAATCGAATGATTCATCGATATCCAAGGCGAACATTGGTAGAAGGTCTTTCGATGGATTGTAGATATAACCGGAATTGATTGTCCGGTTCATGTGGATGGCAAGGTTTGGAATTATGAGAATGTCTTCATCGATGGAAAGCAGTCTTGTTTCGATTCTGTCCTTTTGTCTTACCATGACTCTTCCTGCAAAGGAAAGAGGTTTGTCCAACCATGTGTTGTAGATAAGTCCGCCATAAGGCTCTGTATTTAGAAGAATGACATTTTCTTTCCGTATAATTGGGTTAGGCTTGATTTTGAAGGTTGGTGAATCGGTATGCGAAGCTGTGATCTGGAAATGAAAATCCGTAGTTATCTTTTGTGGTAAACGAAATGCGATGATACTAGAATCGTTTCTTTTTACAAAATACGATTTACCCAGTTCCAGGTTATAGTTCCGGTTTTCGCAAAGCGGTATAAAACCTTTGGCTTTCAATTCTTCTTCTATGTTTTTTACAACATGAAAAGGGGAATAAGAAGTGTTTAAAAGTTCAATTGTTTTTTCTATGGTATTCATTTTGACTCCTTATCTTGAAAGATATTTCTTTTGGAAAAGGGCAAAGAAAAGGCAAATCCGTTCGTCCGGATCATCACCTTTGAATTTTATATCCCGTTCAATATCTGAAAGCTCAAGCAAAGCTTTTAAGATGTTTTGATAGGAGATATATTGTAGTTCCTTCTTTTTGAAATACAGGGAATTTGGATTCTTGATCTGTAATTCTTTGGCGATATCCTGTTGAGAAGTTCCTTTTTCGAAATGATATTTCAGAAGGGCATAATTTTTAAGAACTGCTGTAATGCCAGGAAGAATCATGAAAACGTTGGTTCCGGAAGTTCTTACGTCTTTATAGATGCGAATGGCTTCGTCGGGCTTTTTTGCAAGTATGAGTTTAATCGCTTCAAAGAAATTATCTTCCAGGGGTTTGTGAATGAATAACTTGACGTCGTCTTCGCGGATACGGTTTGTATAAATCATCAATTTGTCAAGCTCGTTGTTGAAGAGCATATAATTTCCATGGGATTTATAGTTTTCTTTATAGCTCGTCCTTAAATAAAGCTCCTTAGCACTGGGACGATCAATATCTTTTCCGTTTTCTTTTGCTTTCCTCATCGCATAGCTGATGTAATCTTCTTCTGACATTTCAGTACAATTTGTGAAAATGGCTGGCATATCTTTCAATGCTTTGACAATTTCATTTTTGCTGTCCAAGGTAGAATTTGCAACCAAAAAAAGATCTGCGGATTCTTCCGGAGATTTAAGATATTCCAAAAATCCCTTGTAATCCTGCTGGCTTTCTTTGAATTGGCCTTTTTGAGTTTTTACATTTGAGGAAAGAAAATAGCAATTTGTATAAAGAACTGCCTTTGCATTATCGAACAAAGAAAGGGATTGGCATTCTGCCACGACGTCTGCAATGTTTGAACTATAGGCATCGTATTTTACGGCAGCGTCAATCCCGTTTTTTATCATCTGTTTTTTTAATGCTTCTTTTGCTTTCTCCAAAGTAAGACCATAGTCACTACCGAAGAAAACATAGACCATAATCAGATTTTCTGAGGTTCCTTGATTTCTTCGTTTTCGACAATGGCTTCTTTGATTATCACTGCTTTGATCGGTTTGTCGTTGTATCCGGTTCTAGAAGCAGCGATTTTATCTACAACATCCATACCGCTAACAACATGTCCGAAGGCTGCATATTGTCCGTCAAGGAATTCGTCATCGGCGTCGCAAATAAAGAACTGTGAGCCAGCTGAATTCGGATCCTGTGCTCTTGCCATGGAGATCACGCCTCTTTTGTGAGAAATTTTGTTGTCGATTCCATTAGCTTTAAATTCGCCTTTGATGCAATATCCTGGACCGCCGGTTCCAGTTCCAGTTGGATCTCCACCTTGAATCATGAATCCTTTGATGACTCTATGGAAAATTTTTCCATTATAGAAACCTTTTGAAGCGAGATAAACAAAGTTAGTAGCGGAAATGGGAGCATTTTCGTAATCCATTTCAAGCTGAATATCGCCTAACCCCACGATTTTTAATGTAACCATTTTTTAAACCTTTCTTAATATAGAAAGAAACAAGGCTGATTATTCAGCCTTGTTTCAATCAAGTTTATTTCTTTACAGAATCCTGATTCTTGACGGCGTTGATTTTGGCAGCAATTGCTTCCTGGTCGCCAAGATAGTAATCCTTGATGACCTTGAGATCATCGTCAAGTTCGAAAACGTATGGAACACCGGTTGGAATGTTAAGACCAGCGATATCTTCATCAGAAATGTTCTTGAGATATTTGACTAAAGCTCTTAAAGAGTTTCCATGGGCAGCAATAAGAACTTTCTTTCCTGCTTTGATTTCCGGAACGATGACATCATTGTAATACGGAACGACACGTGCGATGGTATCCTTAAGAGATTCATGAAGTGGGAGATTCTTGGGGTCAATGTTTTTATACATTTCCTGATTTGCAGGGTTTCTCTTATCCGAGACTTCGAGGGCCGGAGGAGCAATATCAAAAGATCTTCTCCACTGATGAACTTGTTCGGCACCGTATTTTTCGGCTGTTTCCTTTTTGTTGAGTCCCTGAAGAGCACCATAATGTCTTTCGTTAAGATGGTAATCCTTGATTACAGGGATATAATCCTGGTCGACACCATCAAGGACATGCCAGCATGTATGGATGGCTCTCTTCAACGTAGAAGTGAAGGCGATGTCGAAGCGGAAGCCTGCATCATTGAGGAGCTTACCTCCGGTAATTGCTTCCTGGACGCCTTTTTCGGATAAATCTACATCAGTCCATCCGGTGAAAAGATTAAGTTTGTTCCATTCGGATTCACCATGACGGATAAGAACTAATTTGGTCATCTTTTTTCCTCCATTATAACGGGAATATTATAAGACAAATTTCGGAAAAAAAGTATAGAATAATGTTGCCTAGTGAGGTGAATGATGGAATTCTACGATTTTGTTTGCCGATTGAATAACGGTAAAGATTTTTCTTTTAGGGATCTTCGAGGGAAAATTGTCCTTGTTTTGAATTCCGCTGTTTTTGATTCTCTTTCGGATCAGTATGCATTTTTGGAAGAACTTTATCAAAAATACAAGAAAGAAGATTTTGAAATTCTTGATTTCCCTTGCAATCAGTTTCATGGAATGTGCCCAGGCACGGATTCGGAAATCGAAATGGAAATTCAAAACAAATTTAAAACTTCGTTTCTTAGATTCCAAAAATGTGATGTGAAAGGAGAAAATGCTCATCCTTTGTTTTCTTTCTTGGTAAAGAAGAAGAAATTTCAAGGGCTTAATGAATGTCATCCTCTTACTAAGATAATTCAATCTTGCTTCATCAAAAGCGGGCATTCTCCTTTAGAAAACAATCCTGAAATTCGATGGAATTTTACGAAATTTCTAATTGATCGTTCTGGAAAAGTGGTAAGACGGTTTGAGGCGACCGATCCAGGATCCAAAATCGAATCATGTATCATTCGTTTGGTCGATAGACAACCGAAAATTGTTCAAAGTTCCACTGCTGGTGTGTTTTTTGAAAAAAACTGAATATCGTTTTAAGAGAAACATCGAAAAACTAAGACTACCTATATTTTACACTCGTGAAATAATAATACGTTTTTTTATTGGCAAACTTTTTTTCTTATTACATAAGAAAGTAGCATGATATAATTTAAATATGTTTAAAAGATTTTTCAAGAATCAATTAGCGTTCTTCGGCTGTGTGTTTCTCCTTTTTTCTTGTGCTCCTTCTACTGTTGTTCAGGATCAAACATTGAAAATCGTTTTGGATAAGGAAAATTATAATATTTCAAAAAGTTTTTTTGATTCTTTTTCAAAAAAATACCCTGAGCTTCAGGTTGAGTTCGAGGTACTAGATGAAGATTCTATTGATTATTTTTTGCGACATGATAACTTAAATGGAGATATTGTCCTTCTGACTGATTTGACTAAAGTCAATAATAATGCCTATAATTTTTATGACTTTACCGCATCAGATTATTTATTTGAATTCCGTAGATATGTACAGAACTTTTTGATGGCCACTGATGACAATATTTATTGTCTTCCCTCTCCTGGAAATGTTTATTACTATTGTGCAAATATGGATATTTTCAATAAACTAAATCTGAATCTCCCAAATACTTTGGGTGATTTAGTGGATTTCTGCTCAGGCGTTAAGAATGGAGAATATCAGGCGGGAGGTTCGGTTCTTCCAAATGATATGAAATATTTGGATGCTTTCCTTCAGGCTACGGTCGGATCTTTTTTCTCTAAGACAGAAGGGTGCATTTTCCTCGATCAATATTTAAAAGGTGATAATTTCACTTATATACAAGATTCACCCTATTTGGAAGATTTTTTGAGTTGCTCTAGGCTGTATGTGGAACTTTTCCGCAATGATTATATTGATAGAGATAAATCCGCTGAAGAGAATATTCAAGATTTCATGGAAGGAAAGACGGCAATTCTTTCCTGCTCTTCTTCTTCGTTCAATTTCATTGATGAATACAACAAAGCAGGTGCAAGTTTCAATTATGAATTCTTTCCCTATTTGGGAAATAATGAAAATAGACGCTATCTTCCTTCAACGACAGATTTTTTTGTTTCTGTTCTGAAAAAATCTTTTACTACAGAAAACAGAATGAAAATCCAAGCTTTTTTGGAATATTTTTCTAGTCAGGAAGGTCAAAGTTATCTTCTAAAGGATGAAAACGGAAATACGATTCCGGATAAAATCAGTTATCTTAAGGATAATAACCTTGTTTTTCATGATAAATACGCTAGTTTCAATAAGTGGGTTAATTATGGGAATGTCTTCCTGGTCGATAAATTTAAAGGTGCGTTTTCTTGGAGTCTTTCTCAATTGAAAGATTATTCTTATGAGAAAATCCAGGATTATGCTTTTGTACAGTCATTGGATCTTAATATGAAGAATCATCTTCTCTATCAAGCCAACGAGTATAAACTTTCGTTCTTGGAAGGGTATGATTCTTCCAGCAAGGAGTTCAAGGATGCTCTTCTTCTTTATTTTTATGATTTCTTTAAGAAAAAATATAATTTGAATCTTCTTTGTTTCCCTTATGATTTTATCCAACAACCCATTTTCGAACAAACCATTTATGAAAATGACCTCGATATTGTTTTTGATAAAAATCTAGATCTTGTTCCTTATTACATAAACGGCAAAGAGCTCAAAATTATTGTCGATTATTTGGGTAATGATTCGGATTATTTCTATCGTGGAGCGACAAAGAATTCAAAAGGTGAGTTCATTCTTGAAAACAAAAATTCGATTGTTGATGGAAAAGAATACATGGTCATTGTTCCGGATGGTCTTGATAAACAGGTCGGTTTTAATCCGACTCGGTGTGGTGATACGATTCATGCAGTTTCTTTTGTTTTCTCTAGCCTCGAGGAAGCAAAGAGGAGGTAAATATGAAAAAAAACGGCAAATTTCTTTCGTTGTTGGTTCTTCTTTCTTCCATTGCAGGACTTTCTTCGTGCGGAGATAATTCATCTATAAAGGTTAATAAAATCAATTTCACTTCTCCTATGAAAGACACATATTCATATGGTGAAGTCATTGATCTTTCTGAAGTCAATCTTGAGGTTACTTACTCCAATAAGGAAACCAAAGAGTTCAATGCTCTCGACAACGATGTAGAGGTTTCTGGAATTGATACCGAAGAAACCGGAAATCATCGTGCTGAATTCAAAATCGATGGATTTGTAAAGGAATGGGATTATACAGTTGTTAACCACTATCTAACTTTGAATCCAATGGGTGGAGAAATCAATGGTTCTACGGAAGATGTTCATTTGACGTTCTATAACAATCAAGTCGATATTTCCAATTATATTCCTTTGAAATTTGATGAGGATGGAAATGAACTTGTTTTTTCTGGCTGGTTTTTTGATGAAAATTTGATGGAAAGAGCTACTTATCTTGTTCCTGATGTTTTCATGTACTCGGATAATGTTACCTTGTATGCTGGTTACGATACCAAGAAATCTGACTTATACAACTATACTATCAACAAAAAAGATCAAACGGCCACTTTGGTTGGCTTGAATGAGGAATATATTATTTCTCATCCAGACGTTTTATTTTCTTTATCGAATTTGGTGATTCCAAAGACGGTCGAAGGATATGTTGTTGCGGAAATTGCCCCATCATTCATGGATTCCTCTACTGGAATGTTTGGAATCGGAAGCTTCATTGAAGAAATTTCCTTTGAAGAAGGATCACAAGTTACGACTATTGGGGATAAGGCTTTTGCTCATCTTATGTATCTTACTAAAATAAGTTTTCCTGAAACGTTGAAATATATTGGTGAAGAAGCCTTTACGGAATCTAAACTAAGTCAGGATCTAGTGATTCCTAAGAACGTCGAAAGAATCGGTAATCGGGCTTTTAGTTATTCTTCCGGATATTTGGAAAAGGTCGTTTTTGAAGAAGGAAGCAAACTTCAGGTTATTGGGGAACAGTGTTTTGCCGGTGACGTTTACCTTTATGATATCAAACTTCCGGAAGGACTTAAGGAAATTCGTGATGAAGCTTTTAGTGGGTGCAATGAAATTACATCACTTGTTCTTCCTGCCTCCACCCGTATTATCGGATCAGGAACATTCCTTTTGATGGAATCACTGAAGGAAATCGTTGTCGATAGCAATAACCCTTATTTTGTTTCTGTCGATGGAAATTTATATTCTAAGGACATGACAAAACTGATTCGTTATTGTTATGGAAATAATAAAGCAGAGTTTGATTTGCCCAAAACGGTAAAAAGAATCGAAAAAGGTGCCTTCAAGATTAGAAATATGTCTACTTCCTTGAAGAAATTGAATCTTAATGAAGGTCTTTCTTATATTGGTGATGAAGCATTCGGTGGATGCAGTTTTACTTTTGTCCTTCCGGAATCTCTTAATTCTTTCAGTTTAACGGCATTTAAGGATTATGAGGGAAACTCATTTGAAATCAATTCTTCCAATTCTAAATATTCATGTGAGGATGGAATTTTATATTCGAAGGATAAGTCCATTCTTTATGCCGTACCTCAATATTATGAGAACCCCCATATTGAACTGAATACAAGTGTTGAAACAATTAGCGATTATGCTTTTTGTTCTTTGATTAATGTCAGATCCATTGTGATTCCTGAAGATTCTAAGTTGAGCCTTGTTAAGGCACACGGTTTGATGCTTTGTTCTTGCAAAAACCTGAATTCCCTGGAAATTAATCTAAAGAGAATGTTTTCCTATTCCAGCAATTCCTTTTATTCTTCGGGCTATGCCGTTAATGATGGTTTTGTTGTCTGTTTTAAATATGATAACTGTAGAAATGAATTCTCTTCTGGCAATTTCGATGGAAAAGCAGATATGACCGGCGGAATCATTAGCCAGAATAGAATTGTCGAAAATACCATCTCTTTAATTGAATCAAATCCGGATTTCCAATTTACTTCCTATTCCAGTTACCGTAGAGGTGTTGAGCCTCTCTTTTTGGGGGATTTGGATTTGTTCAAATCTGATTTGAACAAGATTCTCTCACGACTTTCCATTATTTATCGTAATCATCTCTATACTAACGAGAATATCGAATATTTTGCTTATTTTGAACGGAAAATCGAAATTGAATTCTTCCGAAAATACGTTCAAACTAAATCAATCAATCAAAACAGTATTGCCTTATATCGAAAACTTGTGGAACGTTATTCCTTTTTCCCAGATGAAGTCAAGTCGGTTGTCAGCAATATTTATACCGAAATCGCCACACGTTTTATTTTCCTGACAGAAGAAAGCAAACAGGCTCTTTTCGAACGTATTGTTTCTTTCTCTACCGATGACGATGATTATAATGATGCTGAATGTAAGAGAATTCTTTCTGATGTAGATGATAATGGACTTCTTGGATTGACTCTTCCAAACCAGATTGTGCTGAAAATCAATGCAATGGATGTTTCTTCCCAAATTCATGATGTTCTTGAATGGAAGAATGGAAATCATGAAGATGTCTATAATATGTATCTTTTGGTAACACCGAATGAAAATAATAATTATTTTTCCTTGCCTGCTTTCATCGATGGTTGGTTTTCTACTGAACACAGAAAGGAAATGATTTACCATTCGGATGAATTCGAAACCTTCTATCAGGGAATTGACGCTTTCTTCTCTAATGAGAGTCTGAAGATTGCCAACGACATTGATGCTTTCGATTTTGAAAAGACATATAATTTCGATGAATATCTTGATTTCTACAATTCTACACTTCAATATTATTTTGCTTATTATCCCTATTCCGGAACAGATGCAACCATGCAGAATATCTATCGGATTCTTGCAGATATCGAAATAGGCAGTCTCTTGGATTACTTTGGAAATGATCCTGATGATTACGAAAATCGTTATTCTCCCGCTTATTATGACAACCTTTGCGTCATAGATACCTATCTTTCGAATCTCACTGAGGAAAATAGGGAAAAGGTCTATTCTATCGATAAATATGACAGTCTCGAAAATTACATTCTTAATCGTATAGACACTCAGGTTCAGGATTTAAAGGCAAGAATCAAGAACTTTAGGATTACTTCGGATAATCTTTCATCTTACTTTGAAGAACTCAATGGAGAATTGCTTTCTTTCGGAAACTATTTCGATTTGTTCTTTGGTGATGGATTAACGGAAGAGGAACCATACGACTATGTGGATAAATACCTTGTTCTTTATGTGTCGTATATTTCCGACCAGATGTTCCGTAAATATCCGACTATTTCCGATAATAATATCAATGAACAGAAGAAAGAGGCGTTCGGGTATTTTGATTTAGATACCTTTGAATATTATGAAGGCTTTTATGATGAAGTAAATAATTGTATTGGAAAAATTCAGGATATTGCTAGCATTTATCGGTATAGCGATTTTATGACCCGTCTAAATGAACTGAAGGACAAGAAATGAGCGCAAATAGTTTTGTATTCGAATTCCAATACGATAAAAAGACCGAGAAGATTTCGAAATTCAATGGGGATGCATTTCAGGAACCATTGACTTTTGATGATTTTTTCAATCGATATCTTAATAATTATTTTCTTTTCTCTGACAGATCCAAATTCGATTTCGGAAAAGTGTCGACCTTTTTTGCCACCAGCGGAACCGGTTCCCGTCTTGGTATTGTTTCGATGGATGAAAAAAAATATTTCTTTGAAATCTCCAATGTTGAAGAAGATGATGTTGATGTCAGTCTTTTCCGAATCGGTGAAGACAACGAAGACAAGGATTTTTTGACTGGAATCAATTCCAGAAGTTATCTTTTCCATTATTTGATTCAGGAGCTTAACAATCATGATGGAAAGAACTCCTACTTGATTATGATTGATTTGGATAATTTCAAACAAATCAACGATAACTTCGGTCATATGGTAGGAGATGCTTGCCTTAGAGCAATTGCTGAAAAGTTGAACGATATCTTTAAAGGTTACGCTTTTGGACGTTATGGCGGAGATGAATTCTTGGTTTATCTTCATGATGTTTCAGAAGAAAAACTTATGTTTTTGGTAAAGAGGGCTTTGGAAGTTAAATTCCGTTATGAGAAAAGCTTCCTTTCACGAAGTGGTGTTACTTGTTCTTTAGGTATTACAAGCCCTATCAAAGGCAACAGAGAACTTTCTTCCTTGATCAAGGAAGCTGATGAAGCTTTGTATCATAGTAAGAAAAAAGGAAAGAATTCTGCAACCATTTATCCTAATCATTTTATCAGCAATCAATCCTCTTCCAAGATGAACCGAAAGGTTCAATTGTATCATCAAACAAGGACGGATCTGCTTTTTAATGAGGAAATCAAAAAGAAAAAATATCGCAATTCCTCGATTCTTGTTTCCATTCTTGCTGTCTTCATTCTCATTGTTTTCTCCGTTTCAATCAATTTCAATTATGAATCCAATAAACAAACCGAAACCATTGCTCAGAGTATTTCACAGGATCGTGCGGATGATGTCCAATCTCAGACCAAGCGCAAAATGGATGAGGCTTTCGAAGAACTGACCAAAACTGCTGAAGCGATGAAGAACTTCCGAACTAATGTTCTGGCTAGTTATGATGGCCTTCAATCTCTTGTATCCAGAATCAAAAACAATACCTCAATCAAAAATCCGGCACTGCTTATGGATGATGGTAGCGTATTTATTTCTAAGGAGGAGATTACCAATTTTGTCGGACTTCCGATAGATTTTGCCATTGCCGAAGGAAGAAAATATGTAGATCGAATCGATTCTGTTTCCTTCTCTTCGAATAACAGTATGATTGTTTTTGGCGTTCCCTTTGAATATGAAGAGGGAATTTCTCGGGTCAAAGGACTTCTTTCTTTCTTTGATATTAGTGAATTTGCGTCCAGTCTTTTTCTGAATTCTTTCCTTTCATCTGCCTATTTTGCTGTTGTTACTCAGAAAGGAACGAAAATCTGTGACAACGGTTCGGATTCCTTTACCTATTTCAGTGGGAATAATATATTCAACCAATTGGATAAAGACAATCTGATTGATTATGAAAATACTTTGCGGCATTCCTTCGATGAAGAGGATAAGAACATCTCTTTATTTCATATCAATGGAAAAAGATACTATTTTTATAATCAAAATTTGGAAGGAGCAGATCGTTCTGACTGGGTCCTTCTTTCCATCATCCCATTTGAGACAGCCGAATCCTATTTGGGAAATATCTCTAGATTCGGTGTTATTTATTTTAATATTTTCTGTTCGTTTGCTTTTATAATTTTCCTTTGTATTACCATTTTCCTTCAAAAGACAAAAATGAATTATTTCATTTCTCAATACATTGATCCTTTGACGAAATCCATCAATGAACAAAGGTTCTTTATTGATGCGACTACGTTAGTACAAAAAAATTGCGATCATTATTATCTCGTATATCTAAATATCAAACGATTCAAATTCATCAATAATCAAAACGGAACGGAATATGCCAATTCCCTCTTGGGAAAAATCGGTGAGTACTTCAATCGTTCAATACAGCCGAATGAGATTGTTTCGAGAGAATATTCGGATCGTTTCATCATGCTGCTCAATTGCGATAGTTCAAAAGCCTGTCAAAAGAGAATGGAAAAGATTCTTGCTCCTATTTCAGAAGGCAAAATCCTTCAGACCATTGAAAAAATACATATGAATGTCGGTTTCTATAAAATTGAGAATCCGAAAGAACCGATTTGGCTGGCCATCGATCGAGCCCGTTCGGCAACGAACAGCCTTTACACGTTCGATAATATCAATGGTTTCAAATTCTTCGATCAGAAAATGATGGAACGTGCTGAACTTGAAATCTATATCGAGCAGTCTCAGGAAGCTGCAATGAGAAATCATGCTTTCCAAGTCTATTATCAGGGAAAATATAATCTAAAACAGGGTCGTTTCACATCTGTAGAAGCCCTTGTCAGATGGAAGGATGAGAACAAGGGTTTCATCAATACTCAGACCTTTGTCGATGTCTTCGAAAAGAACGGGTTCATTGTTAAATTGGATCTTTATGTATTCGAGCAGGTTCTTAAAGACATTTCGAGCCGTTTAAAGGAAAACAAACGCGTCATTCCGATTAGTATCAATTTGAGTAGAAGGCATTTTGATCTTCCGTCTTTCTTCGATGAATATGAAGCTTTGATCAAAAAATACAATATTGATGGTAGATATCTGGAATTCGAAATCACGGAATCCGTTATTCTAAATTCCCAGATCAATTTGGAAGATACCATCCGCCGTATCCATGCTCTTGGAAGTACGGTTTCCATCGATGATTTCGGCAGCGGATTCTCCAATTTCTCTATGATCAATCATATTGATTTCGATATCCTTAAAATCGACAAAAAACTGTTATCAGGTAAAAACGGATTTGATTCCTATTCCAAGAATATTCTCAAGATGATTGTCATGCTCAACAAATCATTGGACAAGACAGTCGTTTGTGAGGGTGTTGAGACCAAAGTGGAATCAGACTATCTGAAAGATATCGGTTGTGATCTGATTCAAGGATATTATTATTGTAAACCACAGCCTCTTGCTTCTTTCCAGAAACTTCTTGATCAAGAAGATGCTGGTTCCGAAAAAGAAAATTAAGCCATCATACTTTGTTTTGTGCTTATGAAAAAACCTTGCAACATTTTCATGGTTACAAGGTTTTTTTATTTTTGAAAACAAAAAAACGTGCAAATTGCACGTGTTCTACAGAGTGGTGACCCCGAAGCGACTCGAACGCTTGACCCACTGCTTAGAAGGCAGTTGCTCTATCCAACTGAGCTACGGGGCCGACTTGCTCAAAAGAGCTTAATAATTATATGAAATGTTCCTAGTGATTGCAAGTGTTTTCTTGAATTTTCTAGGTTATA
>ERZ808240.650-NODE-650-length-44368-cov-5.800555_pt1 | contig 44368 bp, 37 predicted proteins | sample MGYA00521084_ERZ808240 | MGnify/ENA primary metagenome ERZ808240 (study PRJEB31516, sample SAMN03275571) | gut metagenome | biome: mammalia-associated habitat; material: feces | host: Papio cynocephalus | place: Kenya | collected 2012-08-06 ...
ATTTTACAATTCTTCATCCGCTGACAGGAAAAGAAATTTACTGGGAACATTTTGGGAAGATGGACTTGCCTGAATATGCAAAGAATGCCGCAGATAAGTTACATATGTATGCGAGAAACGGGATATATCCGGGAGATCGGCTGATTACAACATATGAGACTATGGAGCAGCCGCTGGATGCTGCAATGGTGCAAAAGTTAATTACTTATCATTTTAAAGATTTTTGAAAGGCAGGAAAATAAAAGTGTTATGTTTAAGGAATTCTGAAAGGCAGGGAAATGAGAGTATTTTATATAAGGATTTTTGAAAGGCAGGAAAATAAAAGTATTATGTTTAAGGAATTCTGAAAGGCAGGAAAATAAAAGTATTTTGCTTTAGAAATTTATATACAGGGTATGTTGATAAACAAATAAGTACCATTTGATAAAAATTTTGTGGCGATATTAGAAGGCGGGACATATGCCAAAAAAGACGAGGAAAACCTTCCGCAGAAATCCGAAAGCGGGACATATGCCAAAAAAAGAGAGGAAACCTCCCACAGAAATTCCAGAGCGGGACATATGCCAAAAAAGACAAGGAAACCTCCCACAGAAATTCCAAAATGGGACATAATCAGAAAGAAAATCTGCATATGTCCCAACAAAAGGAAGATGCGGGACATAGTCGAAAGAAAAAGCTCTATATGTCCTGCATCCTATTTAAGTTTACCTGAAAGGAAAATTAGACTGCGGGCCTTAACGGGTCAGCAGTTCTTCATAAACCCCCTTTGTCTGGCTATCATCTACACCGCCCATATAGTAGGTTTTTCCGTTCGCCGAAAAACGGATAAAGAAATCATTTTTTGGATTTAAGAAAACTTTGACATCCTCGCTTCCGGAGATAGTAAATGTGCCTTTTTCCAGGGTATCCATGCTGGTGCCGTTTGTTCTGGTCCAGTCCGGCAGATCACTTGCGGTAAGAAGTGTGGGATCTTTGATCTCACCAAGCGGAATCTGATAATCCGTTTTCAGATGCTGTGCGCATAGTGTGTGGTTTTGGATTACCAGATCAATGGGGGTAAATTCCTCCTGGATCAGCCATATGCATAACAGAGGGAAGGAAAGCATCACAATGGCACTGAAAATGGCGAGCCCCTTTCCGAGAGTGGTGGCCATATTTACCGTTGTTCCGATGCCGACGCGCTGTTCTACCATCGTATGGGTATCGGACGGATTGTAGTAGAGGATGCCGCCGATCCAGTTTCTGTCATCATTTTCATCACTGGTCAGATTTCGTTTCTGCGCATAGCTTCGGTCAATTTTTTTCAACTTTATCATGCAGAAAATGCACAGCAGGAGTAAAAGCAGTGTATAAACAATCATGCCGGCGACGGAACATATTTCCATGTGTCTGGCAGACAGGGTAAGGATCTCCAGAAACAGGATCAGTGCCGTGTTCAGCCAGCAGCAGATCAGCCAGAAGTTCTTCCAGAGGTTTTTCTTTGCGCGTGCATAATTGATATTCACGTCACTGTCTGTACTGATGACGGAAACCGGCTGGCGGTCTATCCATACAGCTGCAAGCCAGAAGACCAGCCCGCAGGAGGCTCCGATCAGACAGGAAATCCCAAGCCCATTGGATTTGGGAAGCAGCAACAGGGCACTTGCGATACCGATTATATTTGGCAGGAAAAACGGGAGAAAACGGACTTTTCTTACGGAGCCTGCCTGTTTTAATTCCACATAATGTTCCGGCTGCCGGTCTTCGTACAGATGGTTTTGCGTTTTCCATGTTTTCAGCCGGTGATTCGCACGCATGATCGGCAGGGAAAGCAGAAAAATCGCTGCCAGAAGCCAGAACATCCAGATGGTAAGCTGAATGGACATATGGGAGGTCAGCAGACTTACAAATGGAACAATCGCAAGGAGAATGGCGTAGTAACGCATTTCCTTTTTGAATTTTTGCCGGATGTCTGCGACGGTGACATCTTTTATCCATTCTTTTTTCATGTTTACGGCAAACAGGCGTCCGTTCTCATACTTATTTTGTGTGGAAAATAAAAACAGCATGATAAAGACGATCGGATACATGGTTGCAAAAAAGATAATATTCATAATCATAACAATCACCCCTTATAGATGCGTTTGCATAAGTCGAAAAATTCTGTCTGCGTCATGCCACTTACTTTCGCTTCGGAAATGATCTGGCGCAGCAGTTCCTGGGATTTTTCCGACAATTCTTTATTCGTTTCAAATTCCTGCCGCACGCGGGCACCGCTTCTGCGGTCGGTGTAGATGTAGCCCTCCTGTTTTAAGAGGGTGTAGGCTTTGCTGACGGTCATGGAGTTAATACCGATCTCCTCTGCCAGTGCCCGCACGGTGGGAAGTTGTTCGCCCGGAGCAAGCCGCCCGTCCGAAATGCCGAGCACGATCTGATTGCGGATCTGCTGGTAGATCGGAATTTCGGAGGCATCATTGATGGAAATTACCATGTTTTCTCCTTCCATAAATATCATACAATATTTTGTATTAGTTATAATAATACAAACAATACAAAATGTCAAGTAAAACAAGAAGGAATCTCAGGCATTGAAAAATAAATAAAAAAGTGCATAATAGGTTATAGAAGGAAGGGAAATTATTCTATGAAAAAATCAATGATCTATCGTGTATTGATCTATATTGCAGGATTATTAATCCTGGCGATGGGTCTTACCCTGAATACGAAAGCGGGACTTGGCGTATCTCCAATCATTTCGGTATCTTACAGCGTATCGGAGATCACACATCACAATTTCGGAAATACAACGCTAGTGTTATACACAATTTTCGTAATACTGGAACTGGTTTTGCATAATGTCCGGGAAAAGCAGTATGAAAAAAGGGTGGAAAAGTCACTTCGGGAGACAGAAAACGGCACGGAAGATTTACTGAAACATGCAAACCGGATGAACCGGAAGCTTATTTTTGTTATGGATATTTTGCAGATTCCACTCAGCATCGTGTTTACGCGGTTTTTAAATGTGTTTTCATTGGTTTTGCCGGCATTTCCGGAAGGAAATATGACAGCAGCGGTTATGGTGCAGCGGTTGCTCGTATTGCTTCTTGCCCTGCTCTGTACGGGAATCGGTGCAGCAATGTCTTTGAATATGCGGATTGTCCCGAATCCTGGCGATGGAATCGTACAGGCGATTGCGGATTGTATTCACAGAAGTGTCGGATTTACGAAGAACTGTTTTGATGTGCTCAACGTGACAATTACGATTGTGATCAGTCTTGTCTGCACCTGGCGGCTGCATGGGATCGGGATCGGAACGGTGCTTGCCGTGATCCTTGTAGGGCGTGCGATTGCGGTCTTTAATCATTTTACAAAGGAAAAACTGACGGCACTTGCCGGAATCGAGGAGTAAACAGGCGGTTACTTTTCCAGTGGAATTACTGCAAACGGGGAGCGTTCCCTGTTGTAGGTATGCAGTAAACCATCTGGAAAATTTCAAACCGCAATCTACATAATCAATTCTAAAAATATTCGTTTTCTATATAGTATAAAATAATCAGCAAATTCTCAGGAGAATAATTATTCAATCAATTTCATTTCAGTTTTCGTGAGCTCAAGTCAGGGCATATTTCAAGCGTGGTGGTGACGAAAATAAGACTATACTATTGAATCAGAAGCATCTGATACCCATCTTGTACTATTTTTTTTGGGTCAGTCAGCTGTTATATATACAGTTTTTGATTGTGTGCTGTTTAAACTGACACCTGTGGATGCCGAAGCAAAAATCGTATGATATTTATAAACAGGCAATTATGGATGCATTTTCCTAGAATATTGCGAAGAATAATATAAAACTTTACACAGAGATTTTAATTTTTGAAATGAACACGAGTACAAATATTGCAAATAGTAAAAATGCACAAAAAATTAATAGGAAATATGACACTACAGACAAAAATGCAAAAGAATATTGACATTAACAAGAACAGGTAATATATTTAATTTACAAGGTAAGTGTACACGTGTACAACACGACGCAGAAAGAATAGTTGAAGGTTATTTGCTTGACGAAGTAGAATAATTGGACATATTTCAGAATGGAGGATATATGAATAAGTTTAAAAAGTTTATGGCATTGGGATTGGCGGCAATGATGGTTACATCACTTGTAGCCTGTGGTGGATCAACAGGTAATGCAAAAAATAAGAAATCAGATTCATCAAAAGGAACAACAGTTACTTTCTGGAATAGCTTTACCGGAGCTGATGGAGATATGCTGGTAAAGATGGTTGATAAATTTAATAAGGAAAATACTGATGGAATCAAAGTAAAGATGGATATTTCATCAGATTTTGACAGCCAGTTATCAACAGCATTTGCAGCTGGCGAAGGGCCAACAATGATTCTTAGCTCAAGTGCTTACAGATTTACATATGGGGACTATTTGCAGGACGTTAGTGATGTGTTTGATAAGACAGATTTGAATAAGGATGATTTTATTCAGTCATATTTGGATTATTGTTCTGATGGTGATAAAACATATTTCGTCCCATTCCAGGTAGTTGGATACTATATGTACTGGAACAAAGATCTGTTTAAACAGGCTGGTCTTGACCCTGAGACACCTCCTACATCATGGGATGAGTGGCAGCAGGATGCAGCAAAGATTTCTGATTCAACCAAAAATATTTACGGCTCAGGAATTTCTTATGATTATGCCTACCAAATTGCACACATTATGCAGAGATTTGGGGGATTGGCTGTTACTGATGATAATGGCACGTGGAAAGCTAATTTTGAAAATAATGCGGGATATGAGAAATTCCTTAACATGTACAAAGATATGGTGGACGATGGCGATAATCCTCTTGAAGCAGATACGGATTCAATGATGAGTGCTGGACAGGTTGGAATTACTGTTGGAGGTCCTTGGGTAACAGCAGGACTTGACACTGCCGGGGTGGATTATGGTATCGGGCTTATTCCACAGGGCGATGCAGGAGATATGAATTCTGTTGAGGTTATTGGATTTGGTATTACAACAGCAGCAAGTGATGCCGAAAAAGAAGCTGCTTATAAATTCATCGAGTGGTGGAATACCCAGGATAAAGAGGGAAGCAGTCCTGCTTTAGAGTGGTCTCTTCAGAATGGATTCCCGGCATATACATATTCAGTTCAAAATAACAAAGAATATAAGGCTAATAAGAAACTGAGCGCCATGTCGGCAGCTAATCCGGAAGCTCCTACAGATTTTATAGTTGATTCAAACTTCCCTGGCATTAATTCTGTATTATCAGATGTTATTCCAGAGATGATCAACTCAGTGGCATTTGGTAATTCATCGGTTGAAGATGCGTTAGCAAAAGCTCAGAAATCGACCCAGAAGATAGTTGATAAATACAACAAATAGCAGGAAACATAAATAGCAAAAGAAGGGGCGGCTTTAATAAAAGGTCGCCCTTTCAATAGAAAGGTTGAAGTAATAGATGGAAAAAATAAGAAAGTATTGGAATAGACCATCCAGAAGTGCATATGTTTTTATCGCTCCTTCAATAATTTTATTGATATTATTCAATATAATTCCCTTAATTATGGCATTTGGTTTAAGCTTTTTTGATGTCCCTATTACGATGAATCATGCTACATTCGTAGGATGGGATAATTTTGTAGAAGCATTTCATGATCCACGCTTTATAAACAGTTTAAAGGTTACTGCGATTTTTACAGGCATTGAGGTACCTGTGCAAGTATTAGGGGCCTTGGTAATAGCAGCATTTATTAGCAAAAATAATAAGAGAAATAAGTTTTTACGTGCAGTGTACTTTCTCCCTGTTATTTGTTCTGCAACTGTAATAGGTATTATGTGGAGAATGATTTTACATTCAAATATAGGCTTTATAACGGCTGCTTTACAGTCAATGGGATTAGGAAAAATTAATTTTATGAATACTCCGGGACTTACAATATTTGTAATCTCGTTTATATCAATATGGAGAAGCTTTGGTATTTCGACAATAATATATGTTACTGCAATCCAGCAGGTATCACCTTCATTATTTGAAGCAGCTCAAATGGATGGGGCGGGAAAAATTCTTCAGTTTTTACATATAACAGTTCCTTCAATACGACCTACATTCTGGTATATCATGATGACCAGATTTGCAGGTGCTCTTCAGATTTTTGATATCATATATGTAACGACAAACGGTGGACCAAATTATACTACAGAGTCAACTGTTAGTTATATATATTCAAGAGCGTTTTCATCAAATTCAAGCATGGGATATGCATCGGCAATGTCGGTAGTACTTTTCATTATTATTATGTTCATTACTGTCTTGATGTATAGAAGAATGGTAAAGGAGGACTAACGGTATGAAAAAGAAAAAGACGATAAGTATTGGGAAAGTATTCTTTAATGTACCGGTTGCTTTGATATTGATCATAATTGCTTTGCTGGTTTTAGTGCCGGTCATTTGGATGACATTTAGTGCTTTCAAGACAGAAAGAGAGATCATTTCATGGCCACCTACATTTATTCCTAAAACATTTACACTTGAAAACTTTGTGGACGTGCAGGGGCGAATTAACATTATTCGTTATATTGCAAACTCTGTAATATATGCAGGTGTAACAACTGCTTTAGCTGTTGTCGTAAATAGTATGGCTGGATATGCATATGCATTTTACGAATTTAAAGGTAAAACAGGAACATTTTTGATGACATTGGCAACAATGATGGTTCCTTTTCAGGTAATTATGGTTCCGTTATTCCTTGTTGTATACAAGATGGGAATGTATGACACTTATTGGGGACTTATAATTCCGAGAGTGGCAGTTGCTGGTTCAATATTTATGATGAGAGCTGCGTTTACGGGGATACCGAAAGAAATGGCAGAGGCAGCCAGAATTGATGGCCTGTCGGAATTTGGAATATTCTGGAAAATTATGCTTCCGCAGGTAAAACCAGCGGTAATAACATTGGTTATTTTAAGTGTTAATGGTTCTTGGAATGATCTGTTATGGCCGATGATTGTTACAAGCAGTACAGAAATGAGAACACTTGCAAATGGATTAGCATTATTTATAGGACAAAATACTATTGAATATGGTGCTGCTTTTGCAGGAGCACTTGTTTCATTACTGCCGATGTTTGTACTTTATATGTTTGGACAGAAGTACTTTGTTGAAGGCATGAGCAGTGGTGGATTAAAAGGATAGGAGTTGAGGAAGATGGAAACTACAAAAGTAGTATGTAATAAAGAATTTCAAATTGACAGAGTAGATTCTAGATTGTTTGGCTCTTTTCTTGAGCATATGGGAAGAGTCATATATTCTGGAATATATGAACCTGACAACAAGAATGCTGATGAAGACGGCTTTAGACATGATGTGATTGATCGCGTAAAAGAAATGAATGTAACAACAGTACGTTATCCAGGTGGTAATTTTGTTTCTGCATACCATTGGGAGGATGGTGTTGGGGCTAAAGAAAAGAGACCGCATAAACTTGATCTTGCATGGAGGTCAATTGAAACAAATGAATTCGGTACAAATGAGTTTATGAAATGGGCAAAAAAAACAAATGTTAATCCTATTTTTACGGTAAATTTAGGAACACGGGGTGTTGAAGATGCTGCACATTATCTTGAATACTGTAATTTTCCTGGCGGAACACAGTATAGTGACATGCGTAAATCTCACGGTGTAGATGAGCCATACGGAATAAAAATGTGGTGTTTGGGGAATGAGATGGACGGAAGCTGGCAGATAGGACACAAATCAGCGGAAGAGTATGGAAAGATTGCGGCTGAGACCGGAAAGGTTATGAAGTTGATAGATCCTGATATTGAACTGATTGTATGCGGAAGTTCTCTGTCAAGTATGGATACATATCCTGAGTGGGATATGGAAGTATTGGATAAAACTTATGATGTTGCAGATTATCTGGCACTCCATCAGTATTATGCAGGACAGGAAAAGGGAACAAAAACTTTTCTGGCACAATCGGTTGATATGGAAGAGTATATTCATACTATTAGATCTGTTGCACAGGTTATCAAGCAAAAAAAACGTTCTAAAAAAGATATGAAGTTTAGCGTTGATGAGTGGGGCGTATGGGCTGTGCCAAGCAATACTGTAAATAATGAGATTGATGAGAAACCATGGCAGATAGCACCCGCAATCAGTGAACAGATTTACACCCTTGAAGATGCGTTATTGTTTGCAGAGATGCAGATGGTAATAATTAGAAATGCAGATGCAATTAAAATCGCATGCCAGTCACTTCTTACTAATATAAGTGCATGTATTATGACAGAAAAGGGTGGGGGGCATTGGTTACAGACTATATATTATCCATTTTATTATTTCGCAAATTACGCTAAGGGGATAGTTTTAAATGTCTCGAGTACTGGGCCAGTATATGACTGTAAAGAATTCAACAATGTGCCTTATGTAGATTCTATTGTTGTATGGAATGATGAGGATGGAGAGTTAGTCTTTTTTGCAGTAAATCGTGATGAAGATAATAAACAGAAAGTGTCACTTCAATTGTCGGATTTTGAAGTAGATAGTGTAATCGAAAGTATCGGTATGACAGCAGCAGATAAAAAAATGACAAATCAATTTCAGCATGATGCTGTTAAACCGGAAACAGTTGACAATGTGAAACTGGGCAATGGGGAGGCGAAAGTAGTATTAAAACCATTATCATTTAATATGGTTAGATTAAGGATAAATCAGTAACAGGAATATATAGTGAATCCTGAGAAAATCGTGAGTTCATTGATGATAACAGGCGATTATGGTATACTCTGACTAGAAATATACGGGGGTACGGATATGGCAATTACAGTAAATCAGATAGCAGAGCAGTGTGGTGTTTCCAGAACGACAGTTCTTAGAGCTTTAAATGGTGGAAGTGTGTCAAAGGACACTAAGGAACGAATATTGCAGGTTGCTAAAGATAATAATTATCGCCCGAATCTTCTGGCCAGGAGCTTAAATCATGGAAGAACAATGTCACTTGGGGTTGTAACAATCAATATCGAAAACATGTACTTTGTACAATCATTAAATACTATTAATAAAGAGGCTGATAAAAGAGGATATTTTACTAATATAGTAGTTTGTGATGATAGCCTTGAATGGGAGAAAAAACTTATTCAGGGATTGGCTGAACGTCAAATGGAAGGGATATTGATTAACCCAATAAACAAAGGAAAAGAATTTGAAGATTTTCTCTTATCACTGCATGTTCCGGTAGTATGTATTGGCAATCAGGTATCAGAAAAGATTACAACTGTGCAGGTAAATGAAATGGTTGCGACCATGGATGCGGTAAAACATATTGTATCAAAGGGCTATGAGAAGATTCTGTTTATCTGTCCTCCGCTTGAGATGAAAGAAGTGAAAAATACTTATACGCATGAGCAGAGAGAATTGGGATTTAGAAATGCTATGGGGATGTATCCAGATGTAAATATGCATGTAATTGGAAAAAATGATTTTTTACAAGAAGTGCAAACAGTTTGCAAAAATAATCTTGATAAAAGAACCGCTTTTCTTTGTTCAGGAGACAGCTATGCATTGATGATAATGCAATGGGCTGCTAAGGAAGGCTATGAAATTCCAAAAGATTTTGGATTAATGGGATTTGATGATATCAGTGTTTTACAATATATTTCTCCAAAACTTACAACGGTTTCGACAAATGTTGAGGGAGTTGCATCTACTGCGGTAGTGGAACTTATCCAACAGATAGAATCAGAAGTATATTCGCCTAAGTCTATATATTTGAATCACAAAATATTAGATAGAGATACATTATAATTACCGTATTCATATTTCCTGTGCGAATAAAGGAGATATGAATATGAATAAGAACAATTATATAGAAACTGAGTACAATAAACCATTTATTAGACAGCGTGCAGATCCATATGTGTATAGGCATTCGGATGGAAGCTATTATTTTACAGCTTCCGTGCCGGAGTATGACAGAATAGTATTGCGACGGAGTGATACTTTAAACGGGTTAAGAGAGTCAGATGAAGTAACTATATGGAAAAAGCATGATAAGGGAATCATGAGCGTGCATATTTGGGCACCAGAGATTCATTATCTAGACAATAAATGGTTTATTTATTATGCAGGAGGAGATATTGATGATATATGGGCTATAAGACCATATGTGTTAGTGTGTGAAGGACAGAATCCGTTAAATGATCCGTGGAAAGAACTTGGAATGGTAAAGGCAACTGATGCTTTTTCTTTCAATGATTTTTCATTGGATATGACGGTGTTTGAAAACAAAGGTAAGAGATATTGTGTATGGGCTGAGAAAGTAAATATCGGTAAGAAAATATCTAACTTGTATATTGCAGAGATGAAGTCTCCTACAGAACTTGCTACAGCGCAAGTACTTTTATCCTCTCCTGATTATGAATGGGAAAGGGTTGGTTTTTGGGTAAATGAAGGACCGGCAGTAATCAAACATAATGGAAAGATTTTCTTGACATATTCAGCAAGTGAAACGGGAGAATGCTATTGTATGGGAATGCTGAGCATTGGCGAAAATGAAGAGATTTTGAATCCTCGTGCTTGGAAGAAGGAATGTAATCCTGTTTTGAAAACTGATGTTGATAAGCAAATATATGGACCAGGACATAATTCGTTTGTAAAAGATGAAACAGGTAATGATGTAATGATTTATCATGCCAGACAGTATGATGAAATTATAGGTGATCCGTTGTATGATCACAATCGTCATGTTTATCGGATGAAAATAAAATGGAATTCAAGAGCTGAACCCGTTTTTAACTATGGCAATAACTTTTAACATAATTTTCAGAAAGAATAAGGAGAAGATGAATATGCATAATTGGTATAAAAGAATTGTTTCAGTTTTTACAGCATTAATTTTGTTATGTACTTGTGTGGTACCAGTCATGGCGAAAACGGATGGTAATGGCAGCTTAGTATACAAATCGGATAATGATTCCACATTTGATCCAGGAGGAGCAACATACTCTAGGATAATCTGTCTGAAAAATAATGCAGGTTCAAATGGAACATTATTGTGCACATATGATCAGTTGAAAAAAGTATCAGTTGATGTTGGAAATGGTAAGAAAATTTCTAAACAGGTATATCCAATTTATAAAAGTACCGATGGTGGAGATAATTGGAAATTAATTTCGAATGTATACGATAAAGAGTATGGACTTTTACGTACATCACAGCCGTGTTTATATGAACTTCCACAACAGGTTGGAGATATGCCGGCTGGAACGATTTTGTTGGCTGGCAATATATTTGATGATGATCCATATACACAATCACGAATTGTTATATATAAGAGCTTAGATGGCGGTAATTCATGGTCTTTTTTGAGTGAAGTTGATCATGGTGGACCATGTACATATGATCCAAGTGTTACTTCAACAACAACTACAGTATGGGAACCATATTTAAATCTGAGCAAGGATGGAAAACTGGTATGTTACTATTCAGATGAAAGGCAAAAAGCGAATGGTGTACTTCAAGCGGTTTCATTCAAAACATCGTCAGATGGTAAGAATTGGAGTTCATTGTCAAATGTGGCTGCTATTACGAATAAAAAAGATAGGCCAGGTATGATAACAGTAAGTGCGCTTCCAAATGGTAAGTATATTGCTACATATGAGGTGGTTAATCGCCCTGGTATAAGTAAAAATAATGCCATTGTATATTGTAAGTTTTCTGATGATGGGGTTACATGGGATGCAGGAAGCTTAGGAACAAGAGTTGCCCTTGCTGATGGCCGAGGAATTGGTTCGTCTCCATATGTGAAATGGATAGATGCAGGAGGTCCAAATGGAATGGTTATTATATCAGCTAAATGGGCTACAGATTCGAGTGATAATATTAATGGTGGGCAGAATTTTTATGTGAACTACAATTTAGGAAAAGGATCTTGGGAAAGACTTCCGATGGCTGTTACGTATGATGCAAGTGATACAGCTGGTGGGTATTTTTCGGGATTTAGCCAGAGCTTTGATGTAAGTGTGGATAATAATACACTATATCAGGCCACAAACGTTGAGAATTTTAATAATAAGAAAACGATTAATGGTGTAAGCTACAATTTAAATGATGTAAGAGTGGGAGAACTTACTTTAAATGGAACTATTTACGAAGCAGAAAAGGCAACTTTATCTAATGTAAAAGCTGAGAGTGCAGTGGATGCCTCAAATGGTCAGGAAGTTCGCTACATTAACGAATCTGATAGTTCGGTGAACTTTCAAAATGTTAAAGTATCAAAAAGTGGAAATTATAGTATTTTAGTTAGATATTCTAATGGAGAGTCACAAGAGGCTTCACATTCAGTATCTGTAAACGGAACAACAATAGGTACAGTAAATTATCCTGTTACGGCAAATTGGGATAGATACTTATGGGCAGAATTTACATGTTATTTAAATAAAGGAGTTAATTCCATTAAGTTTACGAAAAACGTAGGATTTGCTGAAATGGATTGTATCCAAGTTAATGATAATGAAAGTGACTTTGTAATTGAAAATGAAAATAGCGGAAAGTATCTTGAAATTAAAAGCGCTCGGACTACTGAAAATGCAGAAGCTGGTCAGTGGGGAGTTACAGATAATTGGTGTCAAAAATGGACTTTTGAAGCGGATGGAAATGGGTATTACAGAATTAAAAATATGAATTCGGAATTATATCTGGATATTCAGAATCAAAGTAAGGAAGATGGAGCCATAGCGATTCAATGTAAATATAATAATAGAGAGTCGCAGCTTTGGAAATTAGAAGAGCAAGGAGATGGCTACTATTTCATAATTAATAAAAATAGTGGTAAATATCTAGAGGTTTCCGGAAATTCTACAGAAGATGGTGCAACTATAGGACAGTGGGGACCTACAGGATATAATTGTCAAAAGTGGACATTGAAGAAAGAAGGTATTCATTAAAGGTAAACGCACCATAGCAAGTACCTGTTCATACGCTTTATTTTCTGCAATAATAGTCTCACATGATACAGAGTCAAAAAAGTTGAGTGCTTAACTTTTGGACAGACTATGGAGGTCAGACTATGAGCATTGTCGGGGGAGAAAAGCATGCTTGGAAGCTTGTAATCCAGAACCGGCTTTTGTGGAACTTCTAATACCAACAGCAATACCATCAGCAGATTCCTGAGATGTTAAACCGGCAGCAGTTCTTCGCAGCTCCATAGGACTGGCGCTTGAAATTTATAACCACACTTCAGCAGATATCATACAAAATATTCTGGAGGTGTTGGTTCATGCTGAATGATGTAACCGGGGAAAAAAACATTTATTTTGCAGCTGGCTATACGGATCTGCGCCGGGGCATAGACGGTTTGGCAACAATGATCCGGTTTCGTTTTCAGCTTGATCGAAGGATTATTCCGGAATCTGCGTGATGGATGGCTATCAGGTTTACCACACGTTGGAAAAAAGAGCGTGAAGATCTGATTATTGCCGGTTGCTGGATACATGCCAGCAGGAACTCTGATGAAACACTTGCCGTGGTTCCGAAAGAAAGCCAGAAAGAGTCCGCTTCATGCCTGATCATAAAGCAGATTCAGGCAATCTACAGGGAGAAAGGAAAACTCAAAGAACTTTCATCAAAAGAAAGACTTGTTCAGCGTCAGGTGGTTGTTGTAAAACCACTGATAGATACGAGTACTTTGGATATCTTCTAACAGAGATTCCGAAATACATGGATGATACAGACCGATCCTTCTTAGATGATCTGGTTCCATGGTCAGAAAAGCGGCCGGAAAGTATTCAAAAACCAAAGAAGAGCAATTAAGCGAAGCCACAAAAGCGGCTCTTTTGGCTGGCACGGTACTTGCTATGGAGCGTTTACAAAAGAACAACAAAAGAAAAGACGGGATGTCCCGCAAATTTGTAAAATTCTGGAACCGTGGATCGGTTGCACAGTTTTTAACTGCTTTTTATAAAGATCATAAACTTACCAAAGAGGAAATAGAGGAGTTGAGAAAGATCATTGATGAACTGGAGCAATAATTTGTTTTACATGGGGCTGTTTCTCCTGTTGTATGTCACGCATTACCGCAAAACGGGGGAGGCACTGTTTATCAAGGGACACCTGTTTGAACTGACACCTGTGATTGCACAAATAGAGTGTGTGGCGGCAGTGGACTGGCTGCTTGGTGCGGCAACGGTTCTTGTGCTTCATCTGGTTCGTTATTACCGGGTGGAACATTACATAAGAAAGCACCGGATACCGGCGGAAAAACGGCTGCAGGTCGTTGCGGCAGGGACAAAGGAGCGTTTAAAGATCCGGGAAAATGTAGAAGTGTATTGCTGCTATGGTATTTCTTCCCCGATGGTGCTGGGGTTATTTCATAAATGGATTGTATTGCCGGTGAGGGATTTTTCTCCGGAGAGTCTGCAGATTGTGCTTACGCATGAGTTTGTACATGTGCGGCAGCACATCCTGATGTTGAAATGTGTGGACAGAGTGCTGGAAGATTTATTCTGGTTTTTCTTGGCAGTATCTGCTTTACCTGTGGAGCCGGCATCGGTACACAAAAAACTGTACAAAAAATCTATGAAAAGACTGTACAGCAGAAAAAAGTGAATGTACAGATGGAGGTTATGGACAATCAGGTCTGCTATGCGACGCAAATAGAGACAAATCCGGATGCCGGACACAGTTATTTCCGGGATTGCTACAATGTTAAGTGATTCAGGGCAGAATGCAGGAAATACACAGCGATAGAAAATCAAAAATTGTAATTTTTTGTATGAGGTAAGTATAGAGTTATATCATGTAAGTAAGAGAGCAAAAAGACAGATATATTTTTTGCTCTCTTTTTGCTATGTCGAAAATTTAAGACAAAAATAAAAAGAACAATTCAAAAAACATGGCATATTGATAGCAAAAATCTTCGGATAAAATAAACATGAGACGGATGGTAATAAATATAAAATCCGGAACATGTAGGGAGGCGTATTGCTATGAAACATAAAAACATTAAAATTGCACTCAGTGTTTTTCTTACAGCATTTGCATTTGGTTTAAATATTACAGGGATATCACCTGTTTTGGGAGTTCTGAACACAAAATATCATGCATATGGTACCAGTATGGTTCAGATGCTTCAGACACTGCCATATTTGTTTATCATGGTGGGATCTTTTGCAATTGGATGGCTGACGACAAAGATCAGCAAAAAAAAGATTATTATGGCAGGATTGCTCATCATAGGTGTGTGTGGCATAGTTCCGTTTTTTACTGAAAGTTTTACCCTTTTATTCATATCAAGACTGCTGATAGGATTTGGCTTTGGAGTGACAGGACCATTGAACACTGCGGTTGTTGCGGATTTTATTGAACCTGAACACAGAGCAGGATTTATGGGGCTGCATGTGGTTGGAATGGGTGTAGGAGCCATGCTTGGCAATTTAATTGGAGGAATGTTTGCAGAAATTGGTTATAAATATTTTTATCTGGTTTACCTTATTGCATTTTTCTCGGCTTTCGGCGTGGCGGTTAACCTGAAGGAAACGGCACCGTTAAAAGGAGAGAAAGTATCTGACATGAAAATGACAGGAATTGTCTGGTTACTTTCACTAACTTCTTTTGCACATACATTGTTTATTAATGCATATAGCACCAATATTGGGATTTATTTGGTAGATAATATTACATCAGATACAGGCACAACAGGTATTGTGACAGCGGTGAATTCTGCTTTTGCATTGATTTGTGGGATGACATTTTCCAAAATATCCGGCTTGTTAAAGGAATATACACTTCCGGTTTCCATTTTGATTGCGGCAGTGGGATATGGTATTTTATTTTTGGTTCCTGGAATTGCCGGAGTGTATATTGTAAGTGCTCTGTGCGGAGTTTCCCTAAGCTGTTTTATGGCAATTGCCAGCTATCTGTTGTCAATATCAGTCAAAAAAGATGCGGTGGCCAGAGCCAGTGGTATATTTTCTATTGTTGGTGGAATAGGGGGATTGATTGCGCCTGTATTTATGGGAAAAATTGCATCTGCGATTTGGCATGAAAATACGCCGGAGAATCAGTTTACAATTGCTTTTTGGGGAATGTTGATACTTGGAGTAATTGCGTTTATGGGAGTCATCCGAAAGAAAAAGCGATTTGCGGAAGCATAAAGATAATACTGAAAATATTCGAGAGAGCAAAAAAAGCAGGCTTATTTTTGCTCTCTTTTTTTATGCAGAACAAAAAATAGCAAAATTTGTGTATGAAATCATACATATCAAAATAGAAGATTGAAAGAAAAGAAATATAATTAAGAATGATGGTATGGGATACATGAGAGGGACAGCTATGGAAAACATAAGAAAATTAATGCAGTTTTATTTTTTAACAGAATCAGGAACATCGGATCACTATCATCAGAATCCGGAATTGTTTTATATTTTAAAGGGAACATTGGAAGTAAAAATTGACGATAAGGTGTATGAACTCCGGCAGGAAGATATTGTTTTGATTAATGCCAATAAACGTCATACAATGACCGGAAAAGAGGGAATTCTTGCAGCAAGATTTGAAATTGATTTCCACTTACTTGCCGAATATATGGGAACAATGCAGCTTCTGTTCTGGTGCAATACCATAGTGGATAAAAATGCCGCATATGACGAACTGCGAAAGGTATTGGATCAGATTCTTGCCAGATATTTTGAACGGGATGAAAACGGTGCATTTGATCTGAATGCACTGTACTTTCAGGCTGCCCATATTCTGACAAGCAATTTTTTGATTAACATGGATGATTCCAGATTTGAAAACTGGGATTCACAAAACCGTATTCGTATCAAAAATATACAAAATTACATACAGGCAAATTACCAGAGCCAGATCAGCCTGAATGATCTGTCACAACGCTTATATCTGTCAAATGCTTATTTGTCAAAATATATAAAGAAGAATCTTGGAATGACATTTATTGAATATCTGAATAATGTCCGGTTATTCCATGCAGTGGATGAAATACTTTATACGGAAAAAAATATAACACATATTGCGCTTGATAACGGATTTCCTACTTCAGCGGCATTTACAAAAGCATTTCGGGAGAGCTATCATGAAGCACCAAGCGAATACCGGCGTAAAATGCAAAAGATAGAGCAGGCAGAACATGATGAAAAGAAATTAAACGAAAAAAACAGAGACCGGATCATTGAATATCTGCGCATAAGAGAAAAGGGGGAAATACCAGAGATTTCGTCAGAAGAACTGTGTGATGTGTATGCAGATAAAGTAGAAAAACATACTTCATGTACTTACAGAGCGTGCAATATAGGAGATGTATATTCAATACTTCAGTCGGATGTGCAGGAGCAGATTAAGTTAATCAAAAAGCGAACGGGAGTGCAGTATATACGTATATGGAATATATTGTCTAAAGAATATTGCTTTGATGAAAATGACAGATATAATTTCAGAAAACTGGATCAGGTATTGGATTTTTTACTGGAAAATGATATGCGGCCATATATGGAGTTAGGAAATAAACCGTCTCTTTTTATGTATACACCGGAACGTTCGGTCAAGCAGGAAAAAACGGAGAAAGCAGAACAATATAAATATGAGATTTTTTGTAAAATTATATGTGAATTATGTATTCACCTGGTAAACAGATATGGAGAAGAGGAAATAGAGAAATGGTATTTTGAGTTCTGGAATGATCCTTTCTTAAATATATGCGAAGAAGATGGTGCTTATTATCAATATTTTGATGTCATTTACACAAATCTAAAAGCGATCTCTAATAATATTAAGATTGGAGGTGCAGGAATTATATTGGGATATGAAACATGCATCTGCAATAAAATTTTCCGTATTTGGAAAAACAGGGACATTCATCCGGATTTTCTGTCGTTTTGTTCATATCAGTATATTGCAGTTATTGAGAACGGGCAGAGATATGGAAGAAAATCCATTGATGAAAATTATATGAGTAATCAGATAGAAATTATGAAAGAAATTATAAAAGAAAGCGGTTTGAATGTACCGGAATTACATATTGACGAATGGAATTTTACCGTTTCCAATAGAAATGTTATCAATGATAGTTGTGAACAGGCAGCCTATATTATAAAAAACTGTATGGATGTCTCCGACAGGGTTAACCTTATGGCATACTGGCATGCACTGGATACTTATTCTTATTACTATGATACGGATTGTGTTTTAAATGGGGATTCCGGTCTGATTACAGGAGATGGAATATGCAAACCATCGTTTTTTGCATTCTGGTTTTTAAATAGAATACAGTCAAATTTATTAAAAAAAACAGCACATGCCATGGTTACAGGAAACGGACGTAACAATTATACGATAGTATGCCACAATTATAAAAAGCTGACATCAAGATATGTGTTTTCGGAAGAAAATGAGATTGAGATTGAAAATATCAATCAATATACCGATGATGAAGACTCTCTGACTCTCAAATTCTGTTTTCATAATATAAAGAATGGAAAATATCAGATTAAACAATATTATGTAAACAGGAAGAATGGAAGTGTGCAGGATTTGTGGAGACAGCTGGGATATTCGAGGGAACTGGAAAACAGTGAAATTGATTATCTTAAGAGTGTGTCGATGCCGGGAATGAAAATGGAAACCGTTCAGGTGAAAAATGGAATTTTAACGCTGGAGAATGTAATTATGCCACAGGAAATACGGATGATAGAAATTCTGTATCGATATAGTTATCCGGAATAAGGGAACAAAAAAATATATATATTTTTTGCTGTGATAAATTACGGAACAAAAAATACAGCAAAATAATGTATCATGACAGAGAAAACCACGGAAAGCGAATAAAGACGATTAATAATAAACTGTACCTATCAACTGAGAAAAAGAGATGGAGGAAAAATATGAAGGTATTAGGAATTTCTTTTGGAAGAAAAAATCAGCGGAGTGATGTTTTGGTAAAAGAAGCATTATTTGCAGCAAAAGCGGCAGGAGCGGATGTGCAGTTTATTAACACTCTTACATTAAACATAGGACACTGCAGAGCCTGTGATTATTGCAGTCGTATGAGGGACAAAGGTGAAGTTGAAATTCACTGTTGTATGAAAGACGATTATCACATTCTTGAGGAAGCATGCCTGGATGCAGATGGCATTATCATTGCAGCTCCGGTCTATGCGGTTGGAATCGTTGGACAGTTTAAAAATTTTGTAGACAGATTCGGACCTTCCCATGACAGGGCGGCATTGATTGAAGAGAACAGAAAACGTAAAGAAGAAGGAAAGCCGGAACTGGATCCGAGATATTTCAAAGACAGATATGTGGGATATATTTCTGTCGGAGGTGCACAGACCCATAACTGGGTTGCTCTGGGGCTTCCGATGCTTGATCTGTTCAGCTTCTCCCTTTGCATGAAATGCGTGGGTCATGTGGATGCTTATGACCAGGGGCGTACCGGCCATCCGTTACTTGATCAAGAGCTGATGGAAAAATGTTCAAAACTCGGAACTGCTGTTGCACAGTCTCTTGGAAAGCCATATGAAGAAGTAAATACCTGGGAAGGTGAAGAAGGAGTGTGTCCGGTCTGCCATAACAGTCTTTTAAGTGTTACCGGAACAACAAGGGTAGAGTGTCCGATCTGCGGCATTTGGGGAACTCTTTCTGTGAATGGAGAAAAAGTAAGTGTTGCTTTCAGTGAAGAGGAAAAAAACAGAGCCCGGAATACGACCATTGGCATTTATGAACATTACAATGAAATTCAGAATATGATCAAAGTGTGTGTGCCAAAACTGACAGCACATAAAGAGGATCTTGAAAAAAAGATGGAGAAGTATAAAAATTTTGAACAGGTAATTGAAAATATGTAATCAGTGATTGCGTTAGGAGAAAAAAGAATGGGAGAAAATTTAAATAAATATGGCATGAAGCCACTAACCAAAAAGAACTATTTTGTATATGGACTGGGTAATTTCGCTTCACAGCTTTCCTGGACAATGGTAAGTACATATCTTTCCATTTTTTATACAGATGTATTTGGGCTGGGAACAGGAGCTGTAGCACTTTTAATGTTAATTGCAAAGGTCTGGGATGGAATTAACGACCCGATGATGGGAACACTTATGGAACGTACACATACAAAATGGGGAAGATTCCGGCCGTATATTGTTGTTGGAGCAGTATTTCTTGTGATTTTTACGATACTCACATTTACGGTTCCAGGATTCAGCAGTACAGGAAAACTTGTTTACGCTTATATTACGTACATTGGTCTTGGAATGTCGTATACCATGACAAATGTTCCATACCTGGCATTACCGTGTGTAATGACACGGGACCCGAAAGAAATCAACCGGTTAAATGCGGCACAGATGATGGGAATGACAATCGGACAGATCGTTTTAAATCTATTTGTATTAAAGCTTGTGTTATGGTTTGGAAAAGGTAATCAGGCAGCAGGTTACCAGTCAACGGCTATTTTATTTGCATTGCTTGCACTCCCGATGTTCTGGGCAGTAGCTTATCTTTCCAAAGAGAAAATCACCGTAAAGAAAGAGGAACAGGGAGAAATTAAAGAAGGTTTAAAACTGATTTTACGTAACAAAAATCTGCTATGTACCATGTTGTATGCTTTTTTTAATATGTTCGGAATGTTGGGACGTATTTCTGTTGCGGTTTATTTTTACATGCACTGCGTACAGAATTTTACATACATTACTATTTTTATGATGATGCAGATGATTGTCGGAACAATTATCATGCCAGTTACACCGAAAATAATAGAAAAAATCGGCAATCGGAAAACGGCCATTCTTTCGATGCTTATTCAGGGAATATCACTTATCATTTTATTTGTAGGACCATATGAGAATATTGCTTTTGATTTTGTCATACTTGCAATTTATGGTCTTGGATATATTGCAGGTCCATGTGGTTCCTGTATGATGATTGACGCAATTGATGATTTTGATGACAAATATGGTGTGAGAAATGATGGTATGGCCTTTTCCATTCAGGGTACTGCGACAAAGGTTGCAACTGCAATTGCCAACTCATTATTCCTTGTGGTTATGGGGGCATTTGGTTATGCAGGAGGAGTGGAAATGACACCACATATTAAAGAAGGAATCAATCTGGCGGCAAACCTGCTCCCCGGAATCGTATTTTTTATCGGAATCATTCCTCTTCTGATTTATGATCTTGATAAACCGGGTTATATGGATGGTGTAAGAGAAAGGCTTGCGGAACGGGACAAAAAGAAACGGGAACATCAAAGCGAATAATTATATGCGAAAAAAGACAACGGAAGGAATTCTGTTGTCTTTTTTCTTGACAAAATGTTATGGAATATTACAATTGAAAAAACAGGAGATGAATTGACATGGATACAAGGCATAGAATTATGAGTTTTGATTTTGTGACAGAAAAAAGAAAGGAAACACATTTTCACCAGAATCCTGAAATTATTTATGTTCTGGAGGGAACGGTAAGAGTAGAACTCGATTCAGATTCGTATAAACTCCATAAAGGAGACTTTATTTTGATCAATGCAAATAAACGGCATGCCTATCAGGAAGCAGGGGGAGAACTTCTGCTTGCTGTTTTTTACATTAATTTTTCGCTTATTGCAGAGTATATGGGCACCAATCAGCTTCTTTTCTGGTGTAATACTGTAACAGACAGAAGCGAGGCATATGATCAGTTAAGACATGCCCTTGACAGAATATTAAACAGATTTTATGACAGGGAAAAGGAAGGGGAAATTTATCTTAACAGCATTTACTATGAAGTGGTATATCTTTTGATGTCAAACTTCATGATACGTGGAGATGATGCAAGAATAAAAGAACAATTTTCGCCCGAAAATTCTCGGATTTTTGAAATTCAGAACTATGTTCAGGCCAACTACACCAAACCATTGAGTCTGAATGACCTGACGAGAAAACTATATTTATCAAATGCATATTTATCGAAGTATATAAAAAAACATTTTGGACTTAGTTTTCTGGAATATGTAAATAATGTCAGATTATTTCATGCGGTGGATGAACTGATTTACAGTGACAAAAAGATTACAAGAATAGCAATGGATAATGGATTTCCTACAGCAGCGGCGTTCAATAAGGCGTTTAAGGAAATTTATCATCTCACACCATCGGCATATCGACAGAAGATGCATAATTCGGAGAATATTGATGAAGAAAAACAGGGGAAGGAAAAACAGGAAGTTGATCTGCGGGTTAGAAAGTATCTGGAAGGAAAACCGATGCCGGTGGATGAAATGATAACCCGTAATATGAATCTTTGTGTTGTGGATACGGAAAAGGTGACAATATTGAAACATCCATGGAGCAAAATTATAAATATGTGCGATGTGGATGAACTTATTAATTATGATATCCAGCAACAGATTTTATTAATGAAAAAAGAAATCGGGTTTGAATATGTCCGGATTTATAATCTGTTTAAACAGGATATGTATGAGGAAATGGAAGATGGAACAGAAAACTATAATTTCAGCAGAATAGACAGGGGATTGGATTTCCTGATAGAAAACCATTTGAAACCATTTGTGGAACTTGCTTTTAAACCAATCAGTGTGAATTACACAATTAATCTTTCAGCCAGAGACACATACAATGAGATTATTTTTAAAAACAGCGAAAGCTATCAGAGGATTATAGAAAAATTTGCTGCTCACATTGCCAATCGATATGGGATGGAGGAAATTGAAAAATGGTATTTTGAACTCTGGAAAGATAATCGCTGGAATATGCTGGAGGAAGATGGTCCATATTTTTCATATTTTGAATGCGGTTATAATGCTTTGAAAAATATTTCCCCCAAAATAAAAGTCGGGGGAGCAGGGTTTGCACTTGGATATGATAATTTCCATTATGGACAGCTTCTGGGCAACTGGAAAAAACGAAATATTCAACCGGATTTTATCAGTGTATATGCATATTCGTATCTGTTGCAGCAGCAGAATGGTGTATACTTCGGAAGGAGATCCATAGATAACAGTTTTATCAAAAATCAGCTGGAGCTCTTTAAAAAAGAACTTGAAAAACTGGATTTTGCAATTCCGGAACTTATTATCAGCGAATGGAATCTTACCATTTCCAATCGTAACCGTATCAATGACAGTTGTGGTCTGGCAGCATATATTGTAAAGAACTGTATTGAATGTGAGAGTGAAGCGGATATGATGGGATACTGGCATGGATCGGATCTGCACACAGAATCTTATGATGCAGACAGAGTGCTTTATGGAGATAATGGACTATTGACAAAAGATGGAATAAAGAAACCTTCTTTTTATTCCATGCAATTTTTAGGACAGCTGAAGCCGGAACTGTTGGGTAAAACCGGAAATGCGATTCTTACTACAGATCATAAAGGTGTATATACCATTGTCTGTCATAATTGCAAAAAACTTAATTACAGATATACCATGGTGGATGAAAAGGATATAAAATACGAAAATATCAGTGAATTTTACGAGGATACAGATGCAATACATTTAAAATTCCAGATCAATCATGTGCAAAATGGAGATTACAGTATGCGTATTCTTTATGTAAATGATGAAAGCGGAAGCATACAGGATGTATGGAAGGATATGGGATATTTCGACAGTCTGTCGAGAGAAGAACTTACATATATCCGAAAAAGTGCAACACCAGGGATAAAGATGCGAAGAGTTCATGTAGATGATCATATATTGCGGATAGAAACGACTTTGAAAGCACATGAAATAAGGATGCTGGACATACATTATCAGTATGTGTGATATATAAATCCGCATAATGAAAGCAGGACAAAAAAAGAGATATCTTTTTTGTCCTGCTTTTTTTGTGCCCGGATAAGTGTTTAAATCCAATACATATTTAGGTTAATAATTGAAAAGCGCATAAATGGTGTATTTCATATAATAAACCTAAATCAAAGAAAGAAAAATAAGAAAAGGAGACAGTGTATGAAATTAGGTTTTGTCAGTGCAATTCTTGACTCGTGGACGTATGAAGAAATGATGGATTTTGCATCGGAACATGGATTTGAGTGTGTGGAAGCAGCCTGCTGGCCACAGGGAAAAGCCGAACGAAGATATGCCGGGGTCTGCCATATTGATGCAGAAAAAGTTCTTACTGATGATGCATATGCAGATCATATTACAGAATACAGTAAAGAGAAACATGTAGAAATTTCATCCCTTGCGTTTTATCCAAACACAATGGATGGAAATCCTGAAAAACGTACATCTGCGGTGGAACATTTAAAGCGTGTCATCCAGGCGAGTGATAAACTTGGAATTGGAATGGTAACAACGTTTATAGGAAGAGATCAGACGAAGACGGTTGAGGAAAATCTTGAAATAGTAAGGGAAGTATGGCCGCCGATTATCCGCCTTGCAGAGGAAAAGAAGGTAAAAATAGCAATTGAAAACTGTCCGATGCTGTTTGGCACGGATCAGTGGCCGGGTGGACAGAATCTTATGACAACACCGGTGATCTGGAAAAAAGTATTTGAAATTCTTGATAGCGACTATCTGGGAATCAATTATGATCCGTCACATTTTGTGTGGCAGATGATGGATTATATCAGACCAATCTATGAGTTTAAAGATAAAATATTTCATGTACATTATAAGGATATCAAGATCTTTAAAGATAAACTGGCTGCTTGCGGAATTATGGCATATCCACTGGATTATATGGCTCCGAAACTTCCAGGACTTGGAGATGTCAGATGGGATCAGTATGTATCTGCGCTTACAGATATTGGATATGATGGGTACACATGCATAGAGGTTGAGGACCGGTCATTTGAGGGAAGCCGTGAAAAGATAGAAAAGTCACTGTTGATCAGCCAGAACTATTTAAAACAATTTGTTATTTAAGAACAGAAATCATGCAAAAAGGAGAAAAAAGAAATGGAAAAATTAAAAATTGCTATTGTCGGATGCGGAGGAATCGCAAATCAGAAACATATGCCATCTATCAGGGCAAATGCTGAAAAAGCGGAGATGGTCGCTTTCTGTGACATCATACCGGAGAGGGCACAGAAAGCAGCAGAAGAATATGGAACACCAGATGCAAAAGTTTATACGGATTACAAAGCAATGCTTGCAGATAACGAAATTGATATTGATGTTGTACATGTTTGCACTCCAAATGTTGCGCACTGTCCGATTACTGTGGCAGCATTTGAAGCAGGAAAGCATGTCATGTGTGAGAAACCAATGGCACACAACACTGCAGATGCACGTAAGATGATTGAGGCGTGGAAAAAATCAGGAAAAAAATTTACTATTGGCTATCAGAATCGCCTGCGCGATGATACACAGACACTTCACGCATCCTGTGAAAATGGAGAACTCGGAGAAATTTACTTTGCTAAAGCACATGCCTTAAGAAGAAGAGCGGTTCCGACATGGGGAGTATTTCCAAACAAAGCCCTTCAGGGAGGAGGTCCTCTTATTGATATTGGAACGCATGCGCTTGATATTACCCTCTGGATGATGAATAATTATGAACCTCTTTCTGTTTCGGGCCAGGTATTTTATAAACTGGGACGTCAGGAAGACGGACCGGAGGGAAATGTATTTGGACCATGGGATCCGAAAACTTTTGAAGTGGAGGACTCGGCTTTCGGACTTGTAAAAATGAAAAATGGAGCAACCATTTATCTGGAAGCCTCATGGGCACTTAATGTATTAAAGTCAATGGAAGCTTCTACTACTCTTTGCGGAACAAAAGGCGGAGCAGAGATTCATCATGGAGGTAGTTATCCAAAAGATGAACTTATCTATAATTCCGTTGAACATAACCAGCTTATGGAAAAAACTATTTCTCCGGCAGGGGTAGTGGATTTCTTTGAAGGAGGGGCAGCAGCAGAGGCTGTACGTGAGCAGGAACAGTGGTTAAATGCAATTATTCATGATACAGATCCTCTTGTGAAACCGGAACAGGCATTTGTTGTAACCCAGATACTGGAAGGAATATACAAATCTGCAGAAACCGGAAAAGAAGTATTCTTTAATTAGAAAGTGAGGTTTTAGGGCTATGGCAGCAAGACAGATTTATGATCCGGAAGGATTCAAAAATATAGAAACTGATGGCAGGATTACAGGATATCAGTTCCGGTTTAAGGCTCAATATTATCGGGGAATTACATTGTCTATTATTCGTGATATCCAGATCAACATAGATGGGGAGTCTGCAAAAAAGGAAGATATCCGTTTTACGGTAAATGGGGAGACATTTACCATGGAGGAGATGCGGACGGTTATTGATTCCGATTATCGCTGGGAATTTGGAGAATTTGCTACGGTATCCGTATTAAAAGAAGGTGGGCTGGAAAAAGGGAAACATCATATTTATGCGAAACAGATTATTGCACCATCATACATGCCGTTCCAGATTGAAGCAGATTGCGAAACAGATTTTGTTATTGAGTAACAGGAGGGATGAGAGATGAACTGTGATATGAAGAGAAGCATTTCACTGTATAGTTACCAGGATGAATATTATGATGGAAAACTTGACCTTGAGGGCTGTCTGCGTGAGACTGCCAAAACAGGAGCAACAGGAGTGGAATTACTGGCTGAGCAGATGATTAAAAAGTTTCCGCTTCCGATTGAAACGGAAGAATTCAGGGAGCAGTGGTTTGGATGGCTGGAAAAATATCATTTGACACCATCATGCTATGATGCATTTCTGGAAAACAGGATATTTGATAACCGCACGCTGTGCCTTGGAGAACAGATCAATATGATGAAAAGAGATATTCGTCTGGCTTCGCTGCTTGGATTTCATAATCTGCGGACACTTGTTTCAACACCGATGGAAGTTATTGAGGGAAGTCTTGCATATGCACAGCAGATGGATGTCAGAATTGGTCTTGAGGTACATGCCCCATTTTCTCTTAATTCCGGATGGGCAGACGGATATATGGAAATGATTCACCAAACAGGTACAAAATATTTCGGATTTATTCCGGATATGGGTATTTTCTGCCGAAATATTCCAGACGTTGTAAGAGATAAGGCAAGGAGAATGGGGGCTTCGGAAGCATGTATCAGGATTGTCGATGATTCATATGCAGAACGTCTGGCGAAAGGTTTTACAAAGATAAAGTATGATCTGAATCTTGGAAAGGCCAATATGGAATATCGGATGGCAAACGGTATGAAAGAAATGATGGATGCGATTGAACAGGCAAATGGAAATGATGCAGACCGCTGGTATGCAAATGCGTCATTTACATATTCATGGTCAGATCCACAGGATATTATTGATAATATTGATTATATCTTCCACACACATGCCAAATTTTACAATATGCATGACGATTATACGGAAACAGCGGTTGCTATTCCAGAAGTTGTAGAGGCATTTAAGAAAGCAGGATACAAAGGATTTCTGAGTTCAGAGTATGAAGGAGGCGAGCATTTACGCGACATTGGTGTCAACAGTATTGAACAGGTTCGCCGTCATCAGGAGGCATTAAGAGCAGCAATGGAAAAATAATTTTCAACACAGAAGGAGAGGATAGATATGCAGAAAATCAAACTCGGGATTGTTGGATTTGGCTTTATGGGACATTGCGATGCGGATATGATGAAAACATTTCAAAATATTGATCTTGTAGCTGTTGCGGATACAAACCCGCAACAGCTTGAGGATGCACCGGAAGGGGTCGAGACATATGCAGATATTGATGAAATGTTGGAACATGCAGATATAAATACGGTAATGGTTTCTACTCCAAATCCAAGTCATCCGGAAATGGTAAAAAAGGCAGCAAATAAAAAGAAACATGTTATTTGTGAGAAACCGGCGGCAATGAGTGTTGCTCTATTTGATGAAATGGTATCCGTCTGTAAGGAAAATGGAGTCCTTTTTACCGTTCACCAGCAGAGACGGTGGGACAAAGATTACCGGATTATGAAAGAAGTTTATGATAAAAAAATGGTAGGCGACATGTATGTGATCAAATCTCAGTTATACGGATTTAACGGAAACATGCATGACTGGCATATATACCCGGAAATGGGTGGAGGTATGCTTTATGACTGGGGCGTTCATCTGATCGACCAGATACTGGATATGATAAAGTCGGAAATTATTTCTCTTTACGCAGATGTTCAGAATGTGATTAACGAAAAAGTGGATGACTATTTTAATATTATTATGAAATTCCGGAATGGAATTACGGCGGAAATAGAACTGGGAACCTATTATCTCACCCCAAAAAGAGCCTGGTTTATTGGCGGAAACAGGGGGTCAGCTATTATTGATGGATTTGAGGGAGAAGGAAAAATTGTCCGAACTTCACATTTGCTTGAAAATGTGCCTGGTAAAATTACCATGACGGCGGCGGGACCGACAAGAAGTTTTGGACCGGCTGCACCGGGATTGCTGCTGGAGGAACCGTTACCAGAAGTGAATGTTGATCACAGAAACTATTTTGAACATTTTCTTAAAGCGTTTAATCATGAGGAAGAGATTATTGTAAAACCGGAACAGGTAAGGCGTGTACTGTGTGTTATGGATGCAGTCAGAGAATCGGCAAGAACAGGTAAAGCCATTATGTTTGAAGAACAGTGAGGAAAAATTATGTCAGATTATAAAACACAAATTGTTGTTATTGCGGGTGGACCGTCTGGACTTTCTGCCGCTGTGCAAGCCGCGGAAGATGGAGCAGAGGTGATTGTTGTAGAGAAAGCAGCGGCAATAGGAGGCGCTGCAAATATGGGAATGGGACCTCTTGGAATTGGAACAAGATATCAAAAGCAGCAGATGGAAGATATTACGGTCGAAAAAGCATTCAATATGTTTATGGAGTATACGCATTATAATGTTGATGCAAGACTTGTGAAACGGTATTTTGAACAATCTGCAGAAACGATAGAATGGTTGGAAGACATGGGTGTCGAATTTGAGGGGGCATACCGTTATTTTCCAAAATCAGAGCCTACATGGCATATTGTAAAGACCGATCAGGGAATTGGACCAAGAGCTGCCTCTTTTATGAATAAAGCGTTATATGCAAGAGCACAGGAACTGGGCGTAAAAGTCTTGCTGGAAACACCTGCAAAAAAAATTATTATGAAAGATGGAAAAGTTGCAGGGGTACTTGCAGTAGACAAAGATGGCAAAGATATTGAGATTACATGCAAAGCCGCTATTGTCTGTACAGGAGGTGCCGGGTGCAATAAAAAATTTATTGAGGATGAAACCGGGTATAAGCATGGAGAAGATATGTTTAATTTTGCTATTCCAGGCATTATGGGAGAGGGACTTCGCATGGCATGGGAGGCTGGTGCAGACCATGTGCCGGTGAGAATTGAACAGGCAGCTGCAATAGAAGGTGTGGATGATCTCCCGGCAAGTGTCGGAAATGTGATGTCACAGCCAAACCTCTTGGTTAATCTTCAGGGAAAACGAATCATGAACGAGGATCAGATGCAGAATACAACGTTTCTTTCAAATGCTGTATCACACCAGAAAGGCAGAGTTGGAATTTCGATCATTGATTCTTCCATTGCCAGATATTACATGAGAAATGGAGTGGATAACGTTTCCATGGTTCGTCCGGACCCGGATGTATCAGATTTTGCAGACGCAATAAAGATGGCACAGGAGAAGGGAAATACCGGGCTGTTTATTGCGGATTCGATAGAAGAACTTGCGGAGAAAGCAGGAATAAATGTTGACAATCTGGTAGATACCGTTGAGGAATACAATGATTTCTGTGACAGTGTCGATGAAGAATTTTTTAAGGATAAGAGGTATCTGAGACCGTTGACAAAAGCTCCGTATTATGCGGCAAGAATCCGTCCGGGCGGATATGGAACCGTGGGAGGAATCCGGGTTAATGAAAATTGTGAGGCCTGTGATAAGAATTTTGAGCCGGTTCCGGGATTGTACGCAGCGGGTGCAGATGCATGTAATCTGTATGATGACAGTTATATGTTTCTTTTACCGGGAAATTCCATGGGATTTGCGGTAAACTCAGGGCGAATTGCCGGTATAAGTGCAGCGGAATATGTAGAAAACGAAGAGTAAAAATATGTAATAACTGGGAGGCATAATATGGCGGTCATTACGATTGATGGAAAAAAATTAGAGGTTCCGGATAATAAAAATGTCTTGGAATGCGCACTTGATGCAGGAATATATATTCCACACCTTTGCCACCATAAAGACCTGAATCCGTTAGGATCATGCCGTATGTGTATTGTAGAAGTAAACGGACAGGATGGAGTAATGGCATCATGTACGCTTGAGGCAAAAGATGGAATGGTCATAACGACCAAAAGTCAAAAACTGGATCATCTCAGGAGACTGGCATTGGAACTTTTACTGGCAGGACATCCGGAAGACTGTTCGACATGTCCGAAATATGGAAACTGTGAACTGCAGATGCTGATTCAATATATCGGTCCGAAAACAGGACGCCTGAAAATGAGAACAAAGGGATTTTCGGAAAATGAAAAGAATCCTCTTATTATACATGATATGAACCGATGCGTACTTTGCGGCAGATGTGTCCGGGCATGCAATGAACTGCGAGGAGTAAAGGTACTTCATTATCAGAAAAAAGAAATGGAAACTTATGTGGGTACTTTACATGACCGGCTGTTAAAAGATTCCGATTGCCGTTTTTGTCAGGCATGCGTTGAAGTATGTCCAACCGGTACGATACGCGATAAGCTTATTAATACAGATGAAACGAAAGAGGATGCTGTTGTGCCATGCCGTCATGCATGCCCTGCCCATACGGATATTCCGAGGTACATACGATATGTCAGAAGTGGAAATTATGATGCTGCCGCAGCAGTAATCCGGGAAAAAGTTCCATTTCCGAAAGCATTGGGATATATATGCAGTCATGTATGTGAGCTGCATTGTAAAAGAAAGGAAGTCAGTGATTCTATGGCTATCCGCGATATCAAAAGATATGCTGCGGAACATGACACCGGACTGTACTGGAAAGGAAAAGGAAAACAGCTGCCGGATACAGGGAAAAAAGTCTGTATTGTTGGTGCAGGACCGGCAGGAATGACAGCTGCATATTATCTCAGAAAACAGGGACATGATGTGACAATTAAAGAGGCACTTCCATCAGTTGGCGGGATGATGGCTTACGGTATCCCTGCATACCGGCTTCCGAGAACTATTATACTGGAGGAAGCAAAAGTAATAACGGATCAGGGTGTTAAAATAGAAAGGAATGAAAAAGTCGAAAAACCGGCAGATTTACGTAAGGATTATGACGCAGTGCTTATGGCAATCGGAGGACACAAAGGTGTACGGTTACCAATGGAGGGCAGCAGTTTGGAAGGCGTAATTCTGAATGTTGATTTCCTTAAAAACTGCAGCATGGGGAAAGCAACAGGAATGGGAAAGAAAGTAATTGTACTTGGCGGTGGTAATGTCGCATTTGATTGTGCAAGATCCGCAAAGAGACTTGGAGCTGAAGAAATCCATGTGGCATGTCTGGAGGCAAGGGAACATATGACTGCTGATGAAGAAGAAATACAGCAGGCGGCAGAAGAGGGGATTCTGGTACATCCGGCACAAACGTTTGAGAGGATTACCGGAACCGGACATGTGACGGGTGTTGATTTTATGAATGTGAAATCTTTTACGTTTGATGAAAATCATCGGGCTGTGATACACAGGGAGGAAAATTCCGAACATCATATCGAAGCGGATACCGTAATTTTTGCCGTAGGACAAAGACCTGATATTACAGAAGAGGCAGGATTGGCACTTGGCAGGGGAAACAGCATTGCAGTAAGGAATATTGAAACAGACAAGACAACTTCTGTAGATGGAATATTTGCAGCAGGGGATGCAATTTATGGAACAAAATCTGTCATTATGGCAATAGAATCCGGTAGGGAGGCTGCAGCACAGATTGATCAATATCTTGGTGGAAATGGCGACATTTCGGAAAAACTGGCACCGGAACAGAAACCGGATGCTTATATTGGTATATGTGAAGGTTTTGGATATATGCAAAGAAAAAACAGATGTATTGATTCTCCGGAGAGCCGTTGTAATAATTTTGAGCTGTTTGATCATGGTATATGCGATTCGGATATATGCGCAGAAGCCGGAAGATGCCTGCAATGTGATTTAAGACTTCAGATTTCAAAACCAAGGGTCTGGGGAGACTATGCAGAGGGAAAGGAGGGAAAGTAGATGGAGATTCTGAATAAGGCAGGGAGGCTGTCTGCACAGGAAATGCTTGAAAAAATCGAAAAAGCTGAGCTTATAAACTATGGCCTGCACAGACATCCAATCAAAGAATACTTTTCCGGAAATCCTGGAAAAAGAATTGTTGCATCATTGGATAATGCAGATACGGATCACGTTCTTCTTGAAATTTTAAGAGAAAAACCTGACAAAATTTTTGAGGGAATTGAAATCGCTGCAGAATTATCCGGAACCTGCGATAAGGTACTTCATATTCCGGACGAAGAGACAGAACTGATGAATTCGTTGAAAATATTGGCACAAAAATATGATGTTGCACTGATTTCCGGTATTGTGGATGTAAGGACAGAACAGGAATGTATCTATCTTCATATTGTATCCGCAAAGGAATTGGCAGATTTATTTTATGACTGTTATATTCCCGGTATTTATGTTTCTGTAAATGGAAATAAACTCTGTAAAGTCGCAAAGAATACTAAAATTGCCAGCCTGTTTGAAAGCGAGGGAATCATGGACATAAAAGGTATTCTAGGCGGATATGTATGGCATGATCCAGCATTTGCAGAAAAAACAGTGGGAGAAGCAGACCTGTCCAATGGTGTTTTATGTACAGCAACTTCGAAAGACTGTATTGTACAGATAACGCAAAAAAAATTATTGGCATCCAGAAAAACAAGTTGTGGAAAGTGTGTATTTTGCAGGGAAGGTTTAATACAGCTGGAGTATATGCAGCGTGAAATCATGGAGGGAAAAGGAAAAAATGAATTTTTGGAACTGACCGACGAAATTGGAACTGCAATGTGTTTTTCCACACCGTGTTCTGTAGGACAGACATCCGCAAAAATTGTGCTTAGCGCAACAGAACAATTTGAAGAGGAATATGAGGCACATATTAAGAAAAAAATATGTCCTTCCGGGGCATGCACCGCTTTTGTAAATATTTATATTGATCCCTCCGTATGCAATGGGTGTGGGGAATGTATGGATATCTGTCCAAAAGATTGCATTGAGGGAAAAAACGGCTACATTCATATGATTGATACATTTGACTGCACTAAGTGTGGAAAGTGTATTTCTGCATGTGAAGAGGAGGCAATCACAAAGACCACAGGAAAGGTACCGAAACTCCCAAACAGACTCACAAAGGTCGGACGGTTCAGGAAACACTGAGAGTTTTACGTGCCTGTCGTGGAGTCATACCATAGATCTCTTTAAAAAGACGGTTAAAAATGGTCTGGTTTGTAAAACCGCATGTATTCATAATTTCAGAGATGGAAAGATCCGTACTTGAAAGAAGGCGTCCGGCATGGGAAATTCGTACTTCATTCAGATAGCGAAGGAAGGTCATTCCCATATGCTGTTTGAAAAAACGGCAAAAATATTCCCGGCTGAACCCAACATAGTCCGCGGCATCTTCCAGAGAAAGCTTTTCAGTATAATGTTCATTTACATAAGAAATCAGTTCGCGGATGGTACGGTTGCCGTGTCCGGAAGCGGAAGTTGTTTCCGGAGGCGCATATTCGGAAAAATATTGAATTAAGTCAGCAAGCATCAGCAATGCCGTTCCATCGGAGCGCATGGACCGGGTGCTTGCATTTTTTATATTTGTACGTGTAAGCTCGTGGGCGAGTTGGCACAGATGAATATATTGGATTGCTTTAGGGTCATCCAGGGGAACCGGGTGGCATTTAATACGATACAGCTCTAAATTGGGACAGTAAACGGAAAGCAGCTTCTTATCAACATGAATACATAAAAACATATATAATTTTGAATCTGAATGAATGGAATGTACTTCTTTTGAGTCAAAAACAATTAACTGGTTGTGTGAAAGCGTAAGCGTTTCGTGTTCTGCGTGAATACGGACTTCTCCGTTCAGGCAGAATAAAATTTCCATGGCATCATGCCAATGTGCCGGAATATGTGGGTTTTCCAGCGTTGCCATAGAAACCTGAATGCCAAGATTGCCAAGAGGATGCAGTGCTTCATGATATGCTTTTGCCATAATTATAACGCCTTTCTCTATGTCAATATCGTTGTTAAATAAGATAATTATAGCACTGGTATAAAGTCAAAAACAAGGATAAAATACATCATGTAAAACAAAGAAGAGATAGAGAATAAAAAGGAGATGTCAATATGAGTACAATGGCAATAAAGAGTGCAGTAACAATGGATCATGTAAAATCAGGTAAGAAAGCAGGTTTTGCAGCACGTTTTAAAAAATATATGGAAGATAATATGGCATATTTCGCAGCAGGTTCTGCAATGATGACAGGAAATGGTTATGCAGCAGGCCAGATTATAAAGAACGCAAGACGATAATTGTTATCTGTCTGAAAATACGATAAAAAACCACCATCCGGATTTTCCGGATGGTGGTTTTTTAGCTTTCAACGGAAAACTGATCTTTTCCGACACCGCACAACGGACATACCCAGTTGTCCGGCAGATCCTCAAAAGCAGTTCCCGGTGCGATCCCGTTATCAGGATCACCGACTGCCGGGTCATACACATATCCACATACATCACATACATACTTTTTCATGGTTAAAATCTCCTTTCCCAGCCTGCCCATACAGGATCTGTCAATTACTCAATCGTAATTGTATTGCAGGAAGAGCATTTTCTTGCGTCTTCCTTTGGAAGGGCGACAGTCAGGACACCGGATTCGTATTTTGCCTTCACTTCTTCCGGTTTTACATCACCGACATAAAAGCTCCGGGAGCAGACACCTGCATACCGTTCCTGTCTCAGAACACGTCCTTTTTTATCTTCTTCATCTTTGTCGAGACCCTTCTGGGCACTGATGGTAAGATACCCGTCTTTGACATCAAGGTTAATTTCATCTTTTTTGAATCCCGGAAGATCTACAGCCAGTTCATACTGATCGTCTTTCTCACGGATGTCTGTTTTCATCAGATTTTTGGCATGTTTACCGTACAGCGGATTGCGTCCGCCGAAGAAACTGCTATCCAAAAAATCATCAAACATATTTTCACCAAAAATACCAGGTACCATAATAATTCCTCCTATTTTCTGCTCGTTTCCATTGTTCCTGATTCACAAGTATGTTTCTTTTTGTTTACAGGTTTTATTTTATCGTTTGCGCTTGAAAAAACAAGAAACTGTAGATACAATAAATCCAAAAGAAATTGTGCGGTCAGCACAGGAAAAAAAGGAGTATGCATCATGGATGGAACAAAATGGGAATGTAACAGTTCAGATACGTTGCTGAATGATTTTTTTTCACAGGATGATTTAAAACAGCTTGCGGTTGATGCCGGAATCATGTTGGAATGCCCGTTGCTGGTACTGGATGATACCTTTCATGTTGCAGCGTATTATTATCCACCCGGTTTTATGGATAACCTCTTTCAGGAGGCTGTGCGGTGTGGACAGATCACTTATGAAGCGGGGGCTATTATCAGCAGAAGTTCTGCACTGCGTTCCGGAATGGCAGACTATATAAAGCTGGAAGAAAGTTCTTTCCGGAGACGTTTTGTTCCGTTAAGCAGTGCGGGTGTGTGTCTCGGATATCTGATCTGTGTCGACACAGATGGGCACCTGAAGCAGATTCCGCTGCAAACATGGCACACAGTGGAAATGATTCTGGCAAAGCAATTATTTGTCAGCGCAAGCCGGAAGGACAAGTCGTTTGAAACAGCTGCGGATATTCTTATAAATCTCCTGAATGGGGGCTTTTCATCCGAAGCATATTTTCAACTTCAAATTGCCAATACATATCTGGCAGAATTTCACCCGTCTGCATTTGCATTGATTGACCTGAGTGCATACCACAGCATGTATCAGGGCAAACGGCACTTAAAAGAAGAAATAAACAAACGCTTTCCGTCGTCCCATCCTTTTGTATATCAGGGAGATGTGTTTCTGTTTCTCGGAGGTACAAAAGATATGAAATTGTTTTTCTCGTTATCGGAAGAGTTTCACTTAAAGATCATAATATCGGATCCGGTAAACACTATGTTTTCTTTACCAGAACTTTACCGCACAGCACGGGAAGCACTGGAACTGATGCGTGATGACCGCTTTCGGGGAAATGGTGTCTGTATGGTATCGCAATTGCGGACGGCACTTCTTCTCCACAGTATCAAAGACCGAAGTGATCTGATTTCTCCGGAAGTCCGTAAGCTCGCATTTTATGACCGGAAAAAAGATGCACAGTACTGTGAGACACTGTACTGGTATCTTGCGTATGGGCGTTCGCTGAAGAAAACATGTGATGCACTTTATACCCATCGCAATACCGTGCTCTACCGCATCAGAAAAATGCAGGAGGATTTTTCCATTCCCTTGAATGAAGGATCGGCATATGCAGGGCTGTTGCTTGGGGTATCCATGAGTTTATTTGAGACAAGGGGAGCCGGTTTTTTTGTGGAGAAGTACACAGAAGCACCGGAACAAAAGAGTGAATATAAGAAAGGAACGAATGGTGATGTCAGGAAAACAGTGGTTTAAAAATCAGCTGATCAGAACAAAAATTTTATTTATTTACATACCGCTTATTATCATACCGTTATTTTGTATGGAGTGTATTTCCAATTATATATTTTCCAGGGCAATGATACAGGAAACGGTCAAAAGTGTCACCGATAATGCAACACTGATTGTGACAAGAGTTGATAACATGATGGAAAATACACAGAACTGTGCAAATATTACTGCACTGGGACTGATTAAAGTTCTTTCGGGCAATGTGAATTATAATGATAATCATGCATCCTATGTGGAGATGAATGGTAAAATTGAAAATGAACTGAGTACCATGAAAATAACATTTCCGGATATAGATTCCTCAGCATTTATAGACAGGGAAGAAAATGTTTTCTGCGTAGATGACCGCATGAAAAAAAATACAGATACGATCCATAAAAAAAGTTTACTCGAAAAGATGGAACAGCGAAACACGGAAAATTTGTGGCTGCCAATGCAGAAAAGAAATTATCTGGTAACAGATACATCGGTTCCGGTGTTAACACTTGCAAAAAAAATTATAAACCCCAAAAACGGAAAAATGCTGGGAGTACTTATATTAAATATTAAGGAAACGGCTTTCTCCGATATATACAAAAATGTGGGACCGGAGAATATAGCATATGATTTTATTGCTGACGGACAGGGAAATGTAGTATCATCCGAAAACGGGAAAGGATTGTTAAAAAAAATATCAAGTGAAAAATCAGAGTTGTTTGATTTATACGGAAAGGATTTCAGCAGAATAACAAAAATAGACGGAGAAAAAATGCTGGTCACATCGGCATCTATCAGCTATTTGGAGTGGCATTTTGTAAATGTGATACCGATACGTGAGCTGTTAGCTGATATTAACAAAAATAAAATAGCAGTTATTTTTATCGGAGGGATATGTCTGCTGCTTGCATTATCAGCGGCAACGGCACTGTCGAATATTATTGTGAAACCATTAATAAATCTGTCGCAGAAAATGAATGAAATAAAGGATGAAAATCTTGATATTGTGTGCAGTGTGGAGTCTGACGATGAAATCGGGAAACTTGCGGCAGGCTTTAATATCATGGTTACAAGAATTAAGAATTTGCTCAGTAAATCGGTTGAGGAACAGAAAAAATTAAGGAAATATGAGCTTGCCCTGATTCAGGCACAGATAAAACCACATTTCCTGTACAATTCGCTGGAATTGATTTATACGTTATGTGGTATGTCGGGGGCAAAGGAAGCACAGGCAGCCGTAAAATCTCTTGCTGATTTTTACAGGATAGCGCTGAGCAAAGGACAGGAAGTCATTTCTTTAGAAGATGAGATCAAAAATGTAAATGACTATCTGAGTATTCAGAGATATCGGTATTGTGATGTATTTGATTATACAATCAATATACAGGATCAGATCAAAAAAAGCAGAATTTTAAAACTGACATTGCAGCCGTTGGTTGAAAATGCCATTTATCATGGATTAAAGACCAAAGGAAGTTTTGGAAAATTATCCATAGAGGGGTATGTAAACGGTCAGAACGCAGATATTGTGATTCAGGATGATGGTGCAGGAATGTCAAGGGAAAAAATAGAAGAAATTTTTACGAATGATAAGTCTACAGATAACATGAAATCGTTCGGTCTGCGCAGCGTAGATGAAAGAATAAAATTATTTTTTGGAGAAGCGTATGGTCTCACAATAGAGAGTGAACCTGGGAAGGGAACAACCGTAACCGTTACCATTCCGTTCCAGGAAGGAAAGGAGTCAGTATGTTGAAAATAATAATTGTTGATGATGAACCGCTGTACAGAAAGTATCTGATTAATTCCGTAGAATGGGAAAAGTATGGGTTTAAAGTATGTTGTGAGGCAAAAAACGGAATAGATGCACTGGAAAAAATTCGGGAGTATAAACCGGATATCGGACTTGTTGATATTAATATGCCTTTTATGAATGGTTTGGAGCTGATTGAAAAAATCAAAGAGGAATCTTTGGATATTGCGATCATTCTTGTTACCGGGTATAACGAATTTGAATATGCAAGGCAGGCGGTAAAGCTTGGGGCTGTGGATTATATTTTAAAACCATTTGATAATGAGGAATTAATGACGCCGTTACTTAAAGTGAAAGAAGATATAGAAAAGAAGCAGATCAGTCGGTCAGAACACAAAGAGGAAGTGGGGCTGATGAAGGACAGGCTGCTGAATATGCTGGTCAGCAATGAATTTACGCTGAGTGATGAGAAGATGATGAATCGTCTGTCAAAACTTGGGATAACCGTGTCTTCGTTTTTATTCCGTGTTGTTGTGGTTGAGATTGATAATTTATATCAGAAATGGAACAAAAGCAATGAGATTGTATTATGGCAGTTTGCCGTCTCAAATATTTTAAATGAAATTACAAACAGCAATGGCAGAAATATCATTTTTAACGGCACAGAGGGAAGAATTGTATCGTTGATCCAATATGAGAATGAGGTTGAGTGGAAAGAATTTCATCCACAGGATTATGAGAGAGTATGTAAAGTTGTAAAGGATTTTTTTGATTTTACAATAACCATGGGAGTGGGAAGACCCGTAAGAAGTTTTAAGGAAGTTCGAAATTCATACAGAGATGCCGTGGCTGCACTGCAGAACAAACTTGTCGTAAGTAATTCAAGGGTCATTGATTACAGCCGGATTGAAACTACAGGTATGAATATAGGATTTTATTCCAGCAGCATTAACGAAAAATTGTCTCTGGGACTGAAAACAGGCGAAAAAGACATGATACGGAAGGAACTGGATAACATCTTTAAATATATCCGGGACAATTATCTGTCTATAGATTATACAAGGACAATATTTGTCGGGCTGATTTCGTTGTGCTTATCTTATGTTTCTGAAATGGAAAAGAATATCGAAGATGTTTTTGGAAATAAATTTTCTCCATATTCTGAAATCAATCATATTGGCACATTGGAGGAAATCCAGCAGTGGCTGTTTTCGATCTATGAAAAAGTAATCGATTATATGGATACCAATAAGCGCTCAAAATCCAGGGTACTGGTAAAAAAAGTAAAAGATTATATTGATGACAGTCTTCAGGATACGGAACTTGATCTTGGAAAAATTTCGGGTGTTTTTTACATGAATTCCAGTTATATCAGAAAAATATTTAAAAGTGAAATGGGTATAACCATTTCCGAATATATCACAAAGGCAAGAATGCAAAAGGCAAAAGAGCTTCTGGCAGGAAACGCTGATATTGCCATTTCCCAAATAGCAGAAGTTACCGGCTACAGCGATGCGTGTTATTTCAGTAAATGTTTTAAAAAATATACGGGAATGTCGCCAAGCAAGTATGCAAATATTAAAAAAATATAAAATTTTACCCCTCAAATTACAAAAAGGTATCAGATTTTTCATTTTGTTCTTTATAGAGGAATGCTAAAATACACTCATCTAAGCTTAGAGAATAACAAACAACTATATGGGAGGCGGTTAGCATGAATTTATTAAAAAAAGTTAAGCCGGTATTATTATCAATGCTGGCATTATCAATGGTATTATCCGGCTGCGGTTCATCTGGAGGCAGCGGAACATCTTCAACGGATTCCGCAAACGGATCAGATGAAACAGTTACATTAAAAATGTATGCACATTACACATCTGCAGATGAGAAGGCACAGCTTGATTATGCAATGGATGCAATGAAAAAGGTTATGCCAAATGTTCAGATTGATGTAGATGTTATGCCACAGGACAGTGGTGCAAAATTAAAAACCTATTTTGCGACAGGCAGTCTGCCGGATATTTATGAGGTATCCACATCAGATATTGCAACGGCAGTTAATTCAAACAACGCAGTTCCGTTGGATGAATATATTGATAAATATAATCTCAGAGATCAGCTGACTCCGACAGGACAGTCCCTCTTAATGCAACAGGATGGACATACCTGGGGAATTATCGGATCTAATACAAACTTTGCAGTTATTTATGTAAATAAGAAATTATTTGATCAGGTTGGAGCAAAAATTCCTGAAAATTACGAGGAGTTTCTTGAGGCAGGCGAGCTGCTCAATAAAAATGGCATTTTACCATTAGGTATCTGGTTAAAAGAGACCTGGCCGCCACTTCAACTGTTTGATATGTTTTCACTTGCAGAAAGCGAGGATGGTATAGCAGGCCTTGATGAAAGTGGAACTGCAAAAGCATCTGATCCTGCATACTTACATGCAGCAGAAAAAATTCAGGAAATCAGTAAAAAAGGACTTATCTCAAAGGATGCTTTCTCTACAGATTATGACTCTGTTGTAGCTGATTTCAAGAGCGGAAAAGTTGCCATGATGGTATGTGGAAACTGGATGGCTCAGGAGTTCGGCGACAGCATGGAAGATGTAACCATGATTTTACCGAATGCGTTGGCAGATGCTTCAGAGGCTGAGTCTGTAAAAGAGTCCGGAGCTATGAGCGGCGGTGGATTTACAGGTGGATTTGCGGTTTCTGCAAACAGCAAATATAAGGAGATTGCTGCGGAGTATGCCGTACAGTTTGCCTTGAAAAACATTGAAGCAAGAATTGTATTAACCGGAGAGTTTAATACCATGTTATCAGAGGATATCAGTTCCGATAAAGAGCCGAATGCCCTGACAAAAGAATTATCAGAAGCTGTTGATGGAGCAAAGAAAACATCTGTTATGGGCTGGGCTTTTGAAAGTAGTAAAATCCAGACAGATTTGGGAAGCGAAGTACAGAAATTATTTACCGGAGATTATGATCCGGACGATTTTGCAAAGAGCGTTGATTCCATGTTGGAAAAAGAACGGAAATAATTTGATTTAAATGAAAAAGGAAATGCCCTGGATTTTATCCGGACAGAAATGGACGAATAAAGATTCGGGGCATTTTAAATTTTATACCTTGAAAATACGGTTTCTCTTGAGGGAGGAAATTTGCTATGAATAAATTTTTGAGTAAGAAATCGGCAATTATCTTTTTTACGGCACCATTTCTTATACTGTATACATTGATGATGATTTATCCGATTTGTCAGACTGTCATTAAAAGTTTTTATGACTGGGATGGAATTGTAAAGCCGGTTTTTGTAGGACTGCAGAACTATCGTGAAATGTTAAAAGACCCGGACTTCTGGCCGGCAATTAAAAACGGACTTATTTTTGCAGCGGTTGTTTTTGTTTTCCAGCAGGGAATGGGAACAATTCTTGCACTTATTTTTTCTACACCAACCCTTAGAATTAAAGGAAAAAAATTCTTTAAGACAAGCTTCTTCATTCCGGTTGTTTTATCTGTGACGGTGGTAGGACAGCTGTGGACACAGCTTTATAACTATGATCATGGTCTGATCAACAGTCTTCTCGGACTGTTCGGGGAAAATCATAAAATTGCATTTTTGTCAGATCCTAAAATAGCAATCTATGCAGTTGCGTTTACCAATGCATGGCAGTTTATGGGAATTATGTTTGTTTTCATTTACACAGCGATTAAGGCGATACCGGAGCAGTATTATGAAGCTGCTACATTGGATGGAGCATCAGCACTTACCATACATCGGAAAATTACACTTCCTATGATTGCCGAGACGTATAAATTTACATTTGTTATGTCCATTACAGGCGGATTAAAAGCCTTTGATAATATGTTTGTTATGACGGGAGGCGGACCTGGTGGATCTACAATGACACTTTCTTATCTGATGTATAACTCGGCATTTAAAAAGGGTGAATTCGGATATGGATGTGTTTCCGCAGTTGTACTTATTATAGAGTGTCTGTTGTTCACATTCCTTATTAATAAGTTTATGGCAAAAGAAAGCATTACATATTAGGAGGGATTTCATGATGGACAAAGTAAAAAATATATGTCTGAAAGTTATATTGTATGTATTCCTGATTGCAACGGCATTAACCTGTATTTATCCGCTGATCTGGATGGTATTTAATTCACTTAAAAATAATGATGAGATTTTCTCCACAAATGTATATGGATTTCCGACACATTTCAGAATTGAGAATTATGTGAATGCGATTACACAGTTTAACATTTTATCCTTTTTTAAAAACAGTGTGGTTGTTGCAACGGTAACGGTTGTATTTACACTCATTATTGCCATGATGTTTGCATATGCAACAGCAAGACTGCGCTGGAAATTCTGCAATGCGGCAAGAACATACGGAATCATCGGAATGTTTATTCCGGTTCAGATCATTATTATTCCGCTTGTTATCATTGTAAGAAATTTCCATCTTCAGAATACATTATTGTCGATTATCATACCGTACATTGTGTTTAACTTATCATTTGCGTCCATGGTATTTTATGCATATTTCAGATCTATTCCGGTAGAAATGGAGGAATCTGCAGCAATTGACGGAGCAAGCATTTACAGGTGTTTTTTCCTGATTATGATGCCTCTCGTAAAACCGGCAGTAGCTTCCGCAGGTATTTTTGTATTTTTAAATGCATGGAACGAATTATTTACAGCCCTGATTGTCATTTCCAATGATGCACTGAAAACACTTCCGCTGGGACTTGTTTATTTTCAGGGACAATTTGCAACCGACTGGGGTGCTTCCGCGGCTGCACTTACAATTGCAAGTATTGCGCCGATTGTCATTTATCTGATTTTCAGCGATCAGATCGAAAAAGCCCTGACGATTGGCGGAGCTGTCAAAGGATAATAGAGATAAGTTGAGAGGTATCTATGGAGAAAGTAGTGTTATTGAATGAATACCGGCTGGGAGACATGCGGGCTCTGTATTATATAGGTCATGAGACAAAAAATGTAGAGCTCATGTTATTGCCGGATGATGTAAAACCAGTGTCCTGGGATGAAAAAAAGCAGGTTGTAGATTCGCTGATTCAGATAAAACTCGCAGGAGATACTTATCAGGGCGGGTATGCCGGAGGAGGAACGCTCCGGCAGGGAGAATCGGTCTTTCGTCTGCAACATTGTCATCAGGAAAGTCATACATCCGACGAAAAAACAGAGATTGTCACCCGGCTGAAAGACAGCAGAGGGTATCTGGCAGAACATATTCTTACCTGGTATCACGGCACAGAGAGTGTGGAGATGTATACGGTATTCCACAATGAAAGTGAGCAGAAGGTTTCTCTGGAGATGATTTCAAGTTTTTCTCTTGGCGGAATTACACCGTGTACACCGGGGGATGCCGGTGAGACACTCAAAGTACATAGAATACGAAGTGTATGGAGTATGGAAGGAAGACTGGAGACACAGGCGGTTGAGGATCTCCAGCTGGAGCCTTCGTGGGCCGGACATGCCGTGAGAGCGGAACGGTTCGGCCAGATTGGGTCTATGCCGGTAAATCATTATTTCCCATTTGTTGCGGTTGAGGATGAAAAGAATGATATCTTATGGGGAGCACAGCTTGCACACAATGCTTCCTGGCAGATGGAACTGTACCGTAAGGATGATGGGCTTTCCGTATCAGGAGGTCTTGCAGACCGGGAATTTGGTCAGTGGATGAAGGATGTAAAACCGCAGGAAAGTTTTACGACACCTGTTGCGATTGTTTCCGTGTGCAGAGGCGGTGGTGTGAACCGTATTTCCCAGAGACTGACAGCCGCAGGAGAACGTTTTTTAAAATCTGCACCGGCAAGTGAGCAGGAACTTCCGGTTATATTTAACGAATATTGTACGACATGGG